>OLII01000954.1_pt1 | contig 10371 bp, 6 predicted proteins | sample 1609481 | NCBI WGS metagenome assembly OLII01 (sample SAMN05416859, study PRJEB24817) | seawater metagenome | isolation source: Sea water | place: Canada:Atlantic | collected 2013-11
AGAGTAGATCGTCGGCAGCGTCAGATGTGTATAAGAGACAGCTTCAATAGTAAAAAACACTATTGATTATTTAAAATCTAATTAGTTGGCAATAGGGGGTAATTAGCAACTAATAGAATGTTAACATGAAAACAAAAGAACAATTACAATGTAAAAATAGACAGACATCTCTAACTGTACAATACCTTGAATTGGGGAAATTTTTATCTCCCCAAAAATGGGGAAAAGCAAAAGAGCTCGATTTATTATCGAGCTCTTAAGTTTATGTATAAATTTTAAAGAATTATTGTTTGATGAATTTTTGCATAAATGTTTCTTCTTCATCAGAGAGTTCAATTAAATAAACTCCTGTTTTTAATGAATGAACATCAATTGAATTATTTAAAATTCTTCCTGTCTGAATTAACTTTCCATTAAGGTCTATTATTCTATATGTTGAATTTAAATGATAACTTGGATTTATATTTAATAAATTCTTAACAGGGTTTGGATAGATTATCATATCGTCACTAATAGAATTATTTCCAATAGTCTGACCCGAATTTAATCCTAATGCAAGTAGATTATCCACTTTAGGAGAATTTCCTGTGACACCCGTAATAGTTACTTGATCTACATAAATTTGATCGTTATTTCCTGAAGCATCATTTTGGAAACGGAACCCAGAATTTGCAGCAAAATTGTATTGGGCGGCATCCAAAACTACTGTCCCTTGGTAGAATGTATTGTTTTCTATACCAGAACCTCTTACATAGGTAGCTACAGTGATCCAACTAGAACCATCAAAGAAGCGAACCCAGAAATCTTCTCCATTTTCCATGCTATAAACATAGAAGAAAAAATCAATTTCAACTTGATTGTAAGGGGTTACATCAATATTGTTTAAAGACATTGCACTAGCAGTTCCAGAATTATCTCTTAATCTGATAGAGAAACTTCCTTGATAAGATCTAGATCCTGAATAACGGAAACTATCGCTTCCACCATCAATCCATCCATCCCAACCAGACTCAAAGAAACTTTGATTTAAGATTGTGTTGCTTGCAGTACAAGGTGTACAAGAAGTTCCACCACAATCAACTCCAGTTTCATCTCCATTCTGAATTCCATCAGAACATGTTGGAGCTGCTAAAGTAGTTACGTTTGCAGTATTACTTGCTCCAGAAACATTTCCAGCTGCATCTTTAGCAACTACGCTAAATGAATAAGCAGTGTTTTCTGTCAATCCAGTTACTTGTTGCGTTGTACCTGTTACTGTTGCAATTACAGTTCCTCCTAGAGAAACATCATATCCAGTGACACCAACATTATCAGTAGAAGCATTCCATGATAAATCTGTTGTTGTTTCTGTTGTATTCGATGTAGACAATCCACTTGGATTGCTTGGAGCATCCGTATCTGGACCAGCTGCAGCAATTACAACTGTATAGTCTTCAACTTCACCATAGGTGAAAGACTGACAAGATGTTGGTGTTGCATTGTAATTCATAGAGACACGCATTCTTGTTGAAGTTTCATTTGCTCCAGCAGGAACGGTAAAACTTCCTGAAACAGGAGTTGATGTTGTTGGTGCAGATGAGAATACTTGTTCTCCTGCATCCGTGAAGTCTCCATCTTTGTTATAGTCAATCCAAACAGAATATCCTTCAGAATATACAGTTCCCGTCCAAGTTGGGGTTACCGTAATTGTATACTGATTTCCTTTCGTTAATGAAGTTGAAACATTTGTGAAGTCAGTGTAGAACTGAGGCCCAGAAGCATTATCAATTGTATTTAATTGAACTCTACTAATGTATTCGTCATTTGTGTTTGAACTTTGAGAAGCACAATAGTTGATTGGAGTAGCATCAGTAGTTACATTCACTGTATTACTTGCGTCTGAAACATTTCCAGCATCATCTTTAGCTCTAACATTAAAAGAGTATGCAGTGTTTGAAGCAAGTCCACTTACTGTAAAACTTGTATTTGCGGTATTTCCTACAACGGTTGCTCCTTGGTAAACATCGTAAGATATTACTGCTACATTATCTGTAGAAGCTGCCCAAGATAAACTTACGCTAGAATCTGTTGTACCAGAACTCGCTAAACTAGTTGGCGCAGTTGGTGCAGTTGTATCTGGTGCGGTAGTAGTAGCATTTGCGGTATTACTTTGTGCTGAAGTATTTCCAGCAGCATCTTTTGCAATTACATAAAAACTATAGGCCGTATTTGAGGATAAACCTGTCGCTTGATAGCTCGTTGAAGTTGAATTTCCAACCAAACTTCCACCTTGATATACATCATAACTAGCAACACCTACATTATCTGCAGAAGCTGTCCAGCTTAAATCGATTGTATTGTCAGTGATATTAGAAGTTGCTAAACTACTTGGAGCAGTTGGATCTTCTGTATCCGGAGTAGAAGTTGCTGTAAATTGACCAGTAAATACTCCTCTACCATACGTAGAAGCAATAATTTTATTGTTTGTATCGTCTCCATTCACAGCCCAATAATCAAAAGAAGTTACGCTTACATCACTCATTCCATTGTAAGATTGAATCCAAGTTGGATTTGCGTCATTGAAGTTGTCAGTACTCCAAACTCCTAATTGAGTTGCGATAATCGCTTCATTAGTACTTAATGGATTCAATAAGAAATCTCTTACAGGAATATTTGGTAAGTTTCCTTCTTTGCTAGACCAACTAGATCCTGCATTAGAAGAGTACCAAACACTTGTTACACCATAATTATGCATTGTAACAATTAAATCATTTGAAGTTTCGCCATAACGAACAGAGGAAACAGATCCTACAAAAGGAGTTGTAATAGTTGTCCATGTTGCAGAAGAATTACCAACATTTGTTAATTTTACTAAACCACCATTTGCCAATCCAACATACCAAGTGTTAGCTGCAAAAGGAGAAGCTCTAAAAGCAGTTGGTTTATTAGTTAATGCAGCGTTGGTAATTGTACCATTAGTGTTAGCAGCAACGTTGATACTTCTAATAGAATAACTAGTACCAGCAGAATTATTTGTTAATAAACGATTTGCATTACTATCATAATCCATCGGATTTACAAAGTCTCCAGTAGTTTGACTACTTAAAAGGGTTGTTGCACCACCTTGTCTTCTTCCTTGTCCATTCCATGGTAAATTGAACCGGTAAATAACATTATTTACAAAAGTAGCTATTGCATATTGACCATCTTTATCTATAAATGTATAGAAACCATCTCCATCACTTAATTCTTCAGAAGAATTTATTCCAGCTGAGGTATTAGCACCTCTGAAAGCTTGTGTTCCATTATCTTGAGCACCAGCAGAGAATATTCCATTAGTATCACCAGAACCATCAGGTCCAATACCTGCTTTCACAAACTGAGTAACATTAAAATTATTATTTCTAGCTCCAATTACATTAGAGTTTTGTGCACTAGATAAGCTGGAAGCATAATAAACACCACCATCATTTCCAAAAACAGCTTGATTAGAATTTCCTGGGCGGAAAGTCATCGCATGTTGATCTGCATGAACTAAAGAGGAATTTAATGTATTTAACCCTGGGTTATTTGACCATTTTGATATTTGTGACCAGGAAGAACCTCCATTTATGCTTCTAAACAGATCAATACCACCAACATAAACAACATCATCATTTGTAGGGTCAGCTTCAATAATTAAATCATAAAATGCTTGACCACGTGTAAAATCATTAGCAGGAATACCTGTGTCTGCATCATTTGGTAATGCTTTAGTTGTAATAGAGCTAAATCCGTTCGTTGTCCCATAGATATAAACGGGTGCACTTGTTCCTTGTGTTAAGGCGTATAATTTATCACCATTACTAGTTGAAGTTTCAATTTCAACACGATTAGAATTAGGCAATGGGGAAGCTGCTGCTTCTGTCCATGTTCCTCCGTTTGTAGTGCTAAAGATTCTACCACCACCTACGCCAAATGCATTGCTGATGGTTCCTACCCAAAGTTTATTGTCAGCGCCAATTTCAAAATCATTAGGAATATAATAATATGTTTTTCCGCTTTGTACATTACTCATGTTAGCAGATTCTATTCTTGCCCAAGTATTTCCTCCGTTTGTAGAACGGTAAATACCTGCAGTTTGGAGACCTAGCCAGTTTGCTGGACTAGCAGCATCTCCATAAACAAAAGCACCAACACCTACAAAAAGTTCAGTATTACCCCCGTTGTTCCATGCAATTATATCATTTACATAAAAAATACCTGATAAGAATAAGTTTGTACTATTGAAGTCAAAAGTAGCATCACCAGCAGCAGGAATATTTACAGCTGACCAACTATTTCCTCCGTCAGATGTTTTATATACTCCAGTACCAACAACATCTCCAGCCGTGTACTGTTCTCCTGTACCAACATACCAAATGTTAGAATTATTAGGATCTACAGTAATAGACGTTACAGATAAATTACCTGGAACATTAGCTACTCTTGTCCATTGAGAACTTGCGCTAGTTATGTTTGTGTTTTTCCATAAGCCACCACTAACTCCACCAGCATATACAGTGTTGTTTGAAGAATCGTTAGGGTCAAATAACATGACTCTAGTTCGCCCTCCAATATTATTGGGACCTCTTTCTTCCCATGCATTTGCTGCATCTCCAGGATTTCTGTTAAGAGTTCTTTCTTGAATAAGTTGTTCTCTAAGAAGTGTCAATTTACCATCATCTAGTTTTCCTGTAGCAGGATTGATGGTTAGCTCCCACATTTGCTCAAAGTATTTGTTTGGAGGTAATCCTTTTAATTTTCTTTCTTTTTTGTCCCATGTTAGTGATTCTTTAAAAGGGCTACTTTTAATGAATTCATTATGGGTTTGTCTTTTTTCTGCTATTTTTTGAGATTCATAGGTGTCCACAAGTTTTAATGTGACTATAGAAGATATTGCAATTACTGCAATACCACCTACTATAAATTTAACTTTACGTTTAATCATAATAAATTTAATTTAAATTAATTGAAATGAATTTTTTTATTGGAATAATTCAGAGCTATTTTTTAGATGAATTATCAAGCTAATAAGATTGGGTTGGTTTTAGGTAATACTATGTCATAGGAAAGGGTTTTGGGGGATGAGATTTAATAGTTTTATTTAATATTTATGCATTCAATATTTGTATTATCGAAAAAATTGTTAATAAGTCTTAAAAAAATACAAATAACGTATCAAATATATATTTATTAAAGGTATTTTACAATACCCAAAAACAGGGATATTTTATCTCCCCAAAAAAGGGGAGGGTATAAATTGAAAAAGTATCTTTACTTTAGAGCTATGTTAGAAGTAAAAAATCTTAGCGTAAAATTTGTTTCCAATCAACAAGAAAATGAAGTTGTAAAAAAAATCTCTTTTCAACTAAAGGAAAATAAAATTTTAGGAATTGTTGGAGAATCGGGAAGTGGTAAATCGGTGACTTCTTTAGCTATTTTAGGGTTGTTGCCTAAAAGCACTATTCTAGAAGGTACTGTTTTTTATAATGGAGAAAATCTTTTAGAAACTTCTGAAAATGAATTTCAAAAAATTAGGGGAAAAAAAATCGGAATGATTTTTCAAGAACCAATGAGTTCTCTAAACCCAACACTAACTTGTGGTAAACAAGTAGCTGAAGTATTACAACAACATACTACACTAAATAAGAAAGAAATTTATGAGGAGGTAATTTCTCTTTTTGAAAAAGTTCAATTACCAAAACCTGATAGAATTTTCAATTCCTATCCTCACCAAATTAGTGGTGGGCAAAAACAACGAGTAATGATTGCAATGGCAATCGCTTGTAAACCTGATTTATTAATTGCTGATGAACCCACAACGGCATTAGATGTAACGGTACAAAAAGAAATTATACTGCTATTAAAACAGCTACAGAAGGAAAATAACATGAGTATTTTGTTTATTTCACATGATTTGCCATTGGTTTCAGAAATTGCAGATGATGTTATTGTTATTTACCAAGGCGAGATTGTTGAAAAAGGTTCCTCAAAGAATGTTTTTCATCATCCAAAAAAAGAATACACAAAAGCCTTGATAAATTCTAAACCTAGTTTAGAGGTAAGATTAAAGAAACTTCCAACAGTAGATGATTTTATCAATGATAAAGTTGATGCGGAAATTTATACAACAAAAGAAAGGGAACAATTTCATAAAAAAGTATATGCCTCAGAACCTTTGTTAGAACTTATTGAAGTCAAAAAGTATTTTGAAAAGAAATCTTGGTTTCACAAAAACGAACCTGTAAAAGCTGTAGATGATGTTTCATTAAAAGTCTACGAGGGAGAAACTTTAGGTTTGGTTGGTGAATCTGGTTGTGGAAAAACTACTCTTGGAAGAACTATTTTACATTTAGAAAAAATTACTTCTGGGAATGTGTTTTTTAGAGGGAAAGATATTACCAATCTTTCTAAAGAAGATTTAAAAAGCCTAAGAAAAGAAATTCAAATTATTTTTCAAGATCCATTTTCTTCTTTAAATCCAAGAATTTCAATTGGAAATTCAATTTTAGAACCCATGACAGTTCATAACATCTTAACTTCAAAAAAAGAGAGAAAATTATATGTATTAGAGTTACTAAAAAAAGTAGGTTTAGAAGAAATGCATTATAATAGATATCCTCATGAGTTTTCTGGAGGGCAAAGACAAAGAATCGGAATTGCAAGAACCATTGCATTACAACCAAAATTAATTATTTGCGACGAATCCGTTTCTGCCCTAGATGTTTCTGTGCAAGCACAAGTTCTTAACTTGTTAAATCAGCTTAAAGAAGAGTTTAATTTTTCTTATATATTTATTTCTCACGACCTCTCTGTTGTTAAATATATGTCGGATCAATTGGTCGTTATGAATCAAGGGAGAATAGAAGAAATAGGAGATGCTGACGCGATTTATTCATCACCAAAAACTTCATATACCAAAAATTTAATTGAATCAATCCCCAAAGGGATATAGCTTTCATTCCTTTTTTCAATCAATGAATAATAGTATATTGCAAGACTATAAAAAATGAAAGAAATTATATGAAAATAATAGTTCCAATGGCCGGAATTGGCTCTCGTTTAAGACCACATACATTAACAATTCCAAAACCTTTAACAGTAATAGCTGGAAAACCAATCGTACAGAGGTTGGTAGAAGATATTGCTTCTGTTGTGAATCAAACAATAGACGAAGTAGCCTTTATAATAGGGCCAGCTGCCAAAGGATTTCCAAGTAATACTAAATACGAATTATTAAAGATAGCCAAAGAATTAGGAGCTAAAGGTTCAGTATATGTTCAAGAAGAAGCTTTGGGGACTGCACATGCAATTTTTTGCGCAAAAGACTCTTTATCTGGGCCGTGTGTTGTTGCTTTTGCTGACACCTTATTTAAAGCAGATTTTAAATTAGATGCAGAAGCTGATGGGGCAATTTGGGTAAAGCAAGTTGAAGATCCAAGTGCCTTTGGAGTTGTAAAATTAAAGGATGGTTATATTACTGATTTTGTTGAGAAACCAACAAATTTTGTGTCAGATTTAGCGATTATAGGAATTTATTATTTTAAAGATGGAGACAAACTATCTCAAGAAATCAAGCATTTAATTGATAATGATATTAGACCTTCTGGCGAATTTCAATTAACAGAAGTTTTAGAAACGCTAAAGCAAGATGGTGCTAAATTTGTACCAGGTAAAGTAGATGTTTGGATGGATTGTGGTAAAAAAGATCCAACGATAGATACCAATAAACAAGTGTTAGGTTTTGAACAAGCGAAAGGAAATAATTTAGTGGCTGATTCTGTAGTCTTAGAAAATTCTGAAATTATACAGCCATGTTATATTGGAAAGAATGTTGTTTTAAAAAACACTAAAATTGGTCCGTTTGTATCTTTAGGTGAAAATAGTGTAGTTGAAAATTCTGAAATTCGTAATTCTCTAATTCAGACCAACGTTCATATTAGTAATGCTACTTTAGACAATGCAATGATTGGAAATCATGCAAAATATAATGGCAAGTATACTTCGGTAAGTATTGGAGATTATACAGAACTGACATAAATAAAAATAAATGATAAAAAGGGTTGTGCTTATTGTCTTTCTAGGGCTGTTGTACAACCCTTTTTGTGCTATTGCACAAGACAGTATTGCTATTGCTGAAGATGTAGAAGAAAAAAAGTTAGTAAAATTTCAAGAATATTTTTTTAAAGCTCTTTCTGATAAATCAATCAAAAATTATCAAAAATCGATAGAGAGTCTAGAAGAGTGCAATCAAATATTTCCCGAAAACAAATCTGTTTACTTTGAATTGTCTAAGAATTATTTGTTGCTAAATAAAACAAGAGAAGCTAAAATTTACATAGATAAAGCTTTATCTCTTGAATCTTCAAATATTTGGATGTTACAACACTTGGTTTTAATTCATAAGAAAAAAAGAAACTATAAAGAAGCGATTAAAACTCAATTAAAAATAGTTGAGCAAAATCCAAAACAAAGAACAGAATTAGTCCGTCTTTATTACTTTAATAGACAATACACAGATGCTTTGTCTTTAATGAATACCTTAGAGCAAGAGAATGGATTAAGCAAAAGTTTGAAACAATTACAATATTCTTTAGTGCAAAGAAGAGGCCCTTTAGTAAAGAAAGAAACTATAGAAGACTTACCTAGTTTAATTGCTAATTTTGAAAATAATCAGACTTCTTTTACGAATTTAAAAAAGCTCTTAGATTTTACAATTAAATCAGATATACAAACGTTTCATACCTACAGTAAACTAGGGATAGATTTATTTCCAGCGCAACCATTTATGTATCTTTCCAGAGGAAAATCATTACAGATGCAAAAGAAACATCAAGAAGCGATTGATGTTTTAGAAAGTGGTATCGATTTTGTAATAGAAAACCCAAGCTTAGAAAGACAGTTTTATAATGAACTGGTAAAAGCTTACACAAGTATTAATAAACCAACGAAAGCAACAGAGTATTTAGAAAAAGCTAAAAAAATAAAAATATAGAATGAGAATTATTGCATTTTTAGTTATTGTAGCACTAGTGTTTTCTTCGTGCAAAAGCAATAAAAGCGTTGTAAATAAAGGTGTTGTTAAAAGTGTTTCGGCAAATAAAATAATAAAAAGGCACAATGCAACTTCTTTTGATGCAGAAACTTTAGATGCAAAATTACGAGTAAGTTATTCTGATACCAAAAAAGGCAAAAGAACTCGTTATACATTTACAGTTCGATTAAGAATGCAAAAAGATTCTGTTATTTGGATGAAAGGAACCTATAAGATTCTTAGTGCATTTCGAATTAAAATTACTCCAACAAAATTCAGTTATTATTCACCCATAGAAAAGCGCTATTTTGAAGGGGATTATTCTTTGTTAGAAAAAATGTTAGGAACTAAAGTTACCTTTACACAACTGCAAAACTTATTGTTAGGGCAAAGTATTTTGGATCTAAAAGATCAAAAATACCTAGCCGAAGTTGAAGGGAGAGCTCATAAATTGACACCCAAAAAGCAGCGAAATTTATACAACATTTTCTTTTTATTCAATCCTCAGAATTTTAAACTCCAAAAACAGTTATTGGAAGTTGATGAAACAAAGCAGCGATTAAGAATAGATTATGATAATTATGTCTCTCTAGAGAATCAATTAATCCCTAGAAAAATTGTTTTAAATTCTTACAAAGGTGAAGATTACACTTTTATTGATATTTCTTTTCGATCTCTTACCATAAACAAAGAAATTAGTACACCATACAGTATTCCAGAAGGCTATAAAAGCATAGAATTGAAATGATGAAAAAGCGCCGTTACATATCTTTTCTATTACTTCTGTTTCTAACAATTTCTGTAGTTGCTCAAAATAAATCTAGAAAGCAGTTAGAATCTGATCGAAAAAGAATTAAAAAAGAAATCAAAATGGTCAACAAATTACTTTTTGATGCTCAAAAAAAAGAGAAAAGTGCGCTAGATGATTTAAAAAATCTAAATCAGAAAATTGATGTAAGGGAACAACTAATTACAACCATAAATTTAGAAGCAAAATCATTATCTAATGAAATAGCGGTTAATGAAAAGGAAGTTGATAGACTAACCAAAAAATTAACCACATTAAAGGAAGATTATGCTGCAATGATTTATAAGTCATATAAAAGTAAATCTCAACAAAGCAAAACGATGTTTTTGTTTTCTTCTAAAAACTTTTATCAAGCCTTTAAACGATTAAAATACATGAATCAATATGCTTCTTTCAGAAAAAAACAAGGAGAAGAGGTTGTTGTTTTAACTAATCAGTTTCAACAATTAAAAGATTCTTTATTTTTTCAAAAACAATTAAAACTGTCTCTTATACACATCTGACGCTGCCGACGATCTACTCTGTGTAG
>OLII01000959.1_pt1 | contig 10317 bp, 9 predicted proteins | sample 1609481 | NCBI WGS metagenome assembly OLII01 (sample SAMN05416859, study PRJEB24817) | seawater metagenome | isolation source: Sea water | place: Canada:Atlantic | collected 2013-11
CTGAAGAAACTACTACAGGGGTGCACCGTTTGTATGAAAGAGTAAAGAATGGTACGCTACCAATGCCTGCTATTAACGTAAATGATTCTGTAACAAAATCTAAGTTTGATAACAAATATGGGTGTAAAGAATCTGCAGTTGATGCGATACGAAGAGCAACAGATATTATGTTGGCTGGTAAGCGTGTTACTGTTTGTGGGTATGGAGATGTAGGTAAAGGAACAGCAGCGTCTTTTAAAGGAGCTGGTTCTATTGTAACAGTTACAGAAATTGATCCTATTTGTGCTTTGCAAGCGGCTATGGACGGTTTTGAAGTGAAGCGTTTGGAGACCGTTGTTGCGAATTCTGATATTATCATTACCACAACAGGAAACAAAGACATTGTTCAAGGACATCATTTTGAAGCGATGAAAGACAAAACGATTGTGTGTAACATTGGACATTTCGATAACGAGATTGATATGGCATGGTTGAATGGTAATTTTGGGTCAACTAAAGATACGATCAAGCCTCAGGTTGATAAATACAATGTCAATGGAAATGACATTATCATTTTAGCAGAAGGACGTTTGGTAAACTTAGGATGTGCTACAGGCCACCCAAGTTTTGTGATGTCTAACTCATTTACGAACCAAACTTTGGCACAAATTGAATTGTGGACCAATGTTGAGGCGTATTCAAATGATGTACACATGTTACCAAAACATTTAGATGAAAAAGTAGCAAAGTTACACTTGGCTAAGATTGGTGTAGAATTGACTGAATTAAGAGATGATCAAGCAAGTTACATTGGCGTAACGGTTGCAGGTCCTTTTAAACCAGAACACTACAGGTATTAACCATACCAAGTACTAGATATTTAAAAGCCCTTGCATCTTGCGAGGGTTTTTTTGTGCTTAGAAGTGCCCTTGCATTAGCCCAACCAACCTTCTCGGTCCAAACTGCGGTATTGAATCGCCTCTGCAATGTGTGTAGGTTCAATGTCTACAGCACTGTCTAAATCAGCAATAGTTCTTGCTACTTTTAAAATACGATCATAGGCTCTTGCAGAGAGGCCAAGTTTTTCCATTGCTGTTTTTAGTAAGGTCATGCTTTCTTCAGAGAGTTTGCAAAATTCCCGAATTTGTTTCACGGTCATCTGTGCGTTGTAATGTGTGTATTCATAATCAGCAAAGCGAGCAGCCTGCAGGGTTCTTGCTGCGGTTACTCGTTTTCGAATGCTCATACTAGATGCTCCTTTTGGTGCTTCAGCTAATTTTTCAAAAGGAACAGGGGTTACTTCTATGTGAATGTCTATGCGGTCTAATAAAGGACCAGAAATTTTACTTAAGTATCGCTGCATTTCTTGAGGAGAGGAAGTGATTGGTGAGTTTGCATCGTGGAAATATCCAGACGGACTTGGATTCATGCTCGCAACAAGCATAAAGCTACAGGGATAATTTACGGTAAACTTTGCTCTAGAGATGGTTACGTCTCTGTCTTCTAAAGGTTGTCTCATGACCTCTAGAACGGTTCGTTTGAATTCTGGAAGTTCATCTAAAAAAAGTACTCCATTGTGTGCCAAAGAAATTTCTCCAGGTTGCGGATATTGACCTCCGCCAACAAGGGCTACATCAGAAATGGTATGATGTGGAGCTCTAAAGGGACGCTGGGATAGCAGTCCATTGTTTTTTGTTTTGCCTACCACAGAATGAATTTTTGTGGTCTCAAGGGCCTCTTGTAAGGTCATGGGAGGTAAAATGGAAGGTAAGCGTTTTGCCAACATGGTTTTTCCGGATCCAGGCGGCCCAATGAGTATGATGTTATGTCCGCCAGCAGCAGCAATTTCCATACAACGCTTGATAGATTCTTGCCCTTTTACATCGGAGAAATCAAACTCGGGAAATTCAATGTTTTTGTAGAATTCTGCCTGAAGGTCTACCGCAGTTGGTGTTATTGTTTTGGTGGCATTGAAATGCTCAATGACTTCCAAAATACTCTCAGCTCCTAATACCTCAATACCTGCTACAATTGCTGCTTCTTTGGCGTTGCTCTTTGGTACTATGAGAGATGTGAATCCTTCCTCTTTTGCCCTGATAGCAATGGGTAAGGCACCTCTAATGGGTTGCAAGCTGCCATCTAAAGAAAGTTCCCCCATGATGAGGTACTTTTCGATGTGCTGCGACTGAATTTGATTGGAAGCTGCCAAAATACCAATAGCCAGGGTTAAATCATAAGCAGCACCCTCTTTTCTGATATCGGCAGGAGCCATGTTGATAATGATTTTTTTTCCCGGAAGTTTGTAGTTGTTGTTTTTTAGGGCTGCAGAAATGCGAAAGGAACTTTCTCTAACCGCATTGTCTGGCAATCCCACCAAATGATATCCAATTCCTTGATCAATATTTACTTCAACAGTAATGGTGGTAGCTTCGATGCCGAAAACGGCACTACCATAGACTTTAACGAGCATTTTTTCTTTTAAAGGTACTAAAAAATAACTCAAACAACCTATAATGCATTGAAAACTAGATATTTAGTGTGTTTTTTTTGAGTCCATTTTTTGTAGGCTGTTCCAGAAACAACATGCGCTTGTCTTTAAATGAAAAAACAAAAATGACTATCAAAATTATAAGTGCGAGTGTATTTCTCTTGTTTATGAGTTGTATTAGTTTTGGACAAGCTGCAAACAGCATACAAATCAACTCAGGGTCGGGTAGTTTCTCAATTGAAGGAGGCTTCAATCATGAAAAAGACTCCATAGAAGTGCACTATTACAAGCCGCAAAATTATCAGCCTAATTCCTCTGTACTTATCGTTCTCCCTGGAGGAGGAAGAAATGGAGACGGTTATCGAGATAAATGGATTGCGCTTGCCGAAGCATATAACGTACTTGTTCTGTCGCCCTCGTATTCAGAAAAAAACTATCCTGAAGTAGCAGATTATAATTTAGGGAGGCTTTCAAATTCTTCATTTATAAAGGGGGGCAATCAAAAGAGTGTTTTCAAGGAAGAATGGATTTTCGATGACTTTGATCGCATTTTTGACATTGTTGTAAAAATTGTTGGATCTACAGAGAGAACGTATGATATTTTCGGGCATTCAGCGGGTGGACAAATAGCCCACCGTTTGGCGATGTTTCATCCAAATACCAAAGCAAATCGCATAGTGGCAGCAAACTCTGGTTGGTATACTTTACCTGACACTAGTACAGAATTTCCATATGGTTTAAAAGATATTGCCATTACAAAACACAATGTAATAGCATCATTTCGGTCTAAACTTGTAATTCTTTTGGGTGAATTGGATATTCAAAATGAAACGAGAGGGCACTTGAGAAGCACTGAGTTGGCAAATCTTCCAGGTTCTGGAAGATTTTCTAGAGGAAACTTTTTCTTCGAAAATGCGAAAAAGAAATCAGAACAACTACAGTGTGAATTTTTGTGGAAAAAGAAAACTGTGTGTGGAGTTGGTCATTCTTCTTCCAAAATGTCGGTAGCGGCAGCAGAATACTTATATGCAAGAGAAAAATAGAGAAAATGATAAAGAGCCTAGGTAAAAAATAGCACTCTGTTATCCTTTCTGATTAGGGTTCTAAAATATGAAAAGACAAACGTAAGAAGTACAAATTGAAACGTTTGCTAACATACTAACCGCTGCATAAGTCCTTAAAAAAGAACACCAAAACAACAAATAGCCCCTTTTTAGGGGCTTTTTATTTTTTAATCTATTGTATGTCATTTCAATAGTACTTTTCTGTGTTTCATCGATGCATTAATGTGTCTTGTCGGATATGTTTAAAATGCAAATACTCATATAACTAACTTGTATACAGGTGGTTATGAAGTGTCTTTTTTCTATTTTAAAATCGACTGGTGTAAATAGGAAGTAATCGAATAACCAATGTTTAACCTGTTAAATGTTTTGTTATGAGAAGACTCATTTTTATTATTTTGATCCTATCATTTGTAGGAGTTACTGCGCAAAATTCAATACAGAAGGAATTTTGGAAAGAAGATAAAAGAAAACATAGCGTAGGAACCTTTTTGATTAGCACTGCAGCTTATACATACCTATCAACTCATAAGAAACATAAGAATCTTTCAGAGTTTGAGAAGCGGTTAATTTCATTTTCAACGGCTATGTTTCTTGGTGCTTTAAAAGAAGTACATGATGTTTATTCCTCTAAAGGAACCCCAGAATGGGGAGATGTGGAAGCAAATTTAGTTGGTTCATTAGCATTTCAAGTTTCTCTAACAGTGCCGTTAAGTTTTAAAAAGAAGGCTAAGCCACTTCTTCTTATGGCATCTAGAGCAACAAATAGAAGAAGTTTAGAAGTAAGGTAAATACGTGTTGGGTTACTTCTAAGTGGAACTCACTTTTCCGCTGCTTTATTTGCTTGTATTGTTGATGATTTGAAGGACTCTATTTAAATTCATAGATATATCTTGAGATGTTGAAGGTTTATGCTTTTCGCTTAAGCGCAAAGCGATCTCGTAGTTGTTTTTTGCTTCCATGAAACGCCTAGCTTTCTCTTCTGCTTGCCCTAACTTATAGAATGCATTGCTTGATGCAGGATAGTTTACGGTATTCCATTTAAATAATTCGGTCGCTTCATCAAGTCTATTTAAATAGAGAAGCCAATTACCATAGCCATTGGCCCTATCTTCAGGGAGCAGTACCTCATGCCTCAATTGCTTAGACATTGCATCGTAGTGATGTAGTAATTGTGTTAAGTTTTGAGGTACTCCTTCGGGGATATTCCAAGCTTTGAAAAGCTCCTTAAATGCATAATATTGACCAATCAATACAGTTGTATTATGCGTTTCTGTTTCAAAGGTTTTTGCACTCCAACCAACCTCATTTGTTGGGTTGTCTTTTAGAATAGCTATAAAATCATAAAAGGGTGTTGTCATTACCGGTTGTTCATTGGCAATTGTAAGGTATAAATTGCCCTTTGCTTTTCCTTTTTTGAACAGCGTATTTGCCTCTTTTAAAATGATTTTATTGTCCCAGTACAAAGAGGGACTTATGGCAATAATTGCATCAAACATTTCGGGTTTTTTTAGGAAGGCATGTATGCCAAACAACCCTCCATAGGAAGTTCCAGAAAACACACTGTATGGTAATGTGCGGTATTTTTTATGGATCATTGGTTTGACTTCTTCTTGAAGAAAGGTTAACAAACGATCTGCGCCTTCAAGAACGCCTTCGTCTTTTTTGTTTATGGGTGTAGGTGTCAGCTCACGATTGCGATTTGTATGCACAATACCAACCACAATCATTTCTGGCATTAAACGAAATTTTGAAAAATAATCAACAGTTCCTATTGTATGAGTCATGTGTGCTTTAGCATCAGTAAGGTATAATACAGGATACGAATTAGTATTTTTCTCATAGCTGTCAGGGACATGCACAATAATGGTTCGCTCCTCACCCATAATCCTGCTATCAAAAGTATAGTTCTTCCCTGAATTCAAAAAAGACGGATTCTGAGCTAATGTTGTATTGGTAGATAGCAAGAATAAAGAAAGAAAGGCGATTGGTAGGAGTTGTGTTTTTATCATGTTCGTTTCTGTTTGTTCTAAAGACTATGCGTTCTAATCAATGTGACACGATGGTAGTTCAATTTATTTTTTTACATGCATCTCCAAATTGATTTGATAGCATACGCTATAAATTGTAAGCCAGTGCAAGAACACTCAAAAACAACCTTTACCCATGTTCTATTCTGTTTATTTTTACTCAATGAGTTTCTTGAGGTAGACAATAATTTTATAAAAACTTCCAAGGATTAGAATCTAGGAGCTCATTATAATTCAAAAAGAATGTATAGAAGTGAACTCAAAAATCATTTCAAGTTTACCTATTATAACCAACAATGGTTGGGTCACCTATATAAAGACGGTTCTTTTCCTTTTTATGCAAATGGAAATCTTAGCCAGAATATGCATATTATTCCTTTTGAATAAACTCTAATTCTTCATTGCCGTAATTCACTTTGATATTATACTAGTTATTCTGATTTATGGAATGTCGCTTTGCTATTGAATTCGGAATTAAAATGAAAACTGGATGCGACAAGGGGGCTAATGAATTGCTAATTTATGACATCATATAGAAAGTATAAACTAAAAACAAAAGAAGGATAATTTTTAGTTACATTTGGAAAAAAAATAGGAGCTAATCCGATACAACAACTTTGTAGTTCTGCGTTGAAAACAAATTGAACCTATACGTTATACTTTTGCCATCAATAAATATTTCATTTTTAGAGATAGTATCTCTTGTAGCCACAATTCATTGCTTTATTTTAAGCTTGGTGATTTTATACTCTAAGTTTTTCAAAAGTGAAAATAATAAATATTTAGGATTTACTTTATTGATTGTCGCTATTGTGGGGGTCAATAATTGGTTTTGGGATATGGGATTAAATCCGTTCATAATTAGTCTCTTAGATTTGTTTCTTTGGCAATTTTTATACACTACAACATTATTTATTTTCTTTTATAAAACATCAGGGAATACATCGTATAAAGCAAAGCATCTCAGGCTTTTTTATTTGCCTTTTATTGTATTAAGCATACTAAATATTTTCTTGTCTTTAAGTTCAACATTTCATCTATATGCGCTACCAGATACTGTTTTAAACTTCATTCCAATATTTTATAAAATAATTAGTTTTCTGTCTGTTGTTTTTCCTATTTCTATCATTGCCCTATCTTATAAATACACGGTGACTAAGGAGAATCGTTTTAGTAAGAAATGGTTAAAATATCTTTTGTTTTTTCTTTCTTTAATTCTACTTTTTGGAGTTGTGTTAGAATTTTATCGATTTCTCTTTTTAGAAAAACTACCATTAACTTATTTATGGACATTTTGCTCCATTTTTATTTATTGGTTTATTTATAAAGGAATGTATCAATTTAAATTATCTAATGACCAATATGAAATTAGAGCGCTGACGAAAAGAAGGAAAGTGAAAACAATTGATTCTGTAAACACTAAAAGTTCTCATTTTAAAAAGTTGGAGTATTTAATTGAAGAAAACAAAATACATCACAATCCAAACCTAAGCAGAGATCGTGTTGCAGAGCTATTAGAGATAAGTAGTAGTTACCTGTCTCAAATTATCAAAGAAAATTCTTCAGCTACTTTCTCTGATTACATTAATTCATATCGTATTAGGGATGTAAAACGAATGTTAAAAGATCCAATTTTTAATAACTATAGTATACTTTCCATTGGTCTTGAATGTGGGTTTAACTCCAAAACATCTTTTTACACAAATTTTAAAAAAGAAACAGGGTATACGCCTAAAGAGTACAAGAATAAATAAGTTCTATTTTCTCTATAGTATCAATTTTCGAACTTCAAAAACTGAGTTGAGAAGTACGTTTGCATAAAATTTATAAATCAAAAAAAATGCGAACACTCAATAATTGTCTAATACTATGTATCCTCATGTTCTCCTCTGTCATTAGCGCTCAAACAGAAATAATTTCGTTTGAGAACGTGAACGTAATACCCATGAATACTGAAACCGTACTTTTTAATAAAAGAGTACTTATTTGCAATGGAAGAATAATAAAAATAGAACCTGCCTCACAGAAACCCACAGACACTATTGAAATTAAAATACAAGCTTCAGGAAAGTATCTAATTCCTGGTCTCGTGGAAACGCATTATCACCTTCAAAATAGTATTGAAAATGAATTCAAACTTTTAATTGCTAACGGAATTACTTCTGCCAGAAATATGGCAGAATATAAGGGGCAGGACCACATGAAAATTAAAGAGCTTGCCAGAAATAATACAATTTTATCTCCTTATTACTATACCACTGGTCCTTATCTAAAAAGAAATCATTTAAGTAGTATAAATGCTGTAGAAAAAGTGGTGAATACTCATAAAGAGAAAGGGTATGATTATTTAAAAATTGCTGATAATTTACCGAAAGAAATCTATTTAAAATTATTAGAGCTAGCTCAAAAAGAAAATATTCCAATTGTAGGTCATGGACAAAGAGAACTGCCTTTAGAATTTTCTTTGAGAATTAAATCAATAGCTCATGTTGAAGAGTTTATGAATATCTTTTCAAAAGAAGAGCGTACATCTCATAACTATTTGAAGAGAGCGGCAAAAGAAATTAAAACAAGTGGCATATATGTATCACCAACTTTAGGAACTTTTGAAATGATTAGTCGTTATGCAGATAAGAAAAAAGCGACAATTTTAAATAAAGGTGAATCCATAAAATATCTTCCGAAACAGTATTCTGATTATTGGCGATCCAACAAAATAAATTATAAAACACAATCAAGGTTTACCTCTAAAGAAGGTCTGAAACGACTCGAAAAACAACTGAAATGGCAAAAAGAGTTCACGCTAATGCTGCATAAGCAAGGAGTTCCTTTGATGGCAGGTAGTGATACTTATGGTTTGTTTGTCCCAGGTTTTTCTCTACATCGTGAATTAGAACTAATAAATAGTGCTGGACTTTCAGCATACGAGACGCTTAAAACCGTTACTGTAAATCCTGCTCGTTACTTAAATACAATTGCTGAAAGCGGAACACTTAATGAAGGGAAGTTAGCAGATATGGTTCTTTTAGACAAAAACCCTCTAACTAATATTAGTCATACAAGAACCATTTTGGGAGTCATGATTAAGGGGAAATGGTTCGATAGGGAAGCACTCGATAAAATACTTTTAGAAGTTGAAAACTCTCACAAGTAAGATGAATTTATGGAAATAATCATTTAAGCGTTTCCACAAAATACAAACATAATTATTAGCCATATTCTGTAAAGTCCAAAAGTCATAATACAACATAGCGTATTTGGACAAAAACAATTCGAAAAAAGATATGAGAAAACTTAAAATTACAATTTGTTTCCTATTTAGCCTTGGTGTTTTATGCAATGCTCAAAATAAAAGAGAATGGATCGAGGATATTGAATATTATCACAAGACGTTAGAGCAAAAGCATATCGATCTGTACCATACTATATCAAAAGAACAATTTAGTCTTGAAATTGAAAAATTAAAGACATCATTAGATAGTTTGACGGATTTTCAAATTATAATAGAGCTTATGCGATTAACACAAACAATTGGAGGAGGAAAAAGTGATGGTCATACCTCCATCCCTTTGTGGGACAGAAAACTCAGTCAATATCCAATAAAGTTATTTGATTTCGATGGTGAAATAAGAGTTGTAAGTACTGTAAGAAAACATAAACATTTACTCGGTAGAAAATTACATAGTATTGATGGTGTTTCAATCGATACAATCTATAAGAAGGTCTCAGAACTTACACCATTTACCGAAAATAAATACTCACTTATGGATCGTACATGTAGATATATGGTTGTTTCTGAAATACTGAAATCGGTTCATATTATAAAGTATTCAGCGTATGCTAAGTTTACTTTTTTAGATGTAGATGGGAGCCAAGAATCTGTAATTTTAAATTCATATGATGAAGAGGAATTGATCAGTTTAGATTATGCAACACTCTCAGTAACTCATCCCAATATAAAACCTCCTGAAAATTCAAGCCTAAAGGATCTTTGGTTTACTTCATTGAACAATTCTGAGACTGTATTTATTGATTTTAAAGGCTATCCTTCACAGGAAGAAATGGACAAATTTTCAAGAAGTGTTTTTGATTTTATTAACTTTAATAGCTCCAAACACTTAATTATAGATCTAAGAGATAATTACGGAGGTGATTTATTTGTGGGCTTAGTGCTTGCTAGATGGTTAAATTTATCCGACTCTATAAACTGGAAATCAAATGTGTATGTTCTTGTAAATAGAAAAACATATTCTGCCGCAATGGTAAATGCTATCCAATTTAGGCAGTTACTTAATGCTAAAATAATTGGAGAACCTTCAGGTGCGAACCCAAGAGGTTATCAGGATATGGGGCAGTTTAGTCTCCCAAACTCTAAACTGTTAGTGAATTATAGTAAAAGACTATTTCGTCTTCAAGAAAGGAACATGCAAAGCATTCAGCCAGATGTATTCATTACACCTCAATGGAGGAATTATAAAAAAGGGATAGATGAAGCATTAAATTGGGTTTTAGAAGATCTCAATAAATAAAACATGTTGTCTATAGTATCGCTTTGAGATAGTGACAAATTGTATTTTGTAGTTCGCGAGTTCTATATCAAGTAATAGTACGAGTTCGTTTTAATTTGAGAAAATGAATGAGCTGATATTTGGAATGAGTCATATCAGAAAAAAATAAGTAGATTTTTGTTGCAAATTATCTTTTACATCGTTTTTAAATTAAAGTATGATAAATTCCTGTCTCTTATACACATCTC
>OLII01000962.1_pt1 | contig 10310 bp, 7 predicted proteins | sample 1609481 | NCBI WGS metagenome assembly OLII01 (sample SAMN05416859, study PRJEB24817) | seawater metagenome | isolation source: Sea water | place: Canada:Atlantic | collected 2013-11
GAGATCTAGTACGGTCTCGTGGGCTCGGAGATGTGTATAAGAGACAGACTTATTATTTTGCTTCTTTAACTACATAAACATAAACCGGAAAGTGGTCACTAAACCCATTGGTAAACCCGCTAGAGAAACTTCTAAAAGGATAGCCTTTCCAACGACCATGCTTACTAATTAAATAGTTGCGATTATATATTTCAGCTCTATAAAACCTATAAGACGAATAATCTTTTTCTAATAAAGGTTTTGTAATTAAGATTTGATCAAATAAACTCCAAGCATCTCTATATGCTGTAGTTCCTAAACCTGCTTTTCTAAACATGTTTTCATAAGGGTTATAAATTCCTTTTAACCCAACATCTTCTTTCTCACTTTCTGCTTTTAAAACTTTTTTGACACTCTCATTAGTTGGATTGTCATTTAAATCTCCCATAATAAAAATCTTAGCATAAGGATCAACAGACTGTATTGAATCTGAAAGTCGTTTACTTACTTTTGCGGCTGCAACACGATTTACTCTACTTTTTGCTTCACCACCACTTCTTGAAGGCCAGTGATTTACTACAAGATGAATAAGATCTCCATCTAATTCTCCCGAAACCAGTAATTGATCTCTCGTTTGTCTGCGCTCTTTTGTACTATGATCATAGATTTTCACTTCATGAGAACTATGACTTATTGGTCTGAATAATTTCTTTTGGTATAATAATGCCACGTCAATACCTCTTACATCAGGAGATTCGTAATGAATAATACCGTAATCTCTACCGACTAACAAAGGGTCGTTTACTACATCAACTAAAACTTGTCGATTTTCAACTTCACAAACTCCAATAACTGCTGGAGAATTTCCGGTAACGTCAGTGCCAATGTCAGCGATCACTCTAGCCATATTTTGTACTTTTTTAATGTACACTTCTTCTCTGTTAGCCTTCATCTCCATAATTGGGCTTCTTTCGTCAAATTTGGTTGTATCGTTGACAGTGTCAAATAAATTTTCTAAATTGTAGAATGCTATTGCATGAACTGTAAAAGCTTTTTTCTTTTTTTCTTCTTGAGAAAAAAGGTTTAAAGTCAATAGGAAACAGATAGCTGTGATTAAAATACGTAGTGTTTTCATTTAGTCTTAATATTATGTTATTATTATTATCAATACAAATGTTAAGCCAAAAGTATGTATTTATTATAAATAATGTAAATTTGCAAGCCTTAAATAACTATTATTTAATGCGAAACGACTATTAACTTTTATAATTAAGCATGAAAAAAAGTATTTTTATTTTTTTACTTGGGATTTTTTATTTTAGTTCAGCCTTTGCTCAACAGACCTTAATTAAGGGTAGTGTTAAGGATGCTGTTTCCAATGAGCCCATCTCAGATGTTACCATTACTATTGAAGAAACATCACAAACTACAACCACAAATGGTTTTGGTGAGTTTACTTTTTCTTCAAATGTTCCCTTAGGTGAACAAGTATTAAAGATATCTAAAGATGGATATGCCACAAAAAGATACCCAATTGTAGTAAACGAGGGCGAAACTGTAGATATTACAGATATGACCTTAGACATTGATGCGTTGAAAGATTCTAAAGAGATTTTTACAATTTCTTTATCAGACGACGAACTTGATGACGATACCAGTGCCTCTGATAACATTTCTGGGTTATTACAATCGTCACTTGACATTTTTCAACGTACAGCCGCTTTTGAGTTTAGCTCTTCTTTTTTTAGAGTAAGAGGTTTAGATTCAGACAATGGTTCTGTTTTAATTAACGGTGTTGAAATGAACAAGCTTTATAATGGAAGACCGCAATGGAGTAATTGGGGAGGACTTAATGATGTAATGCGAAACCAAGAATTGACTTCTGGGTTAACACCTTCAGCATACAATTTTGGTGGTATTTTAGGAACATCTAACATTAGTACTCGAGCTTCAAAATATAGACAAGGTGGTCGTGTAACCTATTCATCATCTAACCGTAGTTATACTAACCGTTTAATGGCTAGTTACAATTCTGGAATAGTAGAAGGAGGTTGGGCTTATAGTTTTGCTATGGGAAGACGTTGGGGAAATGAAGGGTTTCAAGATGGTTCATTATATGATTCAAATTCATTTTTTGCTTCTATTGAAAAGAAAATTAATGATAAGCACAGTATAAACTTTACGTCTATTTATGCACCAAACAGAAGAGGTAAATCTTCACCTAACACTCAAGAAGTTTATGACTTAAAAGGTATTAAATATAACGAATATTGGGGTTGGTTAGATGGTAAAAAACGTAACTCTCGAATTAAAGAAGTTGAAGAACCAATATTAATGTTAAACCACTATTGGACTATTAGTGATAAAACGTCATTAAACACAAATGTAGCTTACCAATTTGGTAAGTTAGGAAATAGCCGAATAGATAATTCTGGTGGCGGAAATCCAAGTCCAGCGTATTACCAAGGTTTACCTAGTTACAATTTAGCTGATCCTGATGGTCCAGATTATGCTAATGCATATATAAATGAACAGGAATTTATAAACGACGGACAACTTGATTGGAATCGTATTTTAGATGCGAATGTCACAAATAATATAAGTGGTTCTACATCAGCTTACGTTCTTTATGAAGACAGAAGTGATGATAAGCAACTTACTGTAAATACTATTTTTAATTCAGAACTTAATGATAACATTTTATTTAATGCTGCTGTAAACTATAAAAGGTTAAAATCAGAAAACTTTGGTGAAGTTATAGACGCTTTAGGCTCTAATGTAGGTGTACTTAATGTAGATGGGTTTGACGGTTTCCAATTTGATGCTAGAAACCCTGACCGTGTCATTGGCGAAGGTGAAAAGTTTAGATATAACTATAATTTATATGCTAATGTTATTTCAGGATATGCACAAGCACAATTTAAATACAATAAAGTAGACTTTTATATGTCTGCAAGTGTTACAAACACAACATACCAAAGAGAAGGATTATGGGAACATAGTAGATTCGCAGGAGACTTATCTTATGGTAAAGGAGAAGAATTAAGTTTTACTGGTATTGGTGGTAAAGCAGGATTCACTTATAAAATAACTGGTAAACATTTATTAGATGTTAATGCTGGTTATATAACAAGAGCGCCTTCATTACGTAACACCTTTTCTAACTCAAGAGAAAACGCTAGTGTAGTAAGAGGTATAACTGAAGAAAAAGTAAGCTCGGTTGATGCTAGTTACATTTTTAGATCTTCAATCGTAAAAGCAAAACTTACAGGATTCTATTCTAAAATAGAAGATGCTAATGAAGTAGGGTTTTATTACGCGGATGGTTTAAGTGGTTTTGATATTGAAGACAATGATACCTCTGCATTTGTGCAAGAAGTATTGCAAGGTATAGATAAAAAGCACATTGGAATGGAATTAGGTATCGAGGCACAAGTTACACCAACAATTAAATTAAAAGGTGCAGCTTCTGTAGGTCAATACACGTATGATAACAATCCGAACTTATACTTAACATCTGCTAGCTTTACTTCAGAAGATGGTTCAATTTCTTATGGAGAAGCTAATTTAAAAGATTATAAAATTGCAGGAGGACCTCAACGTGCTGCTTCAATTGGTTTCGAATATCGTGATCCAGACTACTGGTGGTTTGGGGCAACTGCAAACTTTTTCTCTAATGCTTACATAGATATTAATACGTTAACAAGAACAGAGAATTTTTATTTAGACGCTGATGGTTTACCATTTAACGACTACGATGAAGACGTTGCAACAGGTTTATTAAAACAAGAAAAAATTAACGATTATATGGTTGTTAATCTTGTAGGAGGTAAATCATGGAAAATTGACCAATACTATATTGGCTTTTTTGCAAGTGTTGGTAACTTGTTAGATAAACAATACAAAACTGGAGGTTTTGAGCAAGGTAGAAATGCTAATTACAGACAACTAAAAGAAGATAAAGACCTAGAAATTCCTGTTTTTGGTAACAAATATTGGTTTGGAAGAGGAACTACCTACTTCTTAAATATTAACTATAGTTTTTAAAAAAATACACTCCTATGAAAACATCTAAATTTTACGGCTTTTTATCATTTATAATGATTGCCTTTACCATTACTTCATGTGTGAAAGATGGCGACTTTGCCCTTCCTAGCATTTCTATAGAAGAACCTAATATTATTACAAACTCAAGTATTACCGCAATAAAGACTGCCCTACAACAAGAATTTAATACTAATGAAAACTTAGTATATACTTTTAATGTCAACGAAAATACACCTACTTATGTAGAAGGGTACGTTGTTTCTAGCGATGCAACTGGAAACTTTTATAAAAAATTAATTATTCAAGACAAAGCAGAGAACCCAACAGCTGGTATAGAAATTGTTTTAAACAAAACTTCGCTGAGTGAAACGTATGATATTGGAAGAAAGGTATATGTGAAATTAGATGGCTTATCTGTTTCCTATGATGATGGAGAAAATTCTTATAATACCAGTCCAATGAATGGAGTTGCTGGTAAATATGTCTTAGGTGTTTTAGATGGAGACAGGGTAGATGATATTCCTTCAACTTCAATTAAAGATTATATTATTAGATCTTCAATTGTTGCAACAATAATTCCTTCTAGTATCTCTTTAAGCGATATCAATGGAGTACATATAAATACAATGATTCAATTGTCTTCTGCACAAATATTAAAATCTGATTTAAATAAAACCTTTGCTGGTGAACCTAATGATGAGTTTGATGGCTTTAGAACTATTTTAGAATGTGATACAGAAAAAACAATTCAATTACAGACCAGTACATTTGCCAGCTTTAAATCTAATGTTGTCCCTTCTGGTAAAGGAATATTTACAGCTGTCTTATCTAAAGACTACAGAGCTGAATTTTTAGTTGTTATTGCAAATACACCCTCTAAACTTGAGTTTACCAATGTTGAAAGATGTGACCCTCCGGTATTAGATTGTGGAGATGAGACTGTTGGCGGAAATATTATTCTATTTGAAGAAGATTTTGAAGACATAACTTCTACTGCAGCTATTACAAACGCTGGTTGGACCAATATAAATGTACATGGTGGTAGCACAGTCTATTCTTCTAATAGTTTTAGTGGAAATAGCTATGTTCAAATAGCTGCCTATAACAGTAATGAATCTCCACTAGAAGCTTGGCTCATAACTCCAGAAATAAATTTAGACGCCACCGCAAATGAAGAAATAACATTTGAGACCAACACAGGCTATGATAATGGGCCTGCCCTTACTACCTATATATCATCAGATTTTAATGGTGATCTAACAACAGCAACTTGGATACAGCTAGATGCTGTTTTATCTGAAGGCCCCTCTAATGGATACAATAATTTTATAGGCTCTGGTGCTATTAATATTTCTTGTTTAACAGGTACATTCCATGTAGCTTTTAAATACCAAGGTGCAGCTAACGGCATTAGTACCACCTTTCAAATAGACAACGTAAGGGTAACTGGTAACTAGTATAGCTAAAAAACCAAAAACTCCTGAATGCTTTGCATTCAGGAGTTGTATGTATTTGTATGCAATTAAGTTTATTTAGTCTACTAAAATAATTGCTTTGTTATCTTTTAATTCAATAGTACCAGATGTAATGGCTACCGTTAAAACTTTAGCATCATCTGCATGAGATACGATCTTTCCATGCAAGTCATCTAAAACTAAATGTTCTTGAGTATGTACATGAATTTTTATAGTTCCTTCTTTTAAGGTAGATACTACAGCTGCATGATTGTTTAACATTTGAAATTCGCCATCTGTACCGGGTACAGATATAGAATCTACATGAGAGGAAAATAAGACAGCTTCAGGTGATACTATTTCTAAATGCATAGGTTTTTATTTAATTATGCTTCAGCTAACATTTTATCTCCGGCTTCAATAGCTTCTTCGATAGTTCCTTTTAGGTTAAAAGCAGCCTCAGGCAATCTATCTAACTCACCATCCATAATCATATTAAATCCTTTGATGGTTTCTTTAATGTCTACCAAAACTCCAGGAATCCCTGTAAATTGCTCTGCAACATGAAACGGTTGAGATAAGAAACGTTGTACACGTCTTGCTCTAGATACAGCTAGCTTGTCTTCTTCAGACAATTCTTCCATTCCTAAAATTGCAATAATATCTTGTAGTTCTTTATATCGTTGTAATAACTCTTTTACTTTTTGAGCACAGTCATAATGCTCATCTCCTAAAATATCTGCTGTTAAAATTCTAGAAGTAGAATCTAATGGATCTACTGCTGGATAAATTCCTAGCTCTGCAATTTTACGAGATAAAACAGTTGTTGCATCTAAGTGAGCAAATGTTGTTGCTGGTGCTGGATCTGTTAAATCATCTGCAGGAACATAAACTGCCTGTACAGATGTAATAGATCCTTTTTTTGTAGAGGTAATACGTTCTTGCATTGCTCCCATCTCTGTAGCTAATGTTGGTTGGTATCCTACCGCAGATGGCATACGCCCAAGGAGTGCAGATACTTCAGAACCTGCTTGTGTGAAACGGAAAATATTATCTACAAAAAATAATACATCTTTTCCTTGTGCTTCTCCAGCACCATCACGAAAATATTCTGCAATAGTTAAACCAGATAATGCAACTCTAGCACGAGCTCCAGGAGGCTCATTCATTTGTCCAAAAACAAATGTTGCCTTAGAATCTTTCATCCCGGCCTTGTCTACTTTAGATAAGTCCCATCCTCCTTCTTCCATAGAATGCATAAAATCATCTCCATATTTGATAATTCCAGATTCTAACATCTCTCTTAATAAGTCATTTCCTTCACGAGTTCTTTCTCCTACACCTGCGAATACCGATAAACCACCGTGTCCTTTTGCAATGTTGTTAATTAACTCTTGAATCAATACTGTTTTACCAACTCCAGCTCCTCCAAACAATCCAATCTTACCACCTTTTGAGTATGGCTCTACTAAATCAATTACTTTAATTCCCGTAAACAACACTTCTGTTGAAGTAGATAACTCTTCAAATTTAGGTGCCGATCTATGAATTGGCAACCCATTATCTCCTTCTTTATTCAAATCTCCTAAACCATCAATAGCGTCTCCTGTTACGTTAAATAGCCTCCCATAGATATCTCCACCGATAGGCATTTGTATAGGACTTCCTGTAGCAATTACTTCCTGACCTCTTTGTAAACCGTCAGTAGCGTCCATAGAAATTGTACGCACCGTATCTTCTCCAATGTGTTGTTGTACTTCTAATACCAAAAGAGAACCATCAGACTTTTTAATTTCTAATGAATCGTAAATTTTTGGAAGTGCAGAATTTTCTGTATTGAACTCCACATCGATTACTGGACCAATAACTTGAGAAACTTTACCTGTTGTTGTAGACATTATAGTATCTAATTAATGTTAGTTATTTTATTTCGTGGGCTTTAACGCCTCTTTTTTCAAGCTGCAAAGGTAAATTATTTAATAACAATTAAAAAGTGTTTTACGCTTTTTTTACAATAAAAAAAGCCTTGCACAATGTGCAAGGCTTTCCTTTTTATTTAAGAGAAATATTAGTCGTTTGCAACTTTAATTTCAACTCTTCTATTGTTTGCTCTACCAGCTCTTGTCTTGTTAGAATCAACAGGTTTTTCAGCACCAAATCCTTTTGCAGTTAATCTTGCAGCATCAACACCTTTACCAACGAAATACGCCTTTACGGTATTCGCTCTTTTTTGAGACAATTTAGCATTTCCTTTTACACTACCAGTAGTATCTGTGTGTCCTTCAATCGAGAAAGTCGCTTTTGGGAATTCATTCATAGTTCCAGCAATCGCATCTAATTGTTTCTCAACTCCTGCTTTGAACGAAGATTTTTCGATGTTAAACAAAATAGCTTTAGCATTCATCGTGATAGATTTCACAGCAACATCAGTAATAATAGGCTCTGGACATCCATTGTTAGAAGCAGGTCCTGCTTCGTTGTCACAGTTATCATCTTTATCTAAAACACCGTCACCATCAGTATCAGGCCAAGGACAACCACCATTTTGTGATGGACCAGCCACGTTTGGACACTTGTCATCTTTATTGACAACCCCATCAGCATCTGTATCTGGACAGCCTCTATTTGCTGCAGATCCTTTTTCTTTAGGACACATGTCATCTTTATCAGCGATTCCATCAGCGTCAGCATCTGGACATCCGTTTAATGCAGCCAAACCAGCAACAGTTGGACATGCATCTTTGCCATCTTGAATCCCATCACCATCTGAATCAGGACAACCACCAAAAGCCTCTAAACCAGGAACTTCTGGACACGCATCTTCTTTGTCATAGATTCCATCACCATCAGTATCTACTCCACCGAATTTAACGATCAAACCAAATGAGTGTTGAACATGATTTGCAACTTTATCAGAAAAACTGTTTTTGTATCCAGTTTGAATGTTCAAGCCCAAATTCTCATTAAACCAAACATTGAATCCAATACCGGTATTCAACAACCCTTCTCCCTCATTTGCAATTGAAGTATAGCCTCCTCCCAAATAAACGTAAGGGTCGAAATATGCTGTTGTACCTCCAAAAGCCATATCAATGAACTTATTTAAATCGTACTGAACGTTTACATCAAGCGCATAATACATCTCATCAGTATAAACACGTTCTTTTGTCACTTTGTTCAGTGATCCAGCAAACTGTAAGCTAAACCCCTTCTCTAAGTACCTTGTAACTGCAACTCTCGAGATAGAAGGTAAGGTATTCCAATCCTCTGTACCTACATAATCTTCAAAAAACTTTTGGGTATCCGTTGCGCGCTCTAGATCAACAGTGTTCAATCCAAAGCTTATACCCCATGGATTGTTAGAATCCTGTGCATTTACACTCGTAAATGCAACAAGTGTGAACAAAGCTATCACAGCTATTTTTAAATGTTTCATTATCAAATTTTTAAATTAATTTTCTTTATTAAGTTACAAATGTAAGTTGTTAAAATTTATTAACAAAGATTTTTAAAGAAAAAAGTTTTTCTTTTTATACCACCTCTAACATCTTACCCACCTTGACAAACGCGGCTACTGCCTTATCCAAATGTTCTTTGCTATGAGCTGCAGACAACTGAACCCTAATCCTAGCTTTTCCCTTTGGCACTACTGGAAAAAAGAACCCAATAACATAGATACCTTCCTCTAGTAGCATGTTTGCCATGGTTTGAGAAAGTTTTGCATCGTACAACATCACCGGAACAATGGCTGCATCAGCTCCAACTAAATCAAAGCCTGCATTTTCCATTTCACTTCTAAAATAATTTGTATTCCATTCTAGTTTATCTCTAAAAGTGGTATCTTCAGAAATGAGATCAAACACCTTCAACGATGCTCCCACGATAGCAGGTGCTAGTGAGTTTGAGAACAAATAAGGTCTCGAACGCTGACGTAATATTTCTATAATTTCTCTTTTTCCTGTTGTATACCCGCCCATTGCACCTCCAAGTGCCTTGCCAAAGGTACCAGTTACAAGATCTACGCGTTCCATTACATTTTTCAACTCAACAGTACCTCTTCCTGTTTTGCCGATAAACCCTGCTGCATGACATTCATCCACCATTACCATAGCATCATAGGCATCTGCTAAATCACATATCTGATCTAGTTTTGCAACAATCCCATCCATAGAAAAAACCCCATCAGTAACAATAATTTTAAAACGATGCCCAGCCTTATTCGCTGCGATAAGCTGTTCTTCTAGAGCCTCCATATCATTGTTTGCATAACGATAACGAGCCGCTTTACATAAGCGAACACCATCTATGATTGAGGCATGGTTTAAACTATCAGAAATAATAGCGTCTTCTTTCGTCAATAGAGGCTCAAAAACACCTGCGTTTGCATCAAACGCAGCCGCATACAATATGGTATCCTCTGTTTTATAAAACTCAGCTACTTTGGCCTCCAAATTCTTATGAATATCTTGTGTTCCACAAATAAAACGCACCGAAGACATTCCAAAACCATGAGTATCTAATGTATCCTTTGCCGCCTGTATAACTTCAGGGTGATTTGACAAACCTAAATAGTTATTTGCACAAAAATTAAGCACTTCTTCTCCTGTAGAAATTTTAATGACCGCATCTTGAGACGAGGTTATAATTCGCTCTGACTTATACAATCCTGCATCTTTGATATCTTGAAGTTCTTCCTCTAATTGATGTTTAATATTTCCGTACATTTTCTGTCTTATTTTTTCTACAAAGGTAAATTAAATTTCTTCTATTTTTATTTCAGGCCCTAGATAAATGAGTAGTTTTTTATGGACGTTGATACCCATATCATTC
>OLII01000965.1_pt1 | contig 10291 bp, 4 predicted proteins | sample 1609481 | NCBI WGS metagenome assembly OLII01 (sample SAMN05416859, study PRJEB24817) | seawater metagenome | isolation source: Sea water | place: Canada:Atlantic | collected 2013-11
ACTCAGATCATTCGTTCTGAGTTGTTGGTTAGTTGAGTTGGTGACCACACACCACGCTAAATCGTAAACGATTTAAATGGTTGTCTGTGATGAATATAAAGTCTATAAAAACAATGACTTATGTTTATTGGTAAAGGCGGAATAGAGCGTGAAAAAATTTTCAAAATCTCAACTAATTAGCCGCTGAAATCCCAGTGTAAAAATATGTAATCACATTGAATTATCATTGACGCCTTTCTGTGTAAGGGATTGTGGTGATTTCAATATAAACTCAATGGGATTTAATTGACTTGTTATTTATCCCTTTTGCAATAAGGTTGTGGCTGTTTTTTTAAAACAAAGTACAATGGGTTTACATTGAGAATTTATTGGATTTCATTGGGGCTTAAAGGTGGGCTTCATTGACATTCATTGAGGAGAAAAGGCTAAATTATGTCACGTTCTTACCCTTTACAAAGCTCCCTTCGAGGGAAGCTAGAGCAAGATTTTAAGAAGTTCAGAGACAGAGAAAAGTTAAGTGATGCCGAGGCAACTCGTCAGCTTTTTACCTTGGCGTTGCGCATCAAGCTGAATGACAGTGACGATGAGCGGCCGTCGAACCGTGAGTTGATGGAAGAAACGTATCGTAGAGTTAGGCAGGTACAAGGCGTGTTAAATTTAAATTTGGCGCATAGCTTTGATGGGGAGGGATATTATAAGAATAAAGCGGATTCGATTGAGCAAAGAAAATCCAACACCGCTTTGGTTGATAAAAGCGTCGACGAGTATCTTGAAGGTGAAAAAAAAGGGTAGCCAGTGGCTACCCTTATATTATCGCTCTAACTCTCTGTCGATTTCTCTGTCTTCCCAATGACTCTCTTTCTCTGAGTGATTAAATTCTATCTCTTGTTGAGGGGAATATTCTTTTGCCTCAAAGTGATCGAGTGATTGGCTGTCGGTTTCTTTTTTCTCATTGTAGTTGAGGGTGTCTAATTCGTTCTCTTGATGAGAAATATGTGACTCATTTAATTCAATGTTATGTGCGCTGTTATCTCGCTCTAGTTTATCAATGCACGATTTAATGTCCTCTTTAAGATGATCGTCTGACATGAATTGAATGTCTCGACCGTTAAAGTTCTCGACGATTTTCTCAATGTTGTTCGGGTTTAAATCGTGATTGCCGTGATTTAATACAATAATGATGTTCTGTCTCAGTTCATCGGTGGAGATGTTTTGAATGTCGTTCTTATGATTGACATTGATAATATCAATCTGTCCTTGGGTTTGGTCTCGAATTAAGAAAGAGTTTTCAATCGAGGTACTGATGATGGTGGTGTTTAAATTCTCTCCTTGATGGAATTGGGTTAATTGTTTGGACTTTGTGCCTAGGGTTCTTGGGTTAATATCTAGGGAGGTGTCTTTATTGCCTTGAGTGTCTAAATAGGTCACTTCAATGGCTTTAGTTTCACCTTCTTTATTGTGGATGTTGGTTAACATCGCAGGATGAAGAGATCTATCTTCGGATGAATAGACCGCAGGGTGGAACTTAACCTGGTTATTTTCAATGTTATTGACACCGAGCTTGTTTAAGTACGTTTGGGCCAACGTGTTATCCATCGGTAAGCTTTGATTGATATAATCTTTAGCCCGCTCTTCAAACTGCGCAATATGCCTTGGGGTGGTGCTCAGTAATTTGTCGTGTTTATTGTTTTCCTCCAATTGATATTTATCTGGCTCATTGAGCATCTTGTGCGTTTCATTCATCGCGGCTTTATAATTCATTTCCTTATGACTCATAATAAGGTTAATCAATGCGCCTTTTTCGCCGGTGGTGTAGTCTTTAAAATACCCACGATGCTCTCCGGTTAAGGTCACTTTAATGGCGGATTTACCAATGCCAAAGGTTAAATAATCCCGGTCTGATTTGGATTGATTCGGCTGGCCTAATAACTGAATGGCGAGGCTTTCGGTGTATTTGGGTAGTTGCGTATTAATGTGCTCCCTAAATGTGTTGTAGTCAAAGTCACCGCTTTTATTTTGGAATCGGACGTCCTCATGAGGCAGAGCATTACGGTTAAAGTAAGTGGTGTCTTTGGGTGGGATTTGGTTAAGGGTTTCTATCGCACTGGCTTTGTGGCTCTCTTTAGAAAGCCAGCTTTTGACCAATTGTTTGGTGTTGTCGGTATAGAGCCGAATGTGCTGACTGGCACGAGTCACATCGATACCAGCGCGTCTTAAGTTGGTCAGTGCGCCTTTGCTTTGTATCGCGCTAATGACGTGTTGATAGGTGGACCCTTGCGCCATGTCTGCGGTCCGACTGTAAGCGTAGTCCCAGTGCCCGTCTTTAAGCGCATTAGGGTTAAGGTTGAGTGTTTGTCCTGTCTTAGATTGAGCGATAACATTGTCTGTTGTCGCTTGCGTGATGCGGTACTCCACGTTGGCTTTAATGCCGCGCTCTTTATCGGTAAAACGGGTGATGATTTTATCACCGGTTGAAAGTGGCTTTTCTGACGTAGAGAACAGGGTGGTGAAACGGTGGTCACGGTTACGCGGTAAGAACGGCCTTGCCTTACCTGTACTCGCATCTTGAAGTGTTACTACGCCATGCTCTGAATCCACGTGAGTGATTGCCGCGTACTCACCGGGCTTGGTGCTCAGTATCAAGCCTTTTTGATACGGCATCATGGTGGTGAGCTCTTCCCCGGTCGCGCCGATTGAGCGTAGCCTCGTTGCGATGACGTTCTCTTTGCCTAATTCACTCTTTTTCATCAAGCCGACACGGATGTGTTCGGTGATGGTGTCTCGCTCCTGGTTGGTGTACGCGATAATCAGTGTGTTGTCTCGCGTTTCGGGGGTGCGCTCTAAATAGTCTTTGGCGACCACATAGGGCAGCTTCTCTGTGGCGGTGAGCTGCGCTCTGCGTCGGTCTTTGTCGTTTTCATCCAGCGTAGAAATGACATGTTGACTGTTGCCTTGAGTATCAGGGGCTTGCTGCTGGAGCTTCTCCAGGGCGCTCTGTGGCTGCTTATCAATGGTGTTTTGTGCTGCATTAAGTAGATTATCGTTTTGCTGACGGATGATATCGGTCATGTAAGCGGTATCGATGCGACCTTGGCTCATGGCCAGTTCAAAGGGTTTACCGGCACTGAGTGATAAAAGCTGCTCTTTATCGCCCAATTTGGCTGTTTTGGACTGACTGTCATTGACCAGCTTTGTGAACTCATCGGCTTGCTTGTTGCTGACCATGGAGCTTTCATCGAGAAAGAACAAGGTGTGTTGGTAGTCGCTGGCATCGCGGTTTCCTTGTCGGATGTCAGAGAGCAAACTTTCCAGGGTTTGCGCTTTCACGCCTTTGCTTTCGAGCTCTGAAACGGCGGCGTGTGTGGGCGCAAGACCGATGACATTTTGCTCTGGTTGCTGGCTGGCTTCTTTGACTAACTGGATAAGTTCAATGTTGGATTCAAGCATGGTGGACTTACCTGTACCGGCTAACCCTTGGATGGCCACAAAGCTGTCCTTGGTGGTTGAGATGAGGGTGATGGCGTCCTTTTGTCCTTGGGTTAGGCGAGGCTTGGTATCGAGAAAGTCTTGCACTTGCTTAGGCGTCGCAAAAGGCTGATGTTGGCCCTTACCATCATCGATGTTTTGCAGGATGCGCTTTTCAGTTTCTAGCGCGGCTTGCGTCGTCCAGCGTGTGCCGTCACTGTACTCTGCAGAGAGGGTGTCGCTTCGCTTAGTCAGCTCTGTTTCAACCTGCTCTTTGGTAATAGAGCCACCGGCTTCTTCAAAGGCGTAACGCACCGCTTCCACCACTAACGCTTTTTGGCTAAACGCCGCTTCTCGCTCTGAGAGGTGGTTCAGGGCAAAGCTGACCGCTTTTTCGATGAGTGGGGCGTTTTGCGATTTGGCCAGTGCTGACAGCGCCTGACTGACATCCTGCTTTAGTAAATCTTGGGTGGCGTCGTTTAGGTAGCGGTCGTTGACGTTTTGCGTCTGCAGTACACGCTCAATGGCTGACGGGGAGAGCTGCTCTTTTTCAAGTGCGCTTTGGGCTTTGTCTGGTTTGTCGGTGAAGATATCAAGGCGCTCTGTTTTTTCGGTGAGGTCGTTTATCAGGGGCTTAGATAGGGTAAACGCTTTGCCTGACAGCAAGGTATGGGCTTTTGGCTCAATATGGTGGGCGCCGTGAACGTAGTCGTATTGCAGCGGCGCGTCTTTTAGGCTCTCTAAGTTGACGCGCTGCGTTTCCCCTTTGCTCTCAAGCGTGAGGCTCTCTTTGTCAAGGTGAGTGACAAGGTAGCTTTGGTTCGCGTCCAAGCCCGCAGGGAAGTGTTTGCCTAATGTTCGAAGGCGTTCGCCTTGGGCGATATTGAGACTTTGCGGTTTATTGATTTGCATCTTCATGTGCTTAAAGGTGCGACTGGACGGGTCAAAGGTGTGTGATTGTCCATCGCGTTGACTGAGTGCGGTCATGGTGTTGCTCTCTTTGTCGATACTGGCGATGACAAAACTCTGAGGTTTGTTTTTCTCCCAGTGGGTGAGTGTCATGCCTGGTTTGTAGTGTTGAACGAGGGGTTGTTGCGCTTTAGAGAGGTAGTGAGGTACTTGAGTAAATAGGGTGGTTTCGTGTCTGGCGAGGGCGCCGGTATTTTTGAGCTGGCCCCGTATCGCTTCGGTTAACCGCCGCTGCTCGACGCTAGAAGTGGCAATCACTTGCGTGTTGGCTTTATCGGGGAGGCCTGAGTACACCCGCGCTATCCTATCGGTATCATTGTCATGCAGTTTCACGTTGGTATGGCTGGCTCGCTTGCCAACCCAAGAATGACTCTCCACATTGCCTTTTTGATACAGCGAGATAGCATTATTGGCTTTAAATCCCTGACGGCTTGATACACGATTAAGCATCACTACTTTACTGCTCGATTGTTTGGCTTTATCGGTGAGGGCCAACAATTCATTGGCGCTCATCTTATTGGCGTCATCGATGAGCAAGACGTCTTTATTGGTCAGCGGCGTATCGCTTTGCAATAAGCTGTGGGTGGTGTGGCGCTGCTCTGGTGAAAAGAGCTGACCGACCCAGGCGCTGAGAGTTTGACTCTTACGCTGGACGCTCTCCATGCCTTCAGCCTTAGCTTTCACGCTTTGGGAGACTAATTGGACACGCTTACCGCTGTGATTGCCTACGTTGAGTAGCTGCTGCGCAATACCCTGTGATGAGCCGTGTACATTCACCACATGGAACTGTTTGGTGGAGTGGTACAGGTCGGTCAATAGGCGCTGCTGGTTTTCAGGGATAGCGAGCTTGTTGAGCGTGCTGGATTCAACGTGGGTGCGCATGTGATGCGCCCGTCCTTGGGTGCTGTCGATAAGCGCTTTCTCGTTATCAATTAAGCCTTTGGTGGTGTATTGCCCTTTTTGACTGAGTCCTATCAAGTCGCCTTGTTTAATCATTTCATCCGCGACTTTTTTGATATCAAGGGCGTTGAGTTGCACGCCGCCTTTGGTGAACTCTGAGGCGGTGAGTTCAATGATTTTTTCTAGGTGTAACGCGGTGCTGTATTGCCCTAGATGGTCAATGGCTCTGCTGATGGCGGCTTGGGTTTCACCAAGTGGTGGGGTGTTTTGCGCTTCTTTTACTTGTTGCGCCATGGTGACAAGCTCTGCGGGGTCATACCCTTGCTCTTTTACGGTGCTTTGCCACTGTTTGTTGAGGCTGTCACTGCTCTGGTAGGTTTTGCTTTTACGAGTATCGAGGTTTGCTACGTCTTTCGCCGCGCGCGAGTCAAAGCCTAAATCGAGTGTGCGTTGGTCAATTTGTTGTTTGCGAGTGGACGACGCATCAAGAATAGGCTGAGGGACACCGCTGATTTCGAACTGACCGTTGCCGACGCCTCGCGTGGAATAACCGAGTGTTTCTGCCTCTTTAGCTAATTGGCTCTGGTACAAGATCCCGTAGTATTTTTGGAAGTTGTAAATACGCTCGCCGGTCCCGTTAATCACGCCCCCTTTTTGTTTTAGGCTGGTTGATAAAGCGCGTAAATCTCCTTCTTTATCGCGCGTCATGTTAGCGGCTAGCGCGTGCGAGTGCACTTGCATGTCATTTTCACGGCTGGTCTTGTGGCGCACGACTGCAAATAGCATCGAATCCGTATTTTCGTATTCTTGAACGCCTTTCTCATGGGTGACTTTGACTTGTGCTACGTCTTTCTCCAGCTCTGTTAAGGCGAACTTCACGGCGTTATTGTGCGCTTCAATGAGGCGGTTATCTCCGCCAATAAGCGCAAGAACGCTGAGGGATTTGGGCGCAGAAAAGGTCAGGTCGAAGCCAGATTTGTGTTTTTCTCGTTTCCCTTTAATGGTTTCCCCCCCCAGGTTTCCTAAAAGCACCGATTCTAGGGTGGCTTGCTCTACGGGTTTACCCGCCAGTCCCGCTTCGATGGCCAGCTTGCCATGCCAGAAGGTGTTTTCTTCCTGGTCTTGCTCCTTGAGGTAGTAGTTATCGCCCACGTCTTTTTCTAAAGAGACGTCAGGTAGGTCTTTGGGGTTTTCTTCTGTGAGGTAATATTTGGCCGCGCCAGAAGCGGATTTCAATGGGCTAATAGAAAGCATGAGTATTTTCCTTGTGCAACGCACATCGCCGCTAGCAGCAAAACTGAGCGGTGGTAATAACGGGAGGTGGAATTACAAAGCCTTGCCATTGCAAGGCTTTGAATAGTGATGATTCGAGGTGATAAGGCTCTATGTACGTTTTTAGTGCACTATAACTAAATGTTTAGTCGTAACTAAGATTGAGTCAGTGCACTTTTTGACACGATAAGTGCCAAGTACAGGCAAGTCATGCCTATCGAATGCAATAAACCAAATAACGAGTACTCCATGCTGATGCTCAGGAGTAAAGCGAATCCTGTAGAGGTGAGTACAATGTAGTGAGGCGTGTTGGGGCGTTTTTTAACAAAAACCACCACGAGGCGCTTCAAACCATACAGTAATAAAGAGCCCGTGGTCGCGATGAAAAGTTGCGTCCATTGAAATGGACTCTCGGTGATCTGCATAAGACAAAGTGCGGAAAATAAGAGCGAGACGACCAAGGTCTCGAAGATGAATCTAGACAAACTCGGTAACATGAAAATATCTAATAGACTTGGGATGCAATGACCTATTTCTGTCTTGTGTGGCTATCGACTATTTGGTGCGCTATTCAACCATATCGCCCGCTTCCATCTCTATTTCCGGCGAGATGGCTTGCTCTTCAATGGTGCGTTGCGCTTGCTCCTGGTACTCGTGATTGTCTTGAGCCTTTGACTCGACCATCGCTTGCACGGTGTCACTTTGCATCGCTTCTTTCATTTGGCTTGCCTCGTTGAGCATCTCTTCTTTTGAATCGAACTTGGCTTGTTGCAGGTCGAGAAGGGGTTGCTGCTCTTCTTTAGATAGGTGAAGGCTCGGTGCGACGCTTTCGTAGTAGGTGGCTTGGGCATAGGCCTCCTGCATAGGCTGTGACAATGTCACGCTTCTTTTGTTGAAAGAAGGGCAGATGTCTTTCATGACATCGAACTCCAAGTCCAGTTTGGTGATGAGGTCAACGCCTGGTGTGCGTAGGTAACACTGCAAATCGTCCAGGGCTTGTATCTCACTCGGCGAGACCACCGGTCTTGTAACCGTTTGGTGGCCCAGAGAGACGCCATCACGCAGCGTGTTCGCACCGTACGACACGTTTTCTTTAGAAATATCGACTTCTTGCTCCCCCAAGTCTTTGGAAGAGATTTGCGCCATTTGTGCGGAAGGAGCACGAAAGAAAAAGCGCGTGTTCAACAAATCAAACATCTCATCGGCGGCGTTCTTGCCATAGGTTTTCACCAACTGCGCGTACGATTGGATACCAATTAAGTAGCACCCGCCAAATTTTCGCACTTCGGCTATGATGGAACCCAATTCTGGCAGTTTGTGAAGGCTGGGCATTTCATCCATCAAGACCCAAATGCGGCGGTCTTCATCGGCTTCTAATCCTAAAATGGCGTTGGACGCGATAGCCAACCACATGGAGATGAGCGGCCTAAGTGACGCATGCTGCTGCGCGTTACTCGATAAGAACAAAAAACCGGTCTGCTTATCGTCTTGTACCCAGTCTGTAATAGAAAACTTCTTCTGCAGCGCTTGGTCTCGATGCTCATCATCAAGACCGTCTAAAAAACGCATGCTTTTCATGTAGGTGGCCAACACCGATTTGATGGAAATCGCGGTTTTCTTGATGTCCTTCGATGCCAGGGCCGCCGCCTCGGTGCCTTCAAGAAAATTACCCAACGCTTCAAGCTCACTGGTCAAAATTAAACTCAATAGTCGTGCGGTCGTCGCGGGTTTATTGTCCTGGCTCATGCGAAAGGCGGTGGATGAAAAAATGGTGCGCGCTGAGTCAACCCAAAACGGATCGCCATCGCCGTGTTGTGGGATGAGAGCCGCCGCCATGTTCTCAAAGTCAGGGGCGTCTTTCGCGTCGCACCACACGTCCCAATTCGCGCATCGAGCATCAAACGGATTCAATATGACGTCGGTCTCAGGGCGGTAGAATTTACTGGTGAACACACACCCTTTGTCGTAAATGATGGCTTTGTCGCCACGCGCTCGTATCCATCGCACCAGTTTGCGGATCATCACTGATTTACCCGCGCCCGTGGTGCCATCAATGAGCAGATGTTGCACCTCAAACGATTGTTTGAGCAGCGCATGGCCATCAATCTTAAATTTAGAAATGGTGCCATCGCCATAACCGCGTTTACGGTTCACTTTCGCGCGCTTGATTTGCATCTTGGTTAAGACTTGTGGCTCAACCAGGCGAAAACCACGCACATGAAAGTCTTCACTCTGTTTCTCGCCTTGCTCTTTGAAAAAACGCTGCAGCAGATAAAAGATGAAGAATCCGACCAACATCGAAATGAGGTAATAGACTTGGAAGTTTCGCCACACCTCGGCGTGAATATCGAGAAGCACGACATTTTCAAGCTGAGACGCGAGCGTGGACTGGTAGCGCTCACCGTCCCACACTGTGGTCACCAAACTGTCTAATGGTTTGCCGAACTTAGCGTATAAAATGTTCCGCCAGTAATAGAACTCCCCCCAAAAGGCGTGACGCGGGGCTTGCCACAGTGTCAGGGCGAGGGTAGCCAATAACATCCCAAAACCAATGAACTTGATGAGGGTGTTGTTGACTTGAAAGAACATTCGAATGGAATGGAAAGTGACTTGGCCACCTCGGGTAAAATGGTTACTTTTCTTACGGGTACGCATCGTCGCTCCTTATTTAAGAGTTGGCGTTGAAGGTAAAGTGGTGAAATGAACGTGTTCACTGCCATTCAAAGGAAAGGCCGCGCTTACGCCATGATTTTCATTGGGGATTTGATACACTGTGCGATTGATTGGATAAACAGAGCGCTTTGATGAGTCAAAATTTAAAACACTACCTAGCTCTGGATGAGCTGGTTACCCATTCACTGCTGACGCTCTATTGCACCATGAGTCAGCAAGGCGGGTTTTGGACGGTCAAGAAACGCAATGCCTTCTTGGTGAAATACCTCAAACCGAAAGTAAAGCAGGCTCAATTCTCTGTGTGCAAAAACGACCTAAAAACCATGCTCAGTATTGGTCGCCAAACCAGAGGCAATCTTGAGCAAAAGTTGTGGACGGTCAATCAACTGAACCTTGAGTATCAGGCTCGATTGTCACAGGCGGATGAACTCTATCTCATGCTGACAGACCTCAATGATCAGCACCAATTTCCTTCCGAGCTCGACCATCCCGACAAAGCAAGAGAGGAGGATACCTTGTACATGACCCAGTCAGAAATTGAAGAGGGGTTTGATAAAGACAATAACCAAATCAAACCCTTGGTGATGACTGTCAAAACGACGCGCCTCAAAGCGCTGATTGAGGCCGTGCAAGCCCAAGGTGTCTATCGCGTAGAAATCGAGCATGTGGATGATCATGAAGTGATTCACTTACTCTTGCATCGCATTTCCTCCCCAAAAAGTGAGCGATAAGCGCGTTGTTGGACAATGACCTATTTATTTCTCCCCCTCTATGCCATCTCAGCTTTTATATGAGGCCCAGTTAACAAAGCATCACTACTTTCAAATGAATTTTGACACACACTTCGTAAGCGTCTGCGAACCGACTCATTGACTTTCTAATATCAACACAGATACCGCCAACTAAGGCGGTATCTGTCATTCTGAACGCTATTCGGGGAGGGTGGACTATTCCGTTTTTGGCATGTTCCAAGGTAGAAGATGACCATGGTCATCCTCACTCTTCAGTTTCG
>OLII01000967.1_pt1 | contig 10282 bp, 9 predicted proteins | sample 1609481 | NCBI WGS metagenome assembly OLII01 (sample SAMN05416859, study PRJEB24817) | seawater metagenome | isolation source: Sea water | place: Canada:Atlantic | collected 2013-11
GCTAAAACACGCTGACATTATTGTGGGCAATTAATTTGTGCAAGGTTTAAAAAAGAGTATTTAAGCAAACTAATGCCTGTGCATGAGGGCTGTAAGATGATGCTATTGAATGTCTGAAAAGGCTATTGGGTTTATTTTTAAAGTCGTGGACATAATGAGCCAGGCCAAGCTGCCTTTATGACAAACAGAGTGTGTGAGGGATAAATTAATGAAAAAGCCATGGGTAAACTATGATTGACACACGACTTAATAGAGCTTCTTTGTGAGGGTTATTTAAACTGTTTACGTATCGCTTCTATGTGTTTTCGGTTTGCGCCAAAATCGCTGTACCCTAAACGGGAAGCAGAGCGAACATGAATGTGTGTTTCATCCACTATAAATTCCAAATCATCTACAAAACCCAAAACACTTGATGTGAATTGGACATAGAGATAATTGTCAGTTTGTTTTATCAGCGACATATTAGGGTGTGTAGAAACAATATTCTTTAGTTGTTCTATGGAGGTTTGCGGTTGATGAGGCGTGGCAATGGGGAGAATGTAGTGCTCTGTATTAATTTCATGGCTAGACACGCAATTAGGGCTACTGGGACAATCTCTTAGCTGCAATTGGTAAACACCAGCTTGCTTAGGCGGCGTGCCGGCACAGCCTACTAATAGCACCGCTAAAATGATAGCTTGGCCTTTTACACTAAGATTAATAAATGATTGCTTAGCCATATATGAAACTTCCAATAGGGTAGGTTAAATTAAAACTGGTTCAATTGCTGAGCAGCCAATTGCGGAAAGTCACTGATAATACTGTTGGCGCCATTTCTTTTCATGCGAACCATGTCTTTTACTTCATTTACGGTCCAAACACTTACATTGATGCCTTTATTTTGCGCTTTCTTTATTCTTTTTTTACTGGCCAGTGTTTTATTAAGAATTAAAAATTTGCAGTCTAATTTTTGTGCGATACCAATGCCGCTAGGGAATGGCCACTCTTGAACATAACCTCGTGGAACACTTGGCAATAAGCGCTTAAAAATAGCCAGTGTGCCTACATGTTGGCTGGTGATGACCACTTTATTTTCTAAACCGTGTTCTTTAATGATGGCCTTTATGGGGCGCACAAATTTTGGATTGGCAATTTGAGTTTTAATTTCAAACTGCCAATGAATGACATTGGGGCAGGCTGCCACCACTTGGTCTAGGGTGGGAATGCCTTGGTTGGTGCCGGTTAATAAAGTATTAGAGAGTTTATTGGCCGATGATTGGCTCACCAGCAGGGGGCTGTTTGCTAATCGTTTTAGTTTTTCATCGTGAACGACCATTAGTTTATTGTCGGCACTGAGTCTTATGTCTAATTCAAACTGATTAATACCTTGCTCGGCGGCAAGGGTGAAGCCTTCAAGGCTATTTTCCATGGCGACGCCTTTAGCGCCTCTATGTCCGTAAATTAGCATGGCATTTTCTATGATTAATATTTAAAAACCCTTATAGCACACTAGTTGTTAATGTATCTATGCACACGAATACTAGGCAAAAAAGGTTCATCTTCAATACGTCGGTCACTGCGCACGGCTCGCTTACGAGTGAGTGGTGCAATGAGTTCGGGCTCATTATGGGGTGGCAGTTTATTTTTTTCGTCTGCCTTAAATAAAATAGGCAGTGAGATGTTCATGGCTTGCCTACTTGGTAGCGCATTGTCCTCGTAAAAAATATTGGCACGCATGGTCGGGGCAAGGTTTTGAACTTTTGCCAATGGTGTGTGGCTGGCTAAATGGCTGAGCGTACTTAATTGGGTTTGAATATGGTCGCCGCTTTGGTCTAAATTAAGTAAGGCTTGTTGAGCTTGTTCGACGGTTATTTTTTGTATGCTGCGACCTGAATTGTACCAATTGAAGCCTACTCGACTGGGTGTTCGCTCAATAACTGGGATCGCCCGCCAAGTTTGCTTAAGGTGTAAGCGTGTGAGGCCTGATAAATGCAGGCTATTGCGTAAATCGTCATGACGCTTAGCCAATTGGCCTCTGAATTCATTCCAAATTTGTTTGTTGTTTTTTTGAATTAATTTTACTTGCTGCTTAAAAATTTCCTTGTGTTCATTAATTGAAATAGCTTGTTTGATTTGAAGTTCATTGGCCGAGATTAAGCCAAAACAGCTGCGAGTTTCTCTGCCATCTTGACCATTTTGGTACCAAAAATCTTGATAAAAATTAAGCGCCTTTTGTAGAGGCGTGAGCCCAATTAATGCCTCCTGTTCAGTAATAGGCAGCCAGAGAGGGTTATTCTGCTGACGAAGGCTTACACAAAGGGCCTGAGAGCCTTGAACTATATGGTCAAAGGATTCAATGAGCTGACTAGTATTCATTTTTATACCGTTATCTATTGAGCGCTTAGATTAACTTCATAGGTATTCATTGGCAATAGGGAAAGTGGGCTAGGGCAAAGCTAGGAATAACATTCGAAGCGCTAGAAAAGTGAGTACTACTTTAAATAAGGGTAAAAAGATGTTTTCAGGTAAGCGCTGCCTAAAAAAGCTACCCAAATAGGAACCCGCAATAGCGGCCAAACTTAAATAGATTAATAGCTCAGCGTATTCAGCCAGCTGAACACCCATGACGCTAAAGAAAATGATTTTAACAAGGTGACTGAGCAACATGATTACAGCATTAGTTGCAATGATGGCCTCTTTTTTAAGTTCTAATTTGAGTAATAATGCATTTCCTAAAGGGCCTGTGGCTCCCAATGCCATACCAAGCCCTCCTTGCAATAGTCCTAGTTTAAAAAGCGGCTGACGGCTTTTTACTTTCAAAATGTGTAATCCAAATTTGGGTAATAGATGGCCCCAGGTGAGCCAAAGAATATAAATCGCAATAATGCCTTGCATCCACTGCCAGTTAAAAACAGAAATTAACGGCATGAAAAGGGTCGCCCCTAAAAGAATACCTAAAGTAACAGGAAGAAGGACAGGCCAATTGATATGTTCTTTTACGATAAATGCTCTACTGGCATTACTGCTGGCTTGAATAATGCCATGAACCGCTACAAGAGAAGTGGCCGGGACCGAGCCTGCTAGAACGCCCATTAACATGAGGCCACCACCTTGACCCATGATGGCGGCGAAAGCGCTGGTTAACAGCGTTATGAATGCCAATAAATATATATCCAAGGAAAGGCCTTACTATAATTAGAGCTTAAATGTTTAATCAGGCATGACAGAGTGTAAAGAGAAATGACTTGGTTGGCAGAATTTTATGTGCTCAGTATACCAAATCGAGTATTAGCAGGCGCCAAGTCTAATTTTTACTTTAATGAGTATGAGCAAACGCCTACTATATGCACTTATTTTTTTATTTTAAAAATGAGTGTATTTCCACCTAATGTGCTCATGAAAGACTCAGGAACTCAACCATGTTAATGCTGGTATCCCCTGCAAAAACGTTAGATTTTGAAACACCGTTACCGATCAGCGATTTTACTCAGCCTGAAATGCTAGATGATGCGCAAGAGCTCATTGATCAGCTTAAAGGGCTTACCCCTAGCCATGTATCTGAACTTATGAAGTTAAGTGATAAGTTAGCTCATCTTAACGTCACTCGATTTCAGCACTGGCAGCAACCTTTTACAAGTGACAATGCAAGGCCTGCTATTTATGCCTTTAAAGGGGATGTTTACACAGGGCTAGATGCTTATTCCTTTAATAAAAATGATATGAAATTTGCACAGAAACATTTCCGTATGTTGTCTGGCTTGTATGGTTTGCTTAAACCTCTAGATTTGATGCAGGCCTATCGACTGGAAATGGGCACAAAGTACCCTAATACAAGAGGGAAAAATCTTTACGAATTTTGGGGAGATACGATTACCCAGAAAATAAATGAACAAATGAGGGCAAAAGATATTTTGCTAAATTTGGCATCTACTGAATACTTTAAAGCGGTTAATAAAAAAGCCTTGAACGCAGATGTTATTACGCCTGTATTTAAAGATGAAAAGAACGGTCAATATAAAATTATTAGCTTCTATGCAAAAAAAGCCCGTGGTTTGATGGCCGCTTATGTGATTAAAAATAGAATTAACGATGTGCAGGATATTAAACAGTTTAATGTGGCGGGTTATCGTTACAGTGCTGAGCACTCTAAAGCAACTGAATGGGTGTTTATTCGAGATGCCAGTGATCTTTAAGTACTTAGTTACCTTATTAATAGCAGTAGCGGCATTAAACACTTATGCAGCAGACCCATCACTTTCATGGAAAACACATGAAAGTGATCATTTTTTAATCCACTACCCAGAAAACTTAAACCACTTTGTTTCTAAAGTGGCTATGCTTTCTGCGAAAAGCCATGAGGATTTATCGCCTTATTTTAATTGGCAACCAAAGAGTAAAACCCATGTGGTATTGCTCGATGAAGTTGATCAAGCCAATGGCTTTGCTACTCCCATTCCTAATAACAACATGACTCTTTATATGCAGCCACCTACCCAAGGGGAATTGCTGGTATACGATGATTGGCTGGCCATGTTAATTCACCATGAATACACACATGTTTTGCATATCGATAAGGTATTGGATATTCCGTCATTCTTGCGACGTATTTTTGGGCGTTTTATTTTATTGTTTCCAAATGCATTACACCCTAATTGGTTTCAGGAGGGATTGGCGACCTACATGGAAACGGATGAGAAAAGACATACTGGTCGCGGGCAGTCGGATGTTTTTCAACTTATGATGCGTCAAGAAGTATTGCATGGCATCAAACCTTTAAGTCGTATAAATACAGTAAATGCTCATGATTGGCCTTTTAATAGTGCCTATTTATATGGGGTGTATTTTTTTAGATTTATAGAAGATGTGTATGGTGAGGAAGCCATTAAGAAGCTGGTTAATAATTACAGTAATAACTTACTGCCCTATAGAGTGGATTCAAACCCAAAACTGGTAACGGGTAAAACGCTTACTGATCTTTGGCCTGAATTCTCAAATTATTTGCAAGGGTATTTTGACCCTCAAATTAAGCGAATTAAAGCCCAAGATCAGAACCCTTATAAAATTTTAACTAAGGATTATTTGGCCATAGGGCTGTTGGCCAAAGGAGTGGACTCAAGTACCTGGTACAGTGCAATAGACTTTAGTAAAGCGGCTAACTTGTATCGCTTATCCAAGGGAGAGAGCGAGCTGGTCGTTGAGCTCAACTCACTGGCAACGGTTGATGTTAGCTCATCTGGACAAGTGTTGGTGAGTCAGCTGGAATACTGTGATCAATATTCGCAATACTATGATTTGTATTTACTGGTTGATTCAAGGCTAGAGCGCATCACCAAATGTGGTCGCTATAGAATGGCTAAGTGGAATAACAAAGGGCAGGTAGTGGCCTTAAAGTATGATGGAGGAATCGCTCAACTTGATGTGTTGAGTGAAAGAGGCGAAAAGCTATCAACTTTATGGCAGGGGACTGAAGGTGAGATATTATCTGCATTTGATGTGTCTGAAACAGGCAGCATAGTTGCCACTATAAAGTTTGGTAATGATCCTTGGAATTTGTTTTTTTGGCAGGGGACGGCGTGGACTGCATTAACAAATGATACTGCCACTCAAACGAACCCATTTTATTCAGGCGATGAAGTAATCTTTACGCAAAACCAAATAGGGCAGTCAGAAGCGTATCGTTTAGATTTGAAAACTAATGTGACGTCTCGCATTACCCATACGCTATCTGGTATCAAACAGTTTTTGCCTAGTGATCAGAGTACAGCAAGCGCTATTCGTTATGCGTCTACGGGCTATCAAATAGTTGATATGGAGCAGGGCTCTTATCCCAACTTGTATAGTCGGCCGCTATTAAAGCAACCATCTTTAGAAGTGCCAGAATTGGAGTTAAATTTGGATGAGCCTTACAAGGCTTATAAAAGTTTAATGCCCAGTTATTGGTTGCCAGTTCTAGTGAATGATGGAAATTTGCAGGAAGTGGGATTTTTTACCAGTGGTAATGATGCTCTTGGTTTGCACAGTTACATTGGTCAATTAACCTATGAGAAACATCATAAGCGTGGACTGGGAAATCTTACCTATATATACAACAGTCGCTGGCTGTTGGGGCTTCAACGAACCTTAGCAGGTACTTCCAGTAATGATTCTGTTAGTGAGTTGGAAACACAGTTATTCGCAGGGTTTATTTATCCTGTTTTGCAAGTTCAAAATAGTTTTTACCCTTATCTAGCCTATGTAAATAATCACTCTAAGTTCATTAGTGAAGAATTTCATATTTCAGATGATTTTGATAGTAAAGATAATTGGTTGGCCATGGGCCTAATTTATGATGGTTTACGCACGTCGTTAAATGCTGGAGACGCCAGTGATGGCTGGCAAGCAAGTTTTTCGAGTGAGAATGCTGAAGTGGTAGATAATACCTACGCTAAGGGTCAAGTGTTAAGCCTAGATGTTCGTCATTACCACAGCTTTAATTGGGGTCATACCCTAGCTCAACGCTTATTTGTAGGTTCAGGCATGGATACGCAATCCACCACTGACTTTCAGCTAGGAGGGTCTCGCAGCGACGCTTATATAGGCCCTGGCATTCAGTTAAAGCAGCGTAAATATGCATTGCGCGGTTATGATGATGACCTTAATGAGTTGAATGGTGAGAACAGCTTTATTTATAACCTTGAATATAGGCTGCCTTTTTCATGGTTTGATCATAATCTGATGGCCCCGCCAGTGGGCTTTTCGGGTTGGTCACTGCGTGCCTTTATTGATAACGGTACCGCATGGGATAACGATGAATCCATGGGGGATATTTACTCAAGCGTGGGTGTGGAAGTTATTTTAGATAACACCTTGTTCTATAATTTAAACATACGACTACGACTAGGCGTGGCCAAAGGTTTAGATGCCATTGGCAGCGATACAGCTTACATGGAAATTGGAGGAGCGTTTTAATGAAAAATTTATTATGGGTAATACTGGTAACGTTTTTGGTTGGCTGCACACTGGCACCTCAGAAATTGAAAGTGATGCCGGTGTTGTCGTTTGAGTCTTTACAAGGGGTGGTAGTGCCCATTGAGTTGGTGATTGAAGATAATCGAGCAGAAGATTCTATACTGGGTTACAGAAATGCTAAAAAAGAAGGGGCCATTAGTTTTGATGGCTCTTTAGTGAGCGCTCTTGGTGAGTCGATTCAAAAAGCATTGCTTAAGCAAGGTGTGAAAATGCATAAGGGCCCAGAGCCCATGGTGCGGTTATCAATAGAAGTGGAAAAATTAAATTACTCAACACCCGATAAAAGTTGGGTGAGTCATATTGCCATGCAAGGTGAAATATTGTTGACGGTAAGTCGCAACGACGCAAGCTTCAAAAAACGTTTTTCAGGCAATAGATCTCAAGATGTAGCCACAGCACCCAGTGTTGAATTTAACGAAAATTATATGAATGCGCTGTTATCTGAGTTAGTAAATAAAGCCATGAATGACCGTGAAGTGATTAACTTTTTAAAATAGGAGCTTTTAATGGACCTTGTTGCTGTGCTGAATAATCCCTTTTGGAATTATTTGGTGCTTCCTTTCTTTTTTCTAGTGTGGGTGGGCTATACGCTGTTTACTAAGCGTATGGCTAAGCGTACTCATTGCTTGGCATCTATATTGGACGTTCATAGGGTGTGGTGGATGGAACGCATGCTGTTACGTGATAACAGAATTGCTGACGCCACACTAATATCGAACTTAGAACGCAATGTTAACTTTTTTGCGTCAACTACCATGATTATTATTGCGGCAATATTAACGGCACTCACCAGTAATTTTGAATTGGCCTTTTTCTCCCAATATATGGGAGAGAACTCAAGTCAATATAAGCTGATTTTAATGCTGGCCATAATGGTTTACGCTTTTTTTACGTTTACTTGGTCTTTAAGGCAATATGGCTTTGGAAGTGTTTTGCTAGGGGGGGCACCCATGCCTGAGCAAAGCGAGTTCAATGCAAGGCAATTAAAAGAATACGCACATGCCACTGCCAAGGTGCTAGATCAGGCCGGGCATAGCTTTAATTATGGTCTGCGGGCCTATTATTTCTCAATGGCGGTGATAGCTTGGTTTGTACACCCAATATTATTTGTGTTAGCAACCAGTATGGTAGTAGCCGTTTTATATCATCGAGAATTCAAGTCTAAATCGTTAAGGTTAATGGTAATGGATGCTGATATTTTAGAAGGGAAACGTAAGTAGGATAGCCTGAGATAGTAAGATACTGAAAAGCCCGTAGGTGATAAACCTACGGGCTTTTTTTTAGGATATGTGTTTTGTTAACATATAATCTACGAGTATCTCTCCGCCTTCTTTCAAAAGTGCATCAGTTGCTTCATCCTTTTTGTCATCATCTTCGGCTGCTTCACTGTCATCTTCTGCTAACTCTTTAAGAGGCTCTAGTCCTTTAGCTACGCGACGTTTATTTTCAAGGGCCAGTCTGCGGTCTTCCATTTCTTTGCGTTCTATTTCTCGGGTTTTGCTGTTTAAAGAAATAGTTGTGTCAGATCTTAACTCTTTAAGAAATATTACTTGTTCGTTTAGGTAAGCAAAATCAGGGTCACTACTAATACGTTTATTGTGTTTACTTTTAATGCTGTCTAAATCTTTAGAGACATTACCCTGTTCTTTATATTTAGAGGCGGCAATTTTGTCCCAAGGTAGAGCCTCTTCTAGGGCGCTTTCACCAATTTTTTCCACATCATAAATCTCAGGATAAAGAATGTCGGGTATTACGCCTCTGTGCTGGGTGCTTTCGCCACTGACGCGATAAAATTTAGCATTTGTGACCTTCATTTGACCGCGAAACAACGGTATTAGGGTTTGTACGGTTCCTTTACCAAATGTTTGGCTGCCCACAACAAGGCCTCTGCCGTAGTCCTGTATAGCCCCTGCAAATATTTCTGATGCACTGGCGCTTAGTCTATTGGTTAGCACAACAAGTGGACCGCTATACAATTGAGCTGGATCTTGATCTTCAAGTACTTGAGTGTGCCCAAAACTATAATGAACCTGAACAGTGGGTCCTTGAGGAATAAACAGTCCCACTAAATTATTTACTTCAGCTAAAGAGCCACCACCATTATTTCTTAAATCAATAATTAAGCCGTCAACGCCATCTTTTTGTAGGTCTTTAATTAAATTGCTTACGTCACGTGTGGTGCTTCGATAATTAGGGTCATTGGCATTTTTAGCTTCAAAGTCAGCGTAAAAAGCAGGGATATCAATGACACCTACTTTATAAGCTTTATCCTCACGCTTAATTTCAATTACTTCACTTTGAGCGGCGCGATCTTCTAGCTTAACTTCATCTCTTACAATTGAAATGACCTTGTGCTTCTCTGTTTGACCACTACCTGAAACGATATCTAAACGAACGATGCTGTCTTTAGGGCCACGAATTAGGTCGACTACTTCATCTAAACGCCAGCCTATAACGTCAACCATTTCTTTATCACCTTGTGCGACGCCGACTATGCTATCTGAAGGCTTTAGTTGGCCAGCTTTATTGGCCGGTCCACCAGTGACTAATCTTTCCACAATAGTATTTTCATTTTCACTGCGTAATACGGCGCCAATACCTTGTAGAGACAAGCTCATATTAATATTGAAGTTTTCACTGTTACGCGGTGACATGTATTGTGTGTGGGGATCAAACGTATAGGTAAGTGCATTCATATAAGACTGAAAAGCATCTTCAGAGTTTATTTGTTTGATGCGGTTAAGTTGGCTTGTGTAGCGTTTTTTCAGTAGTTCGTGGATATTCTTCTCTTCTTTACCTGCTAGCTTAAGATTAAGCACGGTATTTTTAATGCGTTTGCGCCACAGTTGGTCTAAGGCGGCACTGTCTTTGGCCCAGCTAGATTTTTCTCGGTCAAGATTTAAGCTTTCGTCTTTATTAAAATCAAAATTAGCGATGCTCTTGTCAACTAATGTGAGGGCATAGTTTAAGCGTTCGGTGGCCCTTTTACGGTAGCGGTTGTATATAAGAAAGGCTGGATCTAAATCATTGGTTTTAATGGCATCATCAAGCTTAAGGCGTAAGCCATTAAATTCCTCTATATCAGCACTTGTGAAGTAGGAGCGAGTGTTATCAAGTATATCTAAGTAGCGCTGATAAACCTTTTCTGAGAATTCATCATTTAGATATTTACGCGAATAATGATGCTGATAAAGGTGATGAACAACGGCGCGATTGGTTAATGCGTGTTCGGCGGCAGGCTCTAAAACTTCATTGGGTGGAGTATCGGCTTGTGCAGCCACTGACAGATAGAAAA
>OLII01000968.1_pt1 | contig 10268 bp, 9 predicted proteins | sample 1609481 | NCBI WGS metagenome assembly OLII01 (sample SAMN05416859, study PRJEB24817) | seawater metagenome | isolation source: Sea water | place: Canada:Atlantic | collected 2013-11
TATTGTTTTTTCAAAACTTTTTTTGGTGCGTTCAGACAGAAAAAGTTGATAAAGAATATTCAATACACGCATCTTTATGTTTTTAATTAGCTAGTGTTTAGCTATTTATAGTGGTTAAGATACAATTATTTTTTGAATACTCAGTTTATGAGCATTGGACTCAATATACTGTGATTGGCTTTTAATTTTTGTATGTGTGCTGATGTTCTGTGAGTTCATCATAGTTTTTAAGGAATGAAATCATACCATTTCTCAAAGTGTTGTTTTCCTATTCCTCAAAACGAGAAGCGTGATAATGTAAATGATTACAATGGCAAATGGAATAGCGACAAATCGATTTTCTGGGAAGAGATACCAAAGCACTACGGTAAGTATTGTGCGAGAGATGGAGTGAAAGAATCCCACCCAATGTTTGATCATCCATGAAAAAGGAAGCCACATCAAACCGGTTAAAATTCCAACAGTCATGGGCAAAGAGGTGTAATCGACTAGAAAAAAAGGTATGGCTATTGAATACACAAGTACTGCTTGTCCGACTGTGATTAGAAAGAGTGAGTCAAATTCATTCTTGGGTTTGTTTTTTTCAAGAAAGTGTTCTCCGGTAAATTTTGACAGGAATAGCGCGAGATAAACGATACTTCCGGTTCCAATGAATAGTGTCCAAACACTAATTTTTTCTGAAAAAAAGAGACCGCTGCACCCGATAATTGTCCAAATGATGAGACCGGATAAAGGTGTGGCTATAAATGAACGATTGATAAATTCAGCGCGTTGTTCTTCGAGTGTTCTTGGAGATTGTTGCATGTGTTAGCTTATAAATTTAAATATGAACGCTGTCTCTAAAAAGAGGCTATCTTATATAGGTTCAGGGTCTTTTGGTTATTTTATAGATGCGCGAAAAGTTGATATGTTACACTGGCAATTAATTTTATTTGTTTTTACAGGTGGAAAAATTTTCAGGGGTTGATTCGAAAGAATAATTTCTCTTAGGATGAATGACAGATAGCACATGAAATACGATACCTAAAGTTTCACAAAAAGATGCTTGACTATATGATAGCTGGCGAGCTTAGCTGTTTATGGGATGGTTGTTCATTTTTAGAACTCTATTTTTTTGACCTCTTATAAATTTTGAAAAAGGGTACAAAAAATGCTAAAATCACTATTTAATCTAAATTACTATGGGTTTTCGACATTGTTTTGAAGCTTAAAATAAGTGTCGTGTCTTTCGAGGTAAGCTGCAGAGATGGCACCTCTCCTGTTATTATATTTTCTAATCTTTGCAGAATACTTAATAAGATGGTTTCAGTGAGATCATTTGCTGAGAAAATAAGTTCAACCGATCCATAACTTTCCTTAATGTCTAGCAATATTCCATTGGTCGATTCTAATTTCTCTAATTCTGCGGACATTAGTAATAGCGTATTTGTAATAATTGCCAGTGCTAAGTTTCCTTTGGTATGAATGATAGGGTCTGATTTGAAATCAGGTAATGGAAAACCTCCAACGAGTTTTGTGGAGTTTCTAGAAAGATCTTGTGCAGAGGTTACAATCTCTGAAATGGGAGTTGCTTCTATATTAATCACCAATTGCTCGAGTGCCTTTATGCAGTCAATGCTATCTTGTAGGGCCAATTCCATTTCGAGTAGCGAGTGCTCGTGCTGTTTATGTGATTGATAGGCTCCTTCGAAGGAAAGTTTAATCGAGTCTGAATGGCCAGATTCCTCAGAGAAAATATGTTTTGAATGGTTGAGGTATGTTTGCATCGACTTACCCGAAGAATATCCTAATTGAATTAGCTTTTCTATGGAGGTTAAGGAGCTGTATAATTCGGAGATGGCCGGAATTAAGGTTGATTCTGTAAGGTTTAACCTTGTCTGTCTTCGGTTTTTAGTAATGTGATTTAGACGAACATTTACTAATTCTGCTAACTTTTTTAAAGCAATGTGCTCTTTTTTTGAAAACTTTCTTGGTTTTGTATCCAAAACACAGAGCGACCCCATAACCTCATGCTCTACTGTTATAGGAACACCAAGATATGACTGAATGTTGTATTCTTTTACAACATGCTTTGGGATGCGAGGGTCATTTGATGCGTCAGTAACCTCAAAAATTTCAGCATCTCTTACAACAAATTGACAAAAGGATACATCTCTATGTGTACCTCTGGCATTTGCTAAAACAGGAGGCAGACCCACATGGGCTTTAAAAAACTGTACTTGATCTAGTACCAAACTAACAAGAGCAATTGGACTGTTCAGTTCTTTGGCAGCATTTTGAACAATTTCTTGAAGCTCAGTGTCATCTGTTTCTGCAAGTAACTCTTTGGTAAATAAGTTCACTCTGTTGTTTAAATTCCCTAAAACATCAATTCTATCCATTTGTTCTGTTTAAGTCTTTATGCAGTATTTGTTTTATACTTGGAGGTAGGTCCAAGGTAGCAAATTAAAATGAATTACAAAATCTGTTGACGTGTTATTGAAGTGCGATGTCTTCTTTTTTATAAAACAGCGAAATATTTTCTACAGCTAACATCTGGTGGTTGCATGTAGTTTGAGTGCTACATGGCTAATATTTCTTCTGAAAGATTTACTTTCTGGAGATTTTGTGCTAAAAGTATATCACTTTCGTAGATTGTTGAAAATGATGAGAAATTGTGTGAGAATGTTCTCTACACCGAAAATATTCACTAGCTTTAAAAAATTCAATGCTAATGAAATATATACATATGAAAAATCTAGAAAAGAGAATAATAGGGACTTGTATTTTTTTGCTTTGTGTTATGTCGAATTCGAGAACGCAAGCATGCACAGGAATTACATTGTGTTCTGAAGATGGTGGAGTAGTTGTTTCAAGAACCGTAGAATGGGCCTTGAGTGACGCACAACACAATAAAATTTTAATCGTTCCAAGACATAAGGTTTTTACAGCTCAAACCCCAGAGGGAAACACGGGTAAAAAATGGAAAGGTACATATGGGTTTGTAAGCCTTACTGCATACGGGCAACCGTATGGGCCTGACGGTCTCAATGAAGCAGGTTTGTATGTTGGTCTCTATTACCTTCCTGGGTTTGCAGAATATGCGGTTTATGATAGCAACAAGGCATCTAAGTCTATGAGTGTTGGTGATTTGATGCAGTGGATGTTGTCTTCTTTTAAAACGGTTGATGAGGTGATTGCCCATTTAAACGAGGTGGTTGTTGTGAGCGTAAACAACAAAGAGTTTGGGGGAGCTGACTTACCCTTTCATTTCAAAATTGTAGATCCAAGTGGTACCAGTAAAATTATTGAAATTGTAAATAAAGGTGAAATAAAAGTCTATGAGCCCTATCTTGGTGTCATTACAAATTCACCGACCTATGATTGGCATGTTCTGAACCAAAGAAATTATCTGAACTTAACAACGGCTCCGAGTAGTCCTAAAACTTTTGGAAACTATGAACTTGTTGCAAACGGAGCGGGGTCTGGGCTTATTGGGATGCCAGGCGATTTCACACCGCCATCAAGGTTTGTTCGAGCTGCTGCTTTCACAGCGACATGCAGACCTTTAAAAACTTCTTTTGATGCTGTTTTTGAGTCTTTTAGAATCATGGATAATTTTAATATTCCACTTGGAGCACATGTCCCTAAAGAAAATTTAGCAGAAGGTGTAGTCAGCGCAACACAAGTAACTTCGTCATCTGATTTGAAAGAAAAAGTGTATTACTATCATACGATGTGGAACCGCCAAGTGCGCAAAATCGACTTAAAAAAGATTGACTTTTCTACAATTAAAGAACAAATCATTGACGACGATGCTTCAAAAATGAACAGTATAAAAGACATTACGCCAAAGTAAAAATTTTGTTCTTAGTCCACATAAAAAAACACGGCCATTTATTTAAATAGCTGTGTTTTTTATTTGTTTTAAATCAGAAAGAGTAGTACCGTTCACAAAGAGAGTTGCTGTTTTTTCTCCTAGAGATGCTAGTCTCTTTAGGTTGCATTAATCTTTCTTTTTAAAATGGATGGTTTCATTTCCTTTTTCATCAAAGAATGTAAGTTCAATAGCTGTTGCGATATAGCGTTTTGTATTATGAATAGCCTGGTTGTAGTTTGTTGCAGTGTCCATCCATTCACAGAACATTTTGGTGGCTGCAACACTTCCAAATGTGATTTTGGAAGTTGTTAGGCTCTTAATTTCTCCCATGGTTCTGTTGCAGCTATCTGTTCCATTAAATTGCATCTTTAGTGGGTTTATTTCCATGCGAGGAGCGGGCGTTTTCTCAGATATAGGCTGTCCAAAGATTCGATCAGCCACCCAAATCGCATGTAGTGCAAATCTTGGGTCAATTTTCTTTTCTAGTGTTTTTTTTAAGGAATATACAACAGAAGAGCCGTCTGCTGGAATTGTATTTTTATCGAGATGTGTTTCTTTGATTTTTATTTTTTGAAAATAACCAGGTTCAAATTGAAATCCCGCGATGTTTGTATACAAAAATTCCCATGTAGCTGAATCGAGTGATTGGTTTCTGCTGATGGAAAGGCATTGCCTATTTTTTTGCATATCACTGCACTCAGATTTCGCGCTATCTACCCAAATGATGCTTGTGCGTTTTGCAGAAGCACAAGAGGCAAGGAGCAAAAGACTAAGAATTCTGGATGTGAAGAAAAACCATCTTGAATTCTTTTTTTGTGTATGTGTTGACTTAGATTTCATCTAGATTGATCTGTACGTGCCCCAATAAAGTACGTACTTTATTTTAATTTTTCGATGATTTTAATAAGGGCGTCTCCTTTCCCCATTTTCAATTCCTCTCCTTCTTTACTTTCATAGGCAATGCCACCTTCGACGTATCTTAAGATGCCATTTTTATCTAAAAATAAATTCATAGGATAGGCTTGTATGTTCAAGGAATCAATAAAGCCTTGAGCCTCTACCAAATGAGCAAACTCAAAAGGGTGTTTTTTTAAAAAGGAGTTGACGTCTTCTTTCTTTTCGTAAGTGATCGCAATGAAATTAAAAGACGCTTTGTAGCGTTCTGCGATTTCATTTAAAACAGGCATTTCATCAATACACGGCGGACATTTGGTAAACCAAAAGTTAATCAATGTCGGTTTTCCATTCAATTGCTTTGAATTGAAGTTTGTGCCGTCTAGGGTTGCCAAATCAAATGCAGGAAACGGCTTGTTTTTAAACGTTGATAAAGGCCCCGATTTAAAAAGTGATTCATGTTTTTTATTGCTTAAATTGACGCTAACTTTCGAAATGATGGAGTCTTTTTTAGTGATGGTTTCCTGTATGGTTAAATTTGCAAACATCTTTTTCCCGAGAACTTTCTCCATTTTAGCTTCCATTCCAGAAAGCATCGCTTTGACTTCAGACTCGGTGAGGATTTTTTTTCCATCTGTGGTATAATAGGTGGTTTGTGATTGACATATGATTGCTGTTAGTAATAGTACAACTGTGATTATATTTCTCATAGTATTTGTTTTTTTTAAATAAAAATAATAAAAAAAGGGGAGTATGTTTTGCTGGGTATTGCCATTTTTAATCAGGGATGACAGGCTGTAATGCTTGTCCATCTATCTCGGGGTAATTTGCTTTTTTACTTTTCATTTCTTCCACTAATAGTTTCATCATTTTTTGAACTTTCTCAGGATGTGTAGCTGCAAGATTCGTAGTTTCGAAAGGATCTTCTTTTAAGTGAAATAGTTCATAACGAGGAGCCTTTTTTATAGGGTAATGGTAGCTGATTTTCCAGTCCGATACTACCATACTTGTAAAATAATTGCTTCGATGATTTCCATGCGGAAAATGATTGATAAAAATTTCTTTTCGATCTTGATTTATTTTGCCGTTGAATTGTTTTTGAAGAGAAACCCCATCATTTATATGGTCTTTTGGAGCTGGAACATTTGCTACCTCTGTCAGGGTTGAAAAGAGATCTAAAATGGTGCCCTGTTGTTGTTGAATGACATTTTGGGCAATGGGTGTTTTGCGCTGTGCCGGGTGTTCGGCGTTTGGTGATATCCATGAGGCAATAAACGGTACTCGCATGCCACCCTCCCAATGGTTTCCTTTTTTCCCTTTTAATGGCGCAGCGCTACTGTAATTATTTACAATAGGCAAGGGTGCATCAGAACCATTGTCTCCCAAGAATAGAATCAGTGTATTTTCCCCCATATCCAAAGCTCTTACATGTTGTAGAATATCTCCCAAAGATTTATCAACACCCGCTACCAACGTTGCATAAGCTTTTGCTTTTTCTGATCTTTTAGAATCTTTATAGTCTTTTGCAAAGCGCTCGTCTGAGTAAAAAGGGGCATGAACAGCATAATGTGACATGTGTAGAAAGAAGGGTTTTCCTTCTTCTTTTGCCGCTGAAATCGCTGCATTGGCTTCTTGAGTAAGTGCTTCTGTTAGAAATATCGTTTCGTTGTGGTACTTCTCTAAGCCAGGGACTGCTCTTTTTTTATTTCCAGCAATATGTCCAAATCCTTCTTTGCCTAAATAGCTTCCTGGCTGTCCTATAGAACTGCCTGCAATGTTTACGTCAAAACCCAGGTTGCGCGGATCTGCGCCTTCACTGTTAAAGGGGCCAAAATGTGCTTTTCCAATATGAATGGTTTTATAACCTCGATCTTGCAACACTCTTGGAAGAGTTACGGATGTCTTAGTGAGCCCTTTCCAATTCCAATCTGATGGGCCGTATGCGGTTCGGTTGTTTTTTTCTGATCGGATCCAGTTGGTTACCCCATGGCGAATGGCATTCTGACCTGTAAGAATGGAGGTTCGTGAAGGAGAACACACAGAATGTGCGTAAAAATTGCTAAACCGAATGCCTTGCTTGGAAAGACGCTCCAGGTGAGGAGTCTTGTAAAAATCATTTAAATCATGGGGTACGGGGCTTCCTTTTGTATCTGTTAAAAAGGGAACGGAAGAGTCCATGAGTCCCATGTCATCAACTAGAAAAACGATGATGTTTGGTGGTGCATTTTTTTTTGTTATCGATGTGCAGGAGTACAAATAGCAAAGCGCCAGTAGGGCACAAATTACACTCCCTCGTTGAAGATTATTCGTTTTTCTTTTCATTTTTTTGCTGTAAGAGGTCTCATTAAACTTTCTACAGCTAAAGATAGGTTTATTTTTTTCTTTTTTTCAATTTCAGGCAATCTTCCCAGTCTTATTTTAGGTGTTTAGGAGGTCGTCAAGTCTTTGATGCGAACCTCAAAGACCTGATGTGCTAATTAGAAATAGCGTTAGGCTATTGTTGTATTTTTCTAGCAATTAGAATACTGTTCTGACCAAAACAAGTTCCTAAAAAAGCTTTGCCGTCAAAATTTGGATTAAAACTCATTACAAAGGGAGCGTAGCCTTGCTTTGTTGAGGTCCAGTAAAAGGCTTGTTCATTAAAACCTTCAACACCTTTTTCAAAGACATTGGTGTATATTGCTTCTGCAGATGCACGACTCGGAATAAACCAGTCATCAGCTGCTTCAAATACCAAGTCATCCACTATTTTAAAAACATAGTCGTCGCTTCCAAACTCAAGTCCATTGGGCACATTGCTATTGTCTTTTAAGTTTCCTTCTACAATTTGAGATGTGTTTTCTTGGCCGTCACCAAACAATTCACCATTGGTTAAATCGAAGTGATCTCCCCAAGACTTTTCTCCAACGGAAGCATAGGTGTTGGCCACCAATAGCGAGCCATCTGTTTCATCGATATGAAAGATAAAGCCTCCTCCAAATTCGAGTCCATACAATGCATCGATGCCTATCGCATCTGCGATGTCTAAAACCGCGACACCATTGTTGAGGTTTTCCACTACAGAAAGGTTTTCATTGTAGTTCTTTAAGTCGAGTTCATCATTTTTTGAACAACTGATTACAACGAGTGTTAGAAGCATAAAAAGTGTTTTTTTCATAAGGGTAGTTTTATTGATTATTTTGTTGCAAAGTAATGGAAACAAAGTAGTCTTGGCATTATTAATCTTATTGAAGCTGATAGAAATAGTGTTGAAAGGGAAAAAAAAAGGTTAAAAAGTCCTGTTTTTTTGTGGAAATACAATGTGTAGCCCTCTACAAGGGATAACGTTTACGCCAGTTGTTTCTGCTGATCACAATTGATTTTTTACTTATTCTTAAAATAGTCCCAGCTCAATTTGGCTATTTCAGCAATCATTCGTTGGTTGGTTTGGTCACTCTCTAATGAATCACTCACGAGAATACTTAGGTAAAAATAGGAGTTGTCTGGTAAAAAAACAATACCAATATCATTCACTGCTCCTGTGACTCCTTTTTTGTTTTTCCCCGAGTGGCCAGTTTTATGAGCAATAATCGTTTCTTTTGGTAGCAATCCTCTGATGCTTTTTTTACCCGTTTTGGTTCCCACTAAGACATGGAGAAGAAAGTCACGACTTTTGGCACTTAACATCTTTTCGGTGTTTTCAAAAAACAAGTACAGTGCTTTGTTCGCTGCTTTTGCAGTGGTCCAATTTTCGATAAGTTGGAATATAGTTGTAGATACAACAACCTTAGTTATTGAATATAAAGGGAATCATGTCTTCCATAGAAATTTTCTAAAAAATAACGCTGCATGGACATGCCTTACAGCGTTTTGTTGGTTATTACCATATTTTGTAAAGTAGTGTTTTTAGAACTGTGAAATGGATGCGTTTAGGAAAAACGTATTGAAAGACTATTTGGTACTATATTTATGAGTTAAAGCAGCTATTTCTCGTGTAATTTGTGTTGGTGAATTGCAATCGCAGTTGGTCAGTCCTACCACATAAATATCTGAATCAGGTAGGTACACGCCCATAGATTTAAATCCGAAAATGTGACCTCCGTGTTCTCTGCTAGAAACTCCGTTGTTTGCTTTAAGGTGCCACCCGTATCCATATTGTACCTTTTCTCCATTTGACAGGGTATAGTTTGTAAATGCTTTTTTGGTGGTTTCTTTTCCGATTAAAAGGTTGTTTTTTAGTGCTTCTTGCCAGGTAAACAAATCAGCTACTGTAGACATTAAAGAACCTGAAGCATAGGGTACTGAGAAATTAATTTTTCTATTATTTACATAATGCGCTCTTTTGTGGTAGCCCGATGCTCTATTTTTAATTATTTTCTGATGGCTTGCATAGTATGAAGAGTTCATGCCTAGTTTTTTGAAAATGTGTTCTTCTATAAAATCAGCATAGGTTTGTTCTGTGATGTTTTCGATGATAGCGCCTAAAATAAGGTATCCAGAATTGTTGTATTTGAATTTTTCTCCAGGAGCAAAGTCCATAGACTCATTCTTAAAAAAGGCTATCATTTGAGAGGGTGTTTGGTTTTTTTGAGCAATTGTATTGAGCCCTTTGACTCTTGTAAAGTCTCTAATTCCTGAGGTGTGTGTAAGCAAATGATGTATGGTTATCTTGTGTCCTTGTGTGGGATAATTGGGTAAAAATTTAGTAATCTCATCAGTGACCTTTAACTTGCCTTTTTCTTCAAGCATTAAAATAGCAATTGCGGTAAATTGTTTGGTCATCGAAGCGATTTGGAAGACATTCTCTGTATGCATCGGTACGTTTAATTCCAGATTTGAAAGCCCCAAGGCTTTCTTGTAAAGAATCTTTCCGTTTCTTGAAATTAAAAAAGACGCTCCAGGTGTATTGGCATTAAATTTATGTTGTAATACACTATCAATTTTAGATGCTAGCCCCTGCGCATACAAGTCGGGTTTTGAATTGAGGATAAAAAACGTAAGTAAAATTAGTAGGTACTGCTGGGGTTTTAAAAGTATCATTTCTTATAGTTTATAGCTATTATATAAACCTAAGACACACCTACCAAGATAGAGGTTACAAAAAAAAAGAAAGAAGGTAGCCTTTTATACTGTCAATATACCATTTTCACCGCTGTTTATGATCGTCTTAAGGTGTGTTTATGGAGAGGTTTTTTGTGAAGTAGAATGCCTCACTCGCACATATATTTAGAGACTTAGATGGGGTGTTGAAAGCGGAAAATAATGCGAAATTTTAATATGGGTTGCAGCCTGTTTTTTGAAAGGATACATTCTTTACTTTTTATTCTTTTATGAGGCTCATTTTACAGAGAGTATTCGAGTATGTGATAGGTTTAAGGCAACAAAAAATAATGGAATGCGCATCCCTTCATAGTTCTCGAGGAATCTTATTTGATTTGGATGATCAAAGAGAAAGCGGATATGGTAATGCTGATCTCTATATTAGTTTTAATTCACCATTCTCACGATGTTTGTAGGCCAAGGATCTTTAAAGTCA
>OLII01000969.1_pt1 | contig 10255 bp, 7 predicted proteins | sample 1609481 | NCBI WGS metagenome assembly OLII01 (sample SAMN05416859, study PRJEB24817) | seawater metagenome | isolation source: Sea water | place: Canada:Atlantic | collected 2013-11
TTCAAATTGATACATTTGAATTGGTAACTTTTTTAAAGATCCTGTTTTGGGGGATGTCGGTATAATGATGTTGTGTCCACTTCCCAAAGCTCCGAATAAGCTCATTATTTTAAAAATGATCTGTTCATCAGTTGATTCCGAAATCGAGGTTTTTAAGTCATGTGTTCTATTTTCAAAATCTATTTTAGAAACGGAGTTTTCTAGATTGAAATGTAATTCTTTGATACGTGCTAGTAAATAGTCAATGTCCCTTTTCCACGCTTCTTCTCTTGTCATTTCTTTTTTAGAAACTTGTCCAAATAGATTTAAAAAGTCAACATCCTCTTTAAGACTGTTGAAAGCTGCATCGCTCTTTAAAAATGGTTTTTCATCATAGCGAGATGCAAAACCTTTTTTTAACCATATCATCGCATTGTTTTTATCGCCATTCTTGGCATATGCTTTTGCAATTTGTATCATGATATCATTTGATGGAGCAGAGCCGGTTGGTATTTCTCTTAAAATAGTTCCTCCTAGGTGAAGCGTTTTTTTTAATGCAATAATCGCGTTTTGATACTGTTCTAGTTGATAATAGGAAAGTCCTAAAACATAAAAAAGGTCAGAGTCTTTTTTGTAGTAGTTTGTTAAGCCTTCTAAAACAGCGATTGCTTTTTGCTACTGCTCGTTCTTCACCAAATTTAGGGCTTGGGTTCTATCATGAAAATATTGAACTTCGTTTTTTACATATGTGGTCTTCGTTTGAGAAAAATGATGTGTATAACTGAGGAAGCATAGAAATAAAATACTTAGAGTTCGTAATTGTTGTAATTTCATTGTCATAGATTTTCTGTTGTTTTATACGATTAAAGACATGCTATGAAATGAAATGTTACAGATGCATCTGAATTTTTAGAAGTTTGATAAAAGTTTTCGCTAAACCAGCTGTGTTTTATGATGAAACACTCTCCCGATGATAGTAAAATCAGGTGCTCTTTTTCTCTTTTCTCTTGTTCTTAAAATATGCTTTATTGGCTACATAAATTGTTTTTTGGACTTTGCAATACACTACGGTTTTATCTTTATTGGTGAGCAAGGTTGTTTTGACAATTTCTAGTTCATTTTTTTGAGTAAGACTTTTCTTTACTTCCTCAACCTCTTCATGGGTACACAGGAAATCAGCATAGAGGTCTTCTTTGGCGGGCCGCAAAAAAGAAATTTCGGCACTTTTATCCCAAACAATATAAGCATCGCCAATCAGATGCATCAATTGAATCATAGGTATTGGATCTACAGCAGAAAACATACTACCTCCAAATATTGAGTTTACATAGTTTTTATTCTTATAACTGAGCGGAAGTTTGATTTTTACTGTGCATAGATCTTGAGACACATGTGTAATTTTTGCAGTACTCCTTCTATACATTGGAGAAAGATTGAAGCCATATTTAAACATGCTTGGTTTACCAATGTATTTCGAACCAATTGCTGCTATTTTTTTATAAATTGACATCTGTTTTGTTTTATGAAGTCCTTGTATTTTTAGATGACTGTTCTTATGAGTCAGCTCTAAAGTACTAAAAGAAAATAAACCAAATGAAAAATTAGCCTATTTTAATAGGTAGGGGAGTTTATTATGTTGACAGGCCTACTTTCTGATGTACTCCATCATAATTAATAGCTGACAAATAATATCTACAAACGTATCCCTTACTTTAAGAACTCTTTTTTAGTTTAAAAAAGGCGTAAGATTTTCTCGGAAGTTCTCACCAATCGGAATTTCTATTGTCCCAATTTCTATATCGTTTTTTGTGTATGCTGTAATTTTATCTTTGTTAATGATGTATGAACGATGCACTCTTATAAAGCGTTCGTCTAACTTTTCTTTAAAAGATGATATTCTTGCTTTGGTCAAATGATTTTCCCCGTTTAAATGAATTTTAACATAATCTTTTAGACTTTCAACATATAGAATTGATTCGAATTGTACTTTGACCTGCTTCCTGTCTTTCCTGATATAAATAAAGGGATCTTGAAGAGATGGTCTGCTAGTTTCAATAGCTCTAGGAATAGAGACTGTTTGCAAAGCTCTAAACTTTTCAATTGCATTAAAAAAACGTTGAAATGAAATGGGTTTTAAAATATAATCTACAGCATTCAGTTCAAACCCTTCAATGGCGTAATCTCTGTAGGCTGTGGTAAAAATAACTTTTGGTTTGTGTATTAAATTTTTAAAAAAATCAGTCCCTTTGATTACGGGCATTTCAATATCCAGAAATAACAAATCTATCTTTTCTCGTTGTAATATTTTGCTAGCTTCAATAGCACTGCCACAGCAGGCGACCAATTCAAAATCATTCAATTGAGATAAGTGGTTTTTAAGAAGTTTTCTCGCTAACTCTTCATCATCAATAATTAGACAGGTATACTTCATTCTTTTGCGGGTAATTTTAAATGGATATGAAATGTGTTGTTCTTCTCACTAATATGTAGCGTATAGGTATCCAAATATAGTAATTCCAATTGTTTTTTTACATTGGAAATACCGATACTCACTTTATTGAAAGCGACTTTGTGTTTTGCTATTGAATTAGAAATATGAACCTGAATAAAATGTTCTTTTTGGGTAATGTCAATATGTATAAATGCCTCTTTTAGCTCATGAGAAACACCATGTTTAAAAGCGTTTTCAACAAATGTTAATAGAATTAAAGGAGCTATTTTAACATTAGATTCTACATTTTTATTGAACTGAATATTCACTCGTTTGCCATAGCGCACTTTTTCTAGTGCTATGTAGTTATTGAGTAACTCAATCTCTTTTTGTAATGCTACGTATTGGTCATTGCAACCATATAACATATAATCTAGCATTTCTGATAGTTTTAAAATGACTTCAGGGGCTTCATCTGATTTATCAATGGATAAAGCATACAAATTATTTAATGTGTTGAATAAAAAATGTGGATTTAATTGATGCTTTAATACTGAGAGTTCATTCGATTTCTTTTGTTCGTTCAGTTGCAAGTAGTTTTGTCGTTCCTTATAAAATCGAATTATTAGCAATAAGCTAACTGGTGTTAAAATAATTGCAGACTTCCCCAAAAAAATACGCAGACTGAATAATTTCTCCCAAAAAATTTTACTGGAATTATATATCGCAGTACCATTAGTTTTTAGATACTTTGGCCGATAATAATATTCGTGAAAACCTACGAAAATAATAAATACACCAATCAGCAAAAACAATAGGTATATAACAAATTGAGCATATTTTTTTTGTGTTAGAAACCGTGGTATTAGAAGATGTAAACACGTGTAGGCTACAATGATTTGACAACATACATAAATGGAAAAATGCTCCAAAACTTCGTAAAACCCACTGTAATTATCAATAGTAACAGTACCAACAAAATAACTGTAAATAACGAACCAGAAGAAGAGATGTCTCAACAATGGTGTATGAAATAAAGAAGGTGTTTTTTTAAGGCTATTCATGGGAAAGCTAAAATACAAATTCTAAAATTTTATGGGTGAAAAGTAGCTTGAATTTAATTTTTTGTAGCCAAGAACATCAAATTCATCGACTAAAAATGAATTTTTCTCAATTCAATTCTCCAAATGCTAAAACAACCTATTGGTCTACTTTTTAAAGACGCAAAGTAAATGTAAACTAGTTTTGTGTCATTGCTGTGCTTCAACACAGATGTACTTTGTCGAACTTTTTAAATTTAGTAATGAAGAGCATCCTATTTTTTTTAATCACATTATTTTATTGCCACTTTCAAATCTCAGCTCAAACTCAGTTAGATATAGGTAAAATAACTTTTAACAACACCAAGATCGAATTAGATGGAGCACTGAATGAACCCATTTGGAATACACTAATATCAGAAGGGGGATTCTTGAACTATATTCCAAATAATGGTGACTTAGCTGCTAATAAGACAGCAGTGAAAATGTTTCATAATGGTAAAAAATTATATATCGCTGCAGTGTATTATGACGCTTCACCTATTGTGCAAATCGGATCCTTAAAGCGAGATGATATTGGAACTACGGGTGCAGATAGCGATTCATTTGCGATTATTATTGACACGTATAATCAACAACAGTCGGGTTACTTCTTCATTGTAAATATGGGAGGAGGATTAATAGACGCCTTGATTGCAAAACGTGGTGATGGTTTTCAATTGAGTAGAAGTTGGAATACTGTATGGAATGCCAAAACATCGGTTAATGGAAATTTGAAAATTTTTGAAGTGGAAATTCCTTTAAAGGCATTGGGTTATCAGGCAGATACTTCACAATGGGGGCTTATGTTTCACACGAGAAACATTAAAATAAATGAATGGACAACAAGTACACCAATACCTCGTAATTTTTCACAATTTGATTTGAGATTTACAAAAACTTTTGAGGTTGAAAATCTACTAGAGAATAAATCCTCCCGATTTGCTCTAACTCCATCTGTCACAGTAAATCAATACCATGATGTTGCCAATGATGTTAAAGATATTGTTGTAAAACCTAGTATAGATATGCAATATAATGTGAATTCATCATTAAAGTTAGACGCTACTGTAAATCCTGATTACTCCCAAATAGATGTAGACCAACAAGTGACTAATTTGAGTCGGTTCTCTGTGTTTTTTCCGGAAAGGCGCAATTTCTTTTTAGAAAATAGTGATCTTTTTTCGAACCTTGGTGTGGGTGGAGTAAATCCTTTTTATTCTAGACGTATTGGTGAGGGTAGTGAAATATCTTTGGGTTTAAAATTATCTGGAAATATTTCGAAAAGAACCCGTTTGGGTATTTTAAATGTCGCTACAAAGGCACAAGATGATGTGCCAACTCAGAACTACGGAGCCTTGGTGGTGCAGCAACAGTTGTCCGAATCTTTATCAGCAACAGGCTTTCTTATCAACAGACAAGAAACCGATGGATTCTCTTTTTTGAAAGAGTACAATAGAGTAGGAGGCTTTAATTTAAATTACCAATCAATACATAACAAATGGTCAGGTTTATTCAATGTAGCAGAGAGTTTTAATAACAATATTTCGGGAGAGGATAATTTTTACAATCTTGGTGTTTGGTATAGCACCATAAACACCTCTTGGAAAGCCTCAATTAAAAGAGTCGAGAAAAATTATATCACAGATATGGGCTTCGTACCACGATTATATCATTATGATGCTATTTCGCAAAACACCATAAGAGAAGGATATACAGAAGCAAGTGGACGTTTCAGTTTAACTAAATTCTACAAAGACTCTAAAACTATTGATAATTACCGCTATTTAGATATTTCTGGCCAAATGTATTGGGATGACAGCGGCGATGTTACGCAGACAACTGTGATGATGGATAATGATTTAGTTTTTAAAGATCAGTCGTTTTTATTCGGAAAAATAAGGTATGAGCATGTAAACTTGAAATATGCCTTTGACCCCCTGAATAATGGAAATGCTATTCTACCAAACGCATATAAGTATGTTGATGCTAAATTGGGGTATTCTTCTGCTGACAATGAAAAGTTTCAATATGGAGGTAACATCGGTTACGGAAGTTATTACAGTGGTCATAGAAGTCAAATTAGCTTGAATGCTCAATACAGATTAATGCCACTAGCACGTCTACAAATGAGGTACGAGAATAATAACATCAATTTAAATGCATTGGGTATTGAAACGTTCCATCTTGCACGTTTTACTGGAGAGATTTTCTTTAACAATCGATTCAATTGGACCACCTATGTTCAATACAATACACAGATCGATAATTTTAATATCAATACCCGATTGCAATGGGAGTATCACCCTTTATCCTATATCTATCTGGTGATTTCAGATAATTATTCTCAAAATATTGTTCGTAAAAACTGGGGGGTAGCTATTAAATTGAATTATAGGTTTGATTTTTAGTCAAGTGATTCTAATGAATTAGAGTTTTACAAACGTGATGTATTTTCTTTTAAGAGATATTTTAATCCAACTCTAAGGTTTTAAAAGAAAAGAAATCAAATGAAAAATTAGACCATTTTAATAGGTAGGGGAGCGTTCAAAATTGACACTCCCCATGAAAAGCAATAGTTTTACTTCGTAAAGAGAAGGTTTTGAAGGTTTTGTCTAGACAATGTAAATCCTTCAATCTCTCCTGAGTCATCAATGATAAAGTCAATTTTCCCAAAAGAACTGTTTTTTGCATACATGCTTGTTTCAGAAAAAGGAACAAGGACAGTTTCACCATTCAAAGGGTGTTGTATGATCAATGTATGCTCTTTTCGCTTAATTTCATAGCGTACATTAAAAGCTTTATTCGTATAATTTCCTGTAAATTTGGTAAGATCAATATCCTTATTCTTAAATGATATTGGATTGATTTTTTTAGCAGGGTAGGAGAAATCTGCCCACCTTAGATGAAAACCATTTTCTTGAAAGATGAGCTTAGAAAAGGGCCATGGTCCTTTAAAGGTACTTGTTCCAATTCTAGGAAGTACTGCTTTTTCTTTGGTTCCATAAATTTGAATGGATAAAGAATCGTTGCTTCCAATAATGTCGTAATAGTTGCCCGGATATAGCTCATAGGTTCCCTTAAATGCCGATACATCTTTAGTACTACTAGTTTCTTTAGGGCTATGTATGTATGCTTTCAATATCGTTTCTAGTACTTTATAGGTAACGTCGTACCCAGAAAAGCCTCCAGCATTTGACAAGAATACCAACGATAGGTTGTGCTTTGGAGCATGCAAGACATAAGAGCGATATCCTTCAGTACCACCGCCGTGAAATAGAATATCAATGCCTTTGTAATTTTCAAATTGAAGCCCCATGCCATAGGCTATTTTTTTGCCAGAATTTAGAATTGTGGGCACCTTCATTGTATCCAGATGTGCTCTGTACGGATTGTTCGAAGATAGAAATTTTTTCGACCAAGTAATCAAGTCATTCAAACTAGTATAAATTCCAGAGGATCCCATGGTGCTAATCTTCACCGGATGCTTGCGATAGCCATTCCCTGTAGCAGCATAGGAGTATGCCTTGTTGGGTATTATTTGTTTGTAATCTCCAACAGCTTGACTGTCGTTCATTTCGAATTTGTCAAATATTTTTTCTTTCAATTGATCAGCAAAAGGTTTCCTTCCAACACGAGTAATGATTTCTGAGAGCAATACATACCCTGTATTGTTGTATTGATAGTCATCGCCTGGTTTGAAATTGAATTGCTTGATGTTGAATAGCATGTTTAAGGTTTCTTGATGCGTCATTCGGTCAATTCCTTTAAGATAGGCCAACTCATCAACATTGGGCAACCCGTGGGTGTGATTTGTGAGCTGAGCAATGCTCACTTTGTGGGGTATATGTGTTAACTCAGGGAGGTGCTTTCTTATATCGTCATGAAGTGAAAGCTTTCCTTCATTCACTAAAATTAGTGCCAATAGAGAGGTGAATTGCTTTGAATTTGAAGCGATGTTGAAAACGGTTTTATGAGTTACCGGAACTTGGTATTCTATGTTTGCCAAACCCATGGTTTTCTTAAATACAACGTTGTTATCCTGCAAAACAACCAGCGCACCTCCAGCTCCTTTATGGTTGAAATGGGATGTGAAAATAGCCTCTACTTTGTTTAATATGGCTGTTTTGTGCTTCTGGGAATGCAGGTTTATAGATTGCGCTAATAAAGCAACTAGTAAGAAAAATGTGGTCATTGTACGTTTCATCTGAATGGTGTTATGGTTGAGTACAAATGAAGCGAACTCCCCTAAATAAAAAGTCCGAATACAGAAAGTCGAACTGATTTTGTGCAAAAAAAAGTGTCTGATTAAAAGTCGGACTAAGCAGAACGTACTGATTTTCTGTACGCTGAGGGTGTCATATTTGTTGCTTTCTTAAAAGCAGTGTAAAAAGAGGATTTAGAATTAAAACCAATCTGATATAAGATCTCTAAAACAGTGACCTCTTTCTTTTCAGGGTCGGTCAGCAGAAGTTTCGCATCCTGTATTCGGTACTCATTGATAAAATCAAAGAAATGCTTATTCAAATGATGATTGATGAGCAACGATAATTCGCGTTCTGGAATATTAGCTTGTATGGCTAGCTTCTGCAATGTCAATTCAAAATCTAAGTAGGGTTTCTCATGCTCCATTAGTGCAATGAGCTTTTGGACGTTTTTATTTTCAGAGGTTTCTTTTTTTACAATGGTTCCAGGGTTATTTTGAAGCATCATTTTTACCGACTTTAACTGCATGTTAATACCGGTAAATAATGCGGGTTGATACAATGCCTTAAGCACGAAAAACATGGTGATTGCTAAAACAGAGAGACTAATGAGTATGTTGATGTTTAACACATATTCTTGAAATATTGAATGGGATAGATACCATCTAAAGAGCACAAATGAATGCGCTATGCAAGAAAATAGGGTAATTTGAAATAGCCATGTATGGAGTGCATAATTAGCATTTGAATAATTTTCTAGATATACTGTTTTGTACTTTTTCAATACGATGAATAGTGCTACGATGTAGAGAACAAATTGCAATTCTCCTAGTATTTCATAAAACAATAAACTATGGTCCGAGAAATCTGTTGTTTTAAAAATGAAAAGAAAGAGTAAAAATAAAAGTCCGTGAAGAACATGCGTACCCCTAATTTTAAAATTGTGATAACAAGCAGCCAATACATAGAGATAAAACAAAGGCATTTGAAGTAGGCTAGAGGCCATTTTTAAATTTTGAATGTTGGGATAATCTTGTGCTTTATTGGTAAATAAACCAATGAGGTCAAATGCGATGACCAATAAATAGCACCCGAACAGTGTGTTTGCAAGTTTGTTTTTTGTTTTCACTGTAAAAAGAAAAACAGCAAGAAGAGCCATGATAAAAACAACAATCTTTCCAATCGTTTCAATAATTTCTATTTTTACTTCCAATAGTGCTCTGGGTATTTTTAATTAGGACCAACTTTTCTGTTGGGTCTTATTTTTTCCGAAGCGTTAAAGTAATAAATAAATACCGACAACTAAAATTTGCAAAGAGTTTCGCGCGTATTCGTTTTCTTAAAATAGATTGACCTCCTTTACGATATATAGTAAAGTTTCAATCCTGACCAGCATGAGCAATGGATGGACTTCACAAGTTTGATACAGCATCCCAATGATTGAGCTACGGTGGTATTAGGTCAACCATTAGAGAATCTGAAAGCAGTGTACGAGGAGGAGCAAGAATTAGGAAAGTTGGATATAGAAAGCTCCGGAACTTGCTTTTCTTATGTTTATGTATTGCTTGTAAATATACAAAAGGTTGAAGCGCTCTATTTCAAGGGCTTACGAACGAGGGTGAGAGTGCTAAATTTGCTCTGGTCGCAGTTTCTAGCAAGCTATTAAAACAATATTTCCTATTGTAAAATTAGGACATCCATGCGATGAAACGGATGTTTCAGTAGTACTGTTAAATAGTAAAAGAACTGTAAAATAAATCAGTGAAAATAGCTTCAACAGTAATTCAAGGGTAGAAGACCAATGACTAAAATTAACAAATAAAAATGTTGTTTTTTAGCTCAGTTCTTTGTTGGCAGTAGTTTTTATTATTCAATTTTACCATTTAAGTCAAAGGCTTTCACGAAACTCCAAACTTCCTTAGAAGCATTAATATCCATATTACCTTGAAAACCTGGCCATTGGTGACCTCCTCTAATGACTTTAAGATGCAGAACCTCTACACCATTCTCACCATTTAGATACTCATACTTTTCAACCGTACTGCCATCTTGGTTATCTATATCTGGGATATTAGATACAATTGGATTCATGTTAGTGGTATTATGCTCTATCCAAAAATCCAGACCTCTTTGCACAAATGCATAATTCGCTATTGGATCTTCCGTACCATGTATATGAAGTATAGCCAAAGGTCTTGTTGGAATACAATCACCAATAGCCACTTGAAGCATTAGTCCTGTTACTGAAGCAATAGCGGCAATTCTATTACTGAGTTCACAAGCCAAAGTAAAACTAAAATTCCCTCCGTTTGACATTCCTGTACTGTATATTCGGTTAGATTCTATTTTATAATCATTCTCCAAATGGTCTAAAAGAGTTTCGATAAAATCAATATCTGGGTTATTACTTGCGCTTAGTGTCCACCTATTATCAATACCATTTGGATGAACAACAATAAAGTTTTCACGTTCTGCAAGTTCATCAAAATTTGTATAGTTATAATTTAATTCCATATTGCTTGACAACCCGTGAAATGATAATAATAGAGGGAGTGCAGTAG
>OLII01000970.1_pt1 | contig 10251 bp, 7 predicted proteins | sample 1609481 | NCBI WGS metagenome assembly OLII01 (sample SAMN05416859, study PRJEB24817) | seawater metagenome | isolation source: Sea water | place: Canada:Atlantic | collected 2013-11
ACTACCCAACTGGCTAAACGATCGTTCATGGCAAACGCCCTTGATTGTTATTATAAAAAAATGATTGCGCGACATTACGTCAATTAGTCATTTTTTTCCAGTTATGAGACTATTTAGAAAGCTGTTTGATACAGGAGTACCACACCAATTTTGCGGTTTTATAGAAATTAGATAACCAGTCAAATGACCTTCGGGTAGTATGGGCCCCACATACTGATAGATTTTTCGAGCTGGCTAACATGACGCTGCACACAACCGAAAGCACCACACCAATAAATGTGCAAATTACCGCTCGTCAGCCCTTCTTTGCATTTGAAGATACACCAGCCATTTGGTTAAGCGACCCTATTAAAACTCACTTCATGAATGCTCTTTCAGTGTTGATCCCTTTCTCAGAAAAGACCGTTAATGAGGTGATGCGAAAAAACATTCAGAGATTTAATGAGCCAAAATTAAAAAAAGAAATACAAACTCTCATTAAACAAGAAGGGGCCCATGCCCGAATGCATCGCCAAACCAATAAGCTGTTAGTTGAAGCAGGCTACACTGGTGTATTGTATTTTGAGAAAATACAAATTCGGCTCATGTCACTACTTAGAAAAGTATCCGGTGACGCATTTGAATTGGCCATGCCTGCGGCTTTTGAGCACTTCACTGCAGCCATTAGCCGTGATTTTCTCGCACAAGAAAGTTACTGGGCAAACAATAAAGAGAATACCGCCATTGAATTTTCAAAATGGCATGCATTGGAAGAACTAGAGCATCAGGCTGTTTGTTATGATGCTTTTAATAGTATTTATAAAAATAAATATCGGCTATCTATACACCTTGCTTTCATATGGCTACCGGTATTTGTCATTTCCACTTTCACTATTCAATTATATTTTTTGCATAAAGATAGAACTATTTACCGGCCAAGATATTGGCCCGCGTACCTGAGCTTCATAGCACGTAGTATCAAATTATTTTCAAAAGGTATTTTTGATTACAGTAAAGACAATTTCTCACCCTGGTCATCCCAGGATGAGTCACTTTACCAACAATGCTTAGAGCGCTTTAGGAAACAGTAAAGGCTTGAGTGGAAATATCGTCTTTAGTTGGTAACTTTTTTCTTTTTAAATGAATTATTAATCCAAGTAAAGATAACAATAAGCCAAGACTTAGCACCATCACAATAATTACATCTCGATAAAACCGCCCAACCAAGGGCACCAATAGGTTCCACTTATGCAGGAAACTAAAACTGTAACTCTCTATTCTTTCAAAAGTATGATTAAAATCAACCAACTGCCCTGTAACTGGGTCAATAAAAATTCGTAACCCGTCATTGCCATCAAGCTGCCATACCGGCAAGCGTTTATTTCTAAAGTCATAAGTGGGCCCAAAGTGAGTAATGGGTTGCGAATCAATCACTTGCCAGCTTTTCATATTCAATAAAACCTTGGCCTTTTGAATGACTAATTGATCATCCAATTTATTTAAAATTGCCCCCGATTGGCTATCGATATAATGACCTTTAAATTCGGCACTGGCACCCTTGAAGCGTTTGACTCGGTTATTTTCTTGCAAAGGGTTTTCAACCGAAGCACTTATCCTATATAAAAATTTCTCTTCACCGTTAACCTTAGCTTGAATTAAACTTATTTGATTGATGTTAGCTCCCCTCAATAAGCTAGGCACTTCAATGGCGTTCCAACTGTAAAGTGGTAATTCATTATTGGCCAATAACGGTAAGCCTGTTTTATCTTCAAGGCTCATGTGCAGTAAATGATAAATACCACTAATAGAGAACAACATAAGAGGCACTACCACCACATATGCCAATCTACGGTGCCAGCGACGCTCAGCCTGCTGAACTTTATTGCGGCGTTTTAACATAACCAAAAACATAATGCCTGTAATGGCCATTAAGGTAATGAGAGACACCATGAAAATAATAAGTGCTAACCTAAGCCCTTCAAATTCACTTAAGAATTCAAAGCTATGTAAATTCTGAAACACCCATCGCAACGAGCGTTTCCAGTCATTAGTTATTGCCTCTATGGCTTGAGTTTCGGTATGCACAAATACCGTTAGATTATCTGCTGTGTCAAAGTTAATTTTGTAAACTGGCAACAGGCGATTTACCTCAGGGTATTGATTATCAAACTGAGTTTGAAACTCTATAGATTGAATGAGCTTTTCTTCAGCAAGGTAATGCTCAGCTAACCAAATGGCCTGTTGAGGGTCGTGGTGTTCAATTTCGGTTAAAGTAGAGCTTGAAAAATATCGCCTTGGAGAATTTTTATCTTGGGTAATTTGAAATAAAACCTGCTCTTTAAAGGGTACAAATTTGGCAATTTTTGCTGTACTTAGATTATTTTTCTTAATAATTTTTGAAATATTAGTCACTTCCGCCCCCTTTAATACCAAGGAAGGCGGGTACATTTTTTTAGCCTGGGGCCCCGTCCACACCATTAAGGGATGGGATAAGGCAGACAAAATATAAACAATGGTGGCCAACAAGGCTGGCCATAAAAATAACCCATGCCATTTCTTAACCGTCTTAATACGACTCATAAAGGAACCTAAATAAAAGTGATAAGCATCAAAATACAAGGCGTTCAATAATAAAAACGATTAAAAGCTGGCTCTAATTCCGGCAAATGCGGTTAAGGGCTGGCCTGGACGATAGCTAATATCATCCACACCTACCTGATTAGAGGTATAGGTGCTGTAGCGTTTATCGGTAATGTTTTTAATGCGGGCATACAGCTCAATAGAAGGCGTCACTTGCACCCGTGAACGTAAATTCACAAGATCGTGACCACTGTAGTCACTGGTATTGGTTTCATCTGTGTAATATTCGCCCACGTGCTCCACTTCAATTTCAATCATCAAACTATGTTGCTTAAGGGATTCATATCGAAGTGAGATATTGCCCAATGTATTAGGCGCTTTACCAATGTCATTGCCATCAAAATTCAACAATTGATTTCTTGTTTCACAGGTAAAGCAGGTATAAAGATAGGCGAAATCGCCGTAAGTTTGTTCGCTGTAACTAAGTGAACTGTTAACGCTAAGTGTTTGATTGATAGCGGAACTAAGCCCCAGCTCGATACCCTGGTGCTTGGTTTCTCCGGCATTTAACGAAACCCGCTCAGAGTCGCTGGTAATCACACTGACGATATCATCGGTTTTTTCCATGTAATAAATAGCAAGTTCATAAGAAACTCGGTTATAAGCCAGGCCTCTAAAACCAATTTCAATGCTGTCAGTTTTTACCGGTTTTAAATCGGTTGTATCATTACTGGAACCTGAACGAAATAACGTACCCACTGAAGGCGCTCTAAAGCCATGACGATAATTAGCATACATATCGTGTAGTGGACTGTATTTATACACAATACCTGCTTTGGGACTCACATGATCGTATTCTACTTTTTGTGATTGTGCTCGAAGGTGCCTGCCTTCTTGGGTAGAACTTAAGTTGTTGTCATAGTCCACTTTAAATAAATCGTAACGCACCCCAGCATTAACCAATACTTGATCAGTAATATGATTTTCATATTGTAGGTATGGACTGATGCTGGTTTGATCGGCGTTATAATCATAATTTAATTCACCGGTTTTTGTGAATCCTGTGTAGAAGTCTCCTTGGGTTGTTAAATCAACCGCGAATTCTTGATAACTTGAGGGGGTATGATCAATATCGGTTCCAGCAATTAACACACTGTTATTAGAAAAGTTATGGCGGAATTTTGTGAGTAAACCAAAAGATTCAAACTGTGTTTCCCGATAATTTGGGTCATAGGTCACCATCCAGCTGGGCATCATGTTCGATTGATTATGACGATAAAAAGGTGTCATGGTCACAAGAGAGTTTTTACCACTAATGTAATTCACTTCACTGGTGATGCGCAGCGCTTCTATATCACGGGCCCCTACATCTGCTTGGAAAAAATTTTTAGTGGTATTATTTTTGTAATCATCTAATTCTAAAGACGATACCCCACTTTGATCTACTTTCGTAAAAGACACGGTATTTTTAGCTTCTAAATTAGAAGATAACTGATAATTAAAGCGTGTATTTAAACTTCCCCTTTCATAATCAGCATCATCACGAAAACCGTCGTTCTTGGTGATATTGGCACTCATGGCCACGCCAGAAAAAGCATTAATGGGCCTGCCCGCACTAAACAACATGCGCTGCCAACCATCGCCACCCAACTCAGTATCTAACTTAGATTGAGTGTATTCGGGAATTTTTGCACTAATACTATTTATCACACCACCTATGGCATCGCTGCCATACAAAGCAGAACCTGGGCCCTTAGTGACTTCTATGCGCTCGCTTTGAGGAATATTCACTTCGTATAAACCGTTATGATTAAAGAAACCGGTAGGCCGTGTGGGCACTCCATCTTCTAAAAACAAATACACGCCACTGGTGGTAATAGGCTGGCGAATGGCCGTCATATGCCCTTCTCCCCCAAGGTTATTTATATACACACCAGGGGTACGGTTTAAAATTTCGCTAGGATGGGAAGGGGATATATTTTGAATCTCTTGATTCGTCAAGACACCCACAGACTCAGCCAAATCAGATTTTGATTTCTCTTCACGGGTGGATGTCACCACCACTTTATCAAGCTGAGTCACATAGGCATTTAAATCATTTGAATTTGTTACTGATACGCATAAAGGTAAGGCAATAATTAGCCCGACTTTACTGAAATTCATATTTCAATCCCCATAAATTTATAGGTATTGTAATGGATTATGATTTTTTAGAGGTGTGACATATTGTCGCAGGTAGGGAACTTTTTAAAAGTGAGTTATACAAAGTGTATGAAATTGTAAAGCTAACCATTTGAAACAGATTGATAATGCGTGAACCAGCAACTTATTAAGCAATTTCTGACTCACTAGCGTGACAATAATCATGAATATAATTTTACTGCATTTGCGCTGGCATCATTTGTAGCTGTTCAGATGACTGGCTAAATTTTAAAACCCCATCATCCACCTGCCCTAGCCTTAACATCATCATGTCGCGTAGATAGTTTTGGTATAAACGCCACGGGGATTTTATGCCTTGCTTGGGCACTTTATCTAAGGCGCGGCTTATATACCCTGAGTTCATATCAATAAATGGAATGTCTTCCATGTTCTCATCGTCTACAGGCATACATTGTTGAGTTTGAGTTTTTTCCATATGATTAATAATGCGGCAAAAGTATTCGCAAGTAAGATCACTTTTTAATGTCCAAGAGGCATTGGTATAACCGAAGATCATTCCAAGGTTTGGTAAGTTTTCAATTAATACTCCACGATATACTTTTGCCTCGCTGACATTAAATGGCACGCCATCCACATTGATTGCTATGCCGCCCATAAACTGCATATCTAACCCTGTGGCACTGACGATAATGTCCGCCGGCAATGTGTCACCAGAATTCAGTACAATGCCCTCTTGATTAAAATGCTTTATGGTGTCGGTTAATATACGAGCCCTACCTTCCTTCAACACTTTAAATAAGTCGCCATCAGGTACCGCACATAAACGTTCATCCCATGGATTATATTTAGGGGTGAAATGCTTCATATCAAATTCATTCCCTAATTCTTTCTTAGCGAGGTTTGTTAAAGCCTTACGGGCATGATTGGGAAAGCGACGACAATAATTATATATGGCCATGGTAAAGGCCACGTTACGTGTACGAGCAAAACGATACACCCATTTATTGGGCAGAAGTTTTCTAAGAATAGGCAATAACTTGTCATTTTTAGGCACACTAGCCACATAAGTTGGGCTGCGTTGTAACATGATTACACTGGCCGCTTGCTTGGCCAATTCTGGCACTAAGGTAACTGCTGTGGCGCCACTGCCAATGACCACTATGTTTTTATCTTTGTAATCTAGTTTTTCATTCCAATGTTGCGGGTGTATAAAGTGCCCTGCGAATTCTTCTTTACCCTCAAATTCTGGGGTATAGCCTTTTTCATAATTATAATAGCCAGTACAACTTAGCAAAAAGTTACACGTTAGAGTGTGTAACTTTCCTTCTACATCAACAGACAGTGTCCAAGTGGCTGTTTTAGTACACCAGTTAATTGCATTAACTTGATGGTTATATCGTATTTTATCTTCTAATGAATTTTCTTGAGCGGCTTCTTTAATGTATTTTAAAATAGATGGCCCATCTGCAATGGCTTGCGGGTCATTCCAAGGCTTAAAGTTATACCCTAATGTGTAGATATCAGAATCACTGCGAATGCCTGGGTATCGAAACAAATCCCAAGTGCCTCCCATTCGGCTGCGACTTTCTAGTATCGCAAAGGTCTTAGATGGGCATTTTTTCTTAAGATGGTAAGCGGCACCAATTCCAGATAAACCTGCTCCAATTATTATGACGTCCTGATGTTCAGCCTGCATAAATTTACCTATTTTTTATTTTTCGCCGTGTTGTCATTGACCATGTTTTATTGCGTTATTTTTTAAGGCATAAAACGAGCAACTAGGTTTTGGTAACCCGATGGAATAAAACGTTGAATAATATCTAATAGTTTTGCATCTGCTCCTACTAATATTCGAGGCTTATTCTTGTTAATACCTTTAATAATAATGTTTGCCGCTTGCGTGGCTGTAGTTCGTGCTAAGTGATCATTAAATTCTTTCTTTTGTTTTTCGGGGGATTCTTGCGTTCCCACTTGATGTTTAAAACGCCCAGCATTAGCAATATTGGTTTTAATGCCCCCTGGGTGCACACAACTTACTTGTACTGATTTATGGGATAACAACATTTCAATTCGTAAGCTTTCACTGAAACCACGCACTGCAAATTTTGCAGCATTATAAGCCGATTGATTGGGAATACTCACCAAGCCAAAAAGGCTTGATATATTAACCACATGCCCCCAGCTAGCTTGTTTTAAAAAAGGCAAAAAGGCTTTTGTGCCATTCACCACCCCCCAAAAGTTTATATTCATTAACCACTCAAAATCTTCATGGTCTGTGGCTTCAACACTGGCGGCTAACGCCACTCCTGCATTATTAATCACCACATTAACATCACCAAAGTGATCTTTTACCTGCTGAGCCCAATTAAATACCTGCTGCTTATCGGCCACATTAACCAGACTACACAATACTTGTGCATGGCTGTTTTCTTTTAAGATGAGCGCTTGGGTTTCATGAAGTTGCGACTCACCAATATCACTTAAGGCAAGTTTGGCGCCTGAATTAGCACACTGAATAGCTAATGCTCGACCAATGCCAGAGCCTGCCCCAGTAATAGCTACCACTGCATTATTAAGCTTATTTTTCATGATAGTGTCCGTATTAACCAAGAAACTTGGTTATTTTATTTATTTTTATTATGACACTATGCTTCATTGAATATTAAAAAGACAGTTGCTAAACAGGACACAATGGGGGAATAAAGCCAGAAATGATTACCTGATAGTTGCTTTATAAAAGGCTATTCACTTAAAAAGTAACACCTATAAAAAAACCGAAGCAAGCTTCGGTTTTTTCAATACGCTAACAACAAACATATTTTGTAAATATATTAGCGCCACGTCCTATAATTAGAAGCCCAAAACATCCTGCATGTCGTACAAACCATTAGGCTGCTCGTTTACCCAAAGTGCTGCACGTATAGCACCTTTTGCGAAGGTCATACGGCTTTGGGCTTTGTGAGTAATTTCTACACGCTCACCTTCTGTGGCAAACATAACGGTGTGATCACCTACCACGTCACCACCACGAATGGTTTGGAAACCAATCTCTTTATGAGGGCGTGCACCGGTTTGACCTTCACGACCATAATTGGCTACTTCGTTTAAGTCCCAGCCCATGGTTTCAGCAACCACTTCACCTAAACGTAAAGCTGTGCCCGATGGAGAATCTACTTTGTGTTTGTGGTGCATTTCAATCACTTCAATGTCACTTTCTTCACCCATGACGGAAGCCGCCATGCGCAGAAGATTTAGGCAAAGATTTACACCCACTGAATAGTTGGGGGCAAAGACAATTTTCATATCAGCCGCCGCTTCACTTAGCTCGGCTTTTTGCGCATCGGTTAAACCCGTGGTACCAATAACAATGCCTTTACCGGCCGCTTTACAGGTTTTGATGTTCTCCATGGTGGCTGCTGGGCTAGTGAAATCGACCAACACATCAAAGTCATTTAGCGAGGCGTTTAGATCGCTCACCAAAGATACGTTTAACTTTTTGCCCAAACCTGCCATTTCGCCAGCATCGCTGCCTAATAACGAGTCATCTGGCAATACCACTGCGGCGCCTAACTTAGCGCCTTCGGCCTGTTCGGTAGCCTCAATTAAAATTCGGCCCATACGGCCCGCGGCACCCATAATCGCAATACGTGTCATGACATTACCCATTCATTTCTATTGTGCGTATTTTACGCAAAAGGCCGCAAAAAGCCATGTAGCTTCGTGCAGCCTTTTCTTTATCTCTTTATGAAAACACTAACCAATAGTGTTATTCAAAAAAGGTTTTTACGTTCTCAAACCAGCTTTTCTTTTTAGGGCTGTGTTTCTCGCCTTTTAAAGAAGCTTGGAACTCACGCAGTATTGCTTTTTGCTTGTCGTTTAGTTTCACCGGTGTTTCAACCATAACTCGGCATAACAAATCACCTGTGGCACCACCACGAACAGGCACAACACCTTTACCGCGTAAACGGAAAAGCTTACCACTTTGAGTTTCCCCAGGAATTTTTAAATTCACGCGTCCATCAAGGGTAGGTACTTCAATCTCGCCACCCAAGGCTGCGTCGGCAATGCTTATGGGCACATCGCAATACAAGTTACGGCCATCGCGTTCAAAAATAGCGTGTTCTTTTATGTGGGTTTCCACATACAAGTCGCCTTTAGGACCGCCACGTGTACCTGCTTCCCCTTCACCGGTTAAGCGAATACGGTCGCCGTTATCAACACCCGCGGGTACTTTAACGCTAAGGGTTTTGGTTTCTTCTTTTACGCCCTGGCCATTACATGGGTAACAAGGATCTTTAATGGTTGAACCCTGACCGCGACAAGTAGGGCACGCCTGCTGAACAGAGAAGAAACCCTGTTGCATACGAACCTGGCCTTGGCCATGACAAGTACCACACGTCACAGGTTTGCTGCCATCTTTGGCACCAGTGCCATGGCAAGTATCACATTCGTTTAGGGTAGGAACGCGAATTTTAACTTCAGCCCCTTTAACCGCTTGCTCAAGGGTTAGCTCTAGGTTGTATTTTAAATCGCTGCCGCGCTGTGGGCCATTTCGTTGCTGGCGTCCGCCACCAAAGATATCCCCAAACACATCGCCAAATACATCGCTGAAGTTACCGTTACCACCGCCGCCAAAGCCGCCGCCAGCTGAACCATCAACACCTGCATGACCGTATTGATCATAAGCTTGGCGCTTAGAATCATCACTTAGAACTTCGTAAGCTTCGGTAGCTTCTTTAAATTTAGCTTCAGCTTCTTTGTCATCTGGATTTCTATCCGGATGATGCTTCATGGCCAGTTTACGATACGCACGCTTAATGGCTTTTGCGTCGTCGCTTTTACCGGCCCCTAAAATTTCATAATAATCACGTTTAGACATTTTTCTTTACGCTTTGTTGGAGAGTGTATTTAGACGCAAGACGGGAGATGAAGGCTTTCGCCCGCATCTCCCGTCTTTTATCTAGCGTATTACTTGTTGTCTTTTACTTCTTCAAACTCAGCATCTACAACGTCATCTTGAGGAGCGGCTTGTTCGCCACCTTCTTGACCCGCCGCTTCACCAGCTGCTGCTTGCTCGGCATACATTTTCTGAGCAAGACCAGAAGACGCTTCTGTTAACGCAGTGGTTTTCGCTTCGATTTCTTCTTTGTCTTCGCCTTTAAGGGCTTCTTCCAAATCAGTAATAGCAGCGTTAATAGCTGTTGTTTCTTCTTCAGTGGCTTTATCGCCCGCTTCTTCTAAGGTTTTCTTAGTAGCGTGAATCATGCCATCAGCTGTGTTGCGAACAGTGATCATTTCTTCAAATTTCTTATCGGCTTCAGCGTTGGCTTCAGCGTCTTGAATCATTTGTTCTACTTCTTCATCGCTCAAACCAGAAGAGGCTTTAATGACAATAGACTGTTCTTTACCTGTAGCTTTATCTTTAGCACCTACGTGTAGGATACCGTTAGCATCGATATCGAAAGTTACTTCGATTTGAGGCTGACCACGTGGTGCTGGTGGAATGTCGGCAAGATCAAAACGACCCAA
>OLII01000973.1_pt1 | contig 10237 bp, 7 predicted proteins | sample 1609481 | NCBI WGS metagenome assembly OLII01 (sample SAMN05416859, study PRJEB24817) | seawater metagenome | isolation source: Sea water | place: Canada:Atlantic | collected 2013-11
AGTACGGTCTCGTGGGCTCGGAGATGTGTATAAGAGACAGAGTCCAGCCTTAGCTTCTTTAAGCCAGTTGTCACTAGGGACAAGCACCATTGCTGGTTGCTCTGGCTGATCTGGGTCTTCAAAGATTACTCTGTAATTGCTCATCTAGTTACCTTGACCTGCGAGGGTCACATAGGTTGCGTCCTGAATTGCCGTTCCTGCCGAATTGACTACTTTAACGCCGACAGCCGTGGTTGAAGGCGAGGTGGGCGTTACATTTGAGGCGTAAAAGATTATCTCCTGACTGGCTGTTGTGGAAGTCTTACCTGCGCTTCCAGAAACCTTGTAGTTGGAATTTGCCATAGCGCTTGTAAGGTTTGCTGTGTACCGTCCTGTTGCGTTATCTGTAACGCTAGAGACGTTACCACTATCACGAATGGCCACAGTGCCATCGCCGTTGAAGTTTACCCAAGCCTTTGTCGTGTAAAACGTAGCACCACCAGCCGTAGCCTCTTCGAGTGTGTTTACTTTAAGCGTACTCATGTTTTACACCACCGTCCATGTTTCGCCAGCACCAACTGTAACAGTGACACCAGCGTCGACTGTAATTGGCCCCGCGCTCATTGCGTTCTTGCCGTTCGTGATTGTGTAGTTTGTAGTTACGTTCTGGCCGTTCTCCCAGAAGATTTCGTCGGAGCCACCCCCGCCTGCACCAGCACCACCAGCCTCAGCCCACGTTAGTCCTCCAGTATTTCCTGATTGTGCTGTAAGCGTGTACCCATTGACAGGAGCGTTGCTAACCTTAAGATTAGCTTCGTCAATAACATTGTTAGCTACTACTGTAGCACCGTCTGCTGTGGACGTTACTTCCCCGCTGTGATTTGGGTGGACGTAGTTGTTAGCTGATGCAGCTATTCCGTTGAGTTTCGTATGGTCAGCATCGGTAAACACATTTGAGTTAGTGGCTGCTTCAACAGCGGCTCTGATCTCGGCATCAGTCTGGTCAGCAGTAGCGTTTGCTTCAATGCCGTTGAGCTTTGTATGGTCAGCGTCAGTGAAGACGTTAGAATCAGTAGCAGCTTCTACGGCAGTTCTGATCTCAGCATTAGTCTGGTCAGCAGTAGCCGACGCTTCAATGCCATCTAATTTAGTCTTAAGAGTATTAGTAAAGTTATTCTGAGTTAAACCGCCATCTCCAACAGAATACTCTGTGTTGGTATAGTTACCTGTATTAATGTTTGTTGAGCCTTGGTCAGCAGTCCAATCAATATGTTCGTTAGCTACAAAGCCTTGTAGGTTATCATGGTTTACTACTGCCTCTATTTCACCTGCTGTCTGGTCGGCTGTAGCTGAGGCTTCAATACCATTTAGCTTAGTATGGTCAGCGTCAGTGAAGACATTAGAATCTGTTGCAGCTTCTACTGCGGCTCTAATTTCTGCATTACTTTGGTCAGCGGTTGCAGATGCTTCTATGCCATTTAGCTTAGTATGGTCAGCGTCAGTAAAGACGTTAGAGTCTGTTGCAGCTTCTACTGCTGCTCTAATCTCAGCATTAGTTTGGTCAGCCGTAGCTGAAGCTTCTATGCCATTTAGCTTAGTATGGTCTGCATCTGTAAACACATTAGAATCAGAGGCTGCTTCTACTGCTGCTCTAATCTGTGCGTCAGTCTGGTCAGCAGTAGCTCCGTCTTCTACGTTAATCATTGTGCGTAAAGACGCTGGTGAAATCTCTTCGACTACTCCTGCACCTGCACTGTCCCTACCTAAGATACGATTTGTTGTAGTTACATTTTGAATCTTAGCATAGGTGATTGCATCGTCAGCTACGTTAGCTGTAGGTAGTGTACCAGTTACATCAGCAGCTAGGTCAATGGCGTTTCTGGTAATCGTTTGGCCACTAATAGTAATGTAGTCTAAAGAACCTGACAGGTTTACGTCAGTGCTGTTGTCTGTGCCAGCAGCGTCCACGCCTAAAGAAGTTCTAGCTGTAGCTCCTGATTCAGCAACCCACGTTGAGCCGTTACCTACTATGATGTTGCCGTCAGTTTTGGCTAGTCCACCTAAAGCTGTTAGATCGGCATCGTAGGCTTGGACGTTTGAACCAATGGCCACACCTAAGTTAGTTCTAGCTGTGCCTGCGTTAGCTACGTCAGACAGGTTGTTAGAAGCTAATAGATCGCCTGAGCCTTCTCCAGATGCACCAGTTTCACCCTGGATACCTTGGATACCCTGGATACCTTGAGGTCCAGTGGCTCCTGTGGCTCCAGTTGCGCCGGTAGCGCCAACAGGGATGCCAAAGTCAAAGGTTGCCGCAGATGACGAACCGCTGTTTGTAACCGTTGGGGATGCGCCTACCGTCAGACCTGTGGCAGTACCAGCGGCGATAGTCGCTGCGGTGCCGGTCGCTCCTGTGGGGCCGGTTGCCCCGGTCAAACCCGTGGCACCCGTTGCCCCGACAGGAATGCCAAAGTTAAAGGTTGCTGCAGATGACGAACCGCTGTTTGTAACAGTTGGCGAAGCACCTTCGGAAAGACCAGTCGCTGTACCAGCAGCAATCGTAGCCGCTGTGCCTGTGGCTCCGGTTGATCCTGTAGAACCTGTGGCTCCGGTATTTCCTTGTGGACCTGTGGCTCCTGTGTCACCCCTTGGGATCGTAAAGTTAAATGTAGCTGCTGACGAAGAGCCTACGTTTGTTACAGAAGCAGAAGAACCCGCAGCACCCGTTGTTGTAGAACCCGCAGCAATCGTAGCCGCTGCTCCCGTTGCGCCTTGTGGTCCTGTAGCGCCTACGTCTCCTCTTGGGATCGTAAAGTCAAACGTAGCTGCACTAGAAGATCCACTATTAGCTACAGAAGCGTTAGACCCAGCTGCGCCTGTAGTTGTAGAACCAGCAGCAACTGTAGCCGCAGGCCCTTGGACACCCTGGACACCTTGGATGCCTTGAGCACCCACGTCTCCTCTTGGGATCGTAAAGTCAAACGTAGCTGCACTAGAAGTTCCACTGTTGGCTACAGTGGCATTAGACCCAACCGCGCCTGTAGTTGTAGAACCAGCAGCAATTGTAGCAGCAGGCCCTTGTGGCCCTGTAGGAATCGTAAAGTCAAACGTAGCTGCACTAGAGGTGCCACTGTTCACTACTGCGGCGTTTCCACCGGCTGCGCTTGTAGTTGTAGAACCGACTGCGATTGTGGCAGCAGTACCTGTGTCACCGGTTACAAGACCAAGCGACAAAGATCCAGTGGCAGGGTTGTAGACAGATGTCGGAGTACCGCCAGGAGCGACTTCCGATACGCTAATAGATGTTACGTCTTGACCGTCAGCGCCAGTCTGTCCTTGTGGACCCTGAGCGCCTGTGTTGCCTTGTGGTCCTACGAGACCTGTGGTCCCCTGTGGTCCTTGCAGGCCTGTAGCACCAATTGGTCCTGTAGACCCAGTAGCGCCTTGTGGAATCGTAAAGTTAAGAACCGCTGCGGCAGACGTGCCACTGTTTGTTACAGTAGCTGACGTGCCTGCTGCGCCTGTGCTTGTAGAAGCTACAGTTACCGTAGCGGCTGCACCATCAGATCCGTCTGAACCAGCAGCACCAGTAGATCCTTGAGGACCAGTTGGGCCAGTAGGACCAGTAGCGCCCGTAGGGCCTGTAGGGCCAGTGGCACCAATAGAACTCTGCCAAGCAGATCCCGACCAAACATATGTCGTGGTGTCGGTCGTATTATAGTAGAAGTCACCCGTAACCAACGTAGAACCATCGTCTCTTGTAGATGGTGCAGAGGCCTTTGGATCAAGGAACTTTTGGGTCTCTTGTGTCGAAACGTCTAAAGATTCCTGAGCTAGATAGAAAGCTTGAAGGCTGTCTTCATCTAAAACTTCTTCACTAAGTACACCACCTGATTGGTAATCAACAAGACGTTGGTTTGGGGATGTTTCACGTTCGATAACAACATTAGCACCTGAAGATGGTGTAGCAGACAACTGGACTCGTGAGCTTGAGAACCAAACCACGCTTGTATCCAAAACATTGTCTACATAGACCTTAACATGGTCTTGAGACAAATAAGGAAACGTCACGTCAAAAAGATCTGTAGATCCAGATGCCGTGTATACGTCGCGTGAATATGCCATTTGTTTTTGCCCTTTAAGTTATTTCTTTAACGAAGATTGTTGCTGTTTTCACTACTCACCACCATCTCCACCACCATCACCACTGGAATCATATGGTGACATTGTTTGAGTCAACGTCAAAGTTAGTGTTCCGTTTAGTACAACAGCAGACAAAGTAACTGCTTGCAAGGGTAGATATATGTTAGAATTGCTCAAGTTATTAACTATGTTTACTGTGTCGATCACACCAAGCATCGTTGATACAGCAGTTGGCGTAAGCTCTTCTACTAGACCAGCGCCTGAACTGTCTCTACCTAAGATACGATCTGTGGCTGATATGTTCTGCATCTTAGCATATGTTACTTGACCATCAGCAATGATAGCACCACCAGTAGCGCCTGTTAGGCCTGTTAGTCCTGTTGGACCTGTTGGGCCTTGTGACCCTGTTGGTCCTGTTGGGCCTGTCGGTCCTGTGGCACCTGTGAGGCCGGTAGGCCCTGTAGGCCCACGAGGTATCGTGAAGTTCAGGATAGCGTTTGCAGCAGTACCAGCGTTAACAACAGAAGCATTTCCACCAGCCGCGCTTGTTGTCGTGGTTCCAACAGCAATAGATCCTTCCTCTGCAATGTCCCACACTTCCTGAGACAGATAGAACGCTTGCAGGCTGTCGTTGTCTAAGATCTCTTCGCTGAGAACCGCACCGCTCTGGTAGTCCACAAGACGTGCTGTTTGTGATGTAGACCTGACTAGAAGAACAATGGCACCACTAGCTGGAGCCGTAGAGAACCTGATCTTCTGTGGGTCTGTGGTGAACGTATAGTCGTCTGGGTTTGTCTTATTGATACCATCGACCTTAACGACCACATGAGACGCTTCGATGTAAGGGAACGAGATGACGAAGTCCGTCGTAGCACCGTCGCCTGTGTAGCTATCTTTTGCGTATGGCATTAGTTCTACTCCTCTCGTATTTGTGACATGACGTTAAACATATGTTTATAAGGAAGCGCTTTCCAAAGATTATCAGCAGCCTTGTCTGTGTTCCCTTCGACAGCTCCTATTACTCCTGTGGCCAGCCTGTCTGCTACTCCAAATCCAGGGCCACCTAATAGGCCAGATATAGGAGCGCCGCTCGTCCGCCCAATTCTGCTTGGGTATCCAGCCATACTGGTTACAGCTGCCCACACAGCTGCTGTTGGTTGGCTCATGTAGTTTGTAAGACCTGCACGGTCAACGATGTCATAGGCCCATTCAGTTTCAGTACGCTCTTTGACCTCACCGTCTCTAATGAGATCTTTGGCAACAAGAACCGTGCTACCAAGGGCAGACACATATGCTAAGTACAAGAGAATCTCTGCGTCTTTGTAGTTCATTCCGCGCTGTATGGCAGGCAATATGGTCTTAGGGACCGAAACGAACCCAAAGGTCTGGAACTGGAAGATGGTCTTGAACGCACCGTTACTCATGAACAAAGGCTTCTCGCCAAGGCCCGGAGTCGTAATCGCCTGGTTAGCATTACGCATCATAGCGGCTGTAAGGCTCTTTACGGCCTGATCGCCTTCTGGTCCCGCTTGATGCCAACGATGCCAGTCTAGTTCGAACACACCCTTGTTGTTCACAGGTGGGTACTTGTCTATCATCTTCTTAATGAGAGCCATGTTCTCACGGCCTAAGTCAAAACTTGCGTACTTGGCGACCAGCTTTTGTGCCTTGATGTCTCCGGCAGTAGCCTTTGCCAATACAGCCTCGTAGTCACCTATGTCTTTGACCAGATGGTGTTGCATGGCGTTTAGCGCTGTGATCTTGCCGCGTGTGTTCCACCACTGCATAGCACCGTAGATGTTAACACTGTTACTAAGACTGTTAAATGCTCGTGACATTAGGCCAGTAGCAGCGTAGGTGCGGCTTCCTTGTTGTCCTAAAGCACCCGGCATACGTTCTTGTTCAATGTTAGACAACGCAAGCGCTCTGTTGTTCCCTAAAACATTTTCTAAGTGGGACACAAGAATTTTCAACTCAGATTTGGGCAATTCTTTGAAGTAGTCCGACGCGTTACGCATCAACAAAGCGCTGTCAGCATGGAACCCGTTGACCAAAGCTTTTTGGGCAAAGTCAGTGAAAGACCCAATTATAAACCCAGGACCATAGACAGCGTGTGAGTACTTCCTAAGTTTATCAGCAGACCAAGACAACGTGTTTACCAAGTTGTTGTCTGTGGGCTTTGGACCCGCACGGCCCATGTACTCGTCCAGCATACCAGTCATAGATTCTTTAACGTCATCAGCGTGCGTCTGTAGCTGACGCTTGTATCGATCACTGATGTTAGGATCTCTCATCTTTTCGTTCACAGCCTCAACAGCGTCGTTCACGATCTTAATGGTATCTGTGGTTCCAAAAGTCTGCTTAAGGCCTATTAGTGCCGACAGCTCTCTGTTGGCTATATCCATTGTTCCAAACAAGTCGTCGCTCATAAAGCCTCTCTCGAACAACTCATCCAGCTCGTCGTTGGTCCATGTGATCTGACGCTTCTTCAAGCGGTTGCCCATGGAGGACTCTACGGCGTCGATAGACCCTGGGAGACGATTGCCTGACGCAATGTCGGACACAAGGCGCTTAACGTACTCGTGGACAGGGGCGTCTCTACCTTTGGCCCGTGCGATCTTTTTGGCCTTCTTCGCAGCGGTCTTGTCTTTACCAGCTTGGCGCGTTGTCTCTGCACGACGGGCGGTCAAGGCTTTGCGTTTGGCCTTAAAGTTTTCTAAAGCATTCTGAGCGTTGTCTACCGCTTTTTGCAGATCACCAGCTTTTATGTTTAAGTCGTTAAGCTCAATTTCGTTCTTTTTTATTTCTTTATCTATCAGACGCTGGCGCTCTCTTAGTGTATCGAGAACTCTTCCGTAAACCTTTTTAGATGCAGACGCTTTAACAGCTTCTTCAAGAATCTGATCTGGATCTGCAAGTCTGAGGTCTGCATCAGTCAACAGGTTACGAGCAGCTGATACGTCTTGAGCCAACGCCTGATCACCCATGTCCTCAAGCTCTTTAAGAACACCTTCTGCTTCTGCTACTTGAGACTGGGCTCGTTTTTTGTATTTGCCTGTTTCGTGGAAGATACCCATTCGGATCTTCTGTTCTTCCTCTAGGCTTTTGATCTCCGTAGCAAGCTTTGTCTTTTTGTCTCTAGCGTTCTTAAGCTCAGTCTTTTTGGTTATCTGATCGTTCTGACGGTTTTTCAGAACAGCCACAGCTTCTTTGATAGACCCGTTTTTAATCTCGGTGTCTGTTTTCTTAGCGTCACTAGCAGCTAGAACAGCTTCCCTCCTTGAGTCCTGGGCGACCTGAAGGGCAATATCTAGTTCTATCTCAGCTTCTAGAAGAGCACGCTCGTACACGTCTCCAGACCAAGACTCAAGAATATCAACCTTTGCTGCCAGTCCTGTCTTGGTAGTGTAGTCAACACCGTTGATGGTGATGTCTTGTTTGCCTAGAGCTGCAAACTCGTCAGGCGTAATGGCCCCACCAAAGCCGTCAATGTCGTTTAGAAAATCTTCCGTTGGATCATCCAGAAGCTTACGAAGCAGTATCTCTTCAAAGCCAGCACGATCAGCAGCCACAGCGTCCCTAAGATAGATGTGAGCCATGACATAGTCTTTGCCTAAGAGCTGATCGTCAGGAACCTCAAGCGTGTCGCGTAGGAGCTGTTCCATCTTTTTGTTATAGGCGTGTACATCATCAGCCATGTCCTTTGCCGCAGCCAAGATGGTCTTAGTGTTATCGACACCAAACCGTTCCTCAAGCTTATCTACATTTAGTTTTGAGATAGGGTTAGCATCGTTGTATCGCATTGCTGTCATACGAACTAACGCAGCGATCTCTTCTTCTTCTAAGTGTCCATCGTCCTTGATGTATATCTTTTTACGCTGTTCGCCTGTGACGACCTTTCCTACATCTTCCACAAACCTTAGGGCGTCAGTCTTCGCTTCCTGAAGCGTCATTCCCGCACGGGTCGAAGTACCGCCTATCTTGGCAACCAAGGCAACAGCTTTTTGCTTAACGCCTACTGCAAACTCTGTGTGACGAAGCTCAAGGAATGCTTTTACATCAGTGGCTGTCCTTCCTGGGGAACCGCCCGTACCCATAGACTCAAGGATAACGCCCCCTGTGTCTGATAGTTTTTGCATTGTGGCTCGTACTCCGCTAATCGGAGACAGAAGCATACGAAGCTTTGGAATAGCTTTAGCTAACACTCGACCAAAACGTCCTATGTTTAGAACTTTAGGTGCCTCTCCAGCTTTAACCTGAGCAGCACCAGCTGTGCTTGGGCCTTCAGAGTACGCTGTGTTCTGAGGATCGTCTCCCAGCTTGTAGTACACTGTCTTGAAAGTACCATCAGGCTGTTTCTCTTGCCTTATTGATACAGCGTCTCCATCAGCGTCTCCAGGTCGTCCTAAGACAACATTAGGAGGAGCGCCATCGTCGAACGGATTATTAGGGTTCTCTGGGTGTAGAACGTGTTGTTTACTGAGGACACCAGACATAGCGCCCAGAGTGCCGCCAAAGAGACCACCAGCTGCTATGCCATATATGGACTCCTTCATGGTCCGTTGGTCCTGAAGGCTTTGTAGTACAGCCTCTTGACCAGCAGTTACACCCGCACCATAAGCCCCTAGTCGCACAGCTTTACCAGCTGCGGTAACTTTAGACCCAAGGCCAAAGACAGGAATTAAGGTCGTAAGATCAAAGAAGGACAGGCCCATCCCAAGAACAGTACCAAGAGTGGTGCCTTGTTCCATTGTCTTTCGGATCTCGGCTTCCCTGCGGTATCGCGCAGCTCGGTCTTTGAACTGTTGTTCAGACCACACGTCATTGAAGTCGCTGCTACGGATAAACGGAAGAATGTCGGAATACTCTTCTTCACGCTGTGCCGCATAGGCCAAAGGGTTAAAGCTTTTGTCTATTACATAATTGCCTGCGTGTCTGTCTTTTTTAAGACCATACTCAAGCATACTGCCGACGATGGTTTCTTGTGTCAAAAAGGCACCAGCTGTTTCTATAGAGTTTGGGGTCTGCTCTAGATTAGCGTTGAATGTATCAAACTGTTCACTTAAAAATCGAGAAGTCTGCTGTTGCTCTGGAGTCAGTGTTGGTACAAAAGGAGTATCTTCAGCCATTTTTATTAGACTACCTCGCGTTCTTAACCATTGAAGCACCAAAGTACATACCGACGATGGCGCTAAGGAGATGAGTATCTAGCGGCGTTAGGATCAATCCGCTCATTGCGCGCCACACTGTTTCCTCTTGTCCTGAGAAGAACAAGAAGCCAGGGTGCCACTCTGTGTACCCTACGGTCACAGGGATCTCAGGCCAAAAGACCGGAACGACCTTGGGCCATACGATCACAGCGCCTACAGCTGACAGGGCGATGATACGACGTGTGACTTGGAACCCTTTGTTGTCATAGCGGCGCGCTACGTCTGTAGCTTTCGTTTGTGCCGCAAGTCCATCGATGGAGCGTTGGAAGGCCTCTTGTTTAGCTTTAGCACTTTGGCCCCATAGGGTCATGACGCCAGACATCAGGCTTGAGCCCAGCATGGTTATTAGTTCTAAAGGTAAACCACCCATGCTCTACTCCATAGACTCAGGCCTACGGGGCGGCAGGATTTTGTCATAACCTTCAGGGAACGTAACATTACGCTCGGCACCCTCAGCTTTTGTAAGTCTGTTTAGAAGGTTGATTTCTTCCCTAGTCATTAGACCCCCAGATAACCCTATAAGCTTCCCTAGGGTAAGCCCGCTCACATTTCTTATACAAAGCGATAGCTTCTTCTTTAGTCATATTTTCCTGCAATTCAACCGCGTAGCCGCTGCTGTAATATTTATCAGTGACCTGTACGTAGTAGTTGTTCATGCTTAGCTCTCTCTTGGTTAAGTCTAGGATTTTACAGGGTATTAGTTCAGGTGTCAAGCAGTCCGTACCCTGCCTTTCTCAAAAATCATTGTTATCTTCCTTGTTTAACTAATTGTTTTATATGTTCCGACATAGGAAAATCATCGTGAGGAACGGAGACGCTAGACGGGTCACCAAGGGTGGAATCGATGCCGGCTATTAACTCCTGTCTCTTATACACATCTCCGAGCCCACGAGACCGTACTAGATCTC
>OLII01000976.1_pt1 | contig 10220 bp, 5 predicted proteins | sample 1609481 | NCBI WGS metagenome assembly OLII01 (sample SAMN05416859, study PRJEB24817) | seawater metagenome | isolation source: Sea water | place: Canada:Atlantic | collected 2013-11
GATAAAATCCTTGGCAGCATGATATTAAACACGACAACTATCTTGAAAAACTCCGCAACCTCAATTCATTAAGGTTCGATATATTGATTTTTTTGATTTTATTTTTATAAAGGTAGATGGCAACTATTTCACTAAAACTATTTAAGATATTAGTATCATTAAATTCTGACTTCCTAATGGAGATAGCAACAACATTACCCAACCTATCTGTGATATAGCTATTCCCTAATCTAGCTATTGCGCCAAAAACAGCTTCATCCTCACCATCAATCACCCCATTCTTTTTTCTATCCCAATATAAATATCCTTCTGGCCCGATAATGAATTGATCATTCCTGCGAGTATAATGCTTAAATTTTTCAACCGGGATCCCTGCATTTTTCGCAACCCGTTTTAATACTTCATAATTGTGTGTATTAATAGGGGCTTGGTCTTTCCCTAATATTATAGGCTTAGCGTAAGCACCTATGGACAAGCCTATTAGAAGTAAAACGCTTAAGATAATTTTCATAAATTAGCCCTATGTACGGTCGCTTTGAAAAATATTTTTAAGTTATTTAGGTTAATGCATTCCAATCTAAATCATAATTTTTAATTGAAATATCAAAGGAAAAACTACTTTTATAAAGGCCCTAACACCATTATTACTGGAAAATTAAAAAGGTAGGAATAGCAGGAACTAACAACCGAAGCAGTATGGTCATTCGCCCCAGGGGTCTAGCCTATTAAAACAAGCAGAAAAAGATAACACCCCATTAAACAGATTTTAACGAGGTGCTACCTTTTGGTAGTATCATGCTTCCAGAAATATTTACTGCTTCCATATCAATAGCTCATGGTATGCCTACCCTAAGCTAAACACTAGGTGCAGCTTTTTCTGTCTCCTTTTCAATATCACCTTCATCCTCCATAACTCTGTTTTTACTGTATGATAAGAATCGGCTATCACCCTGCTTATTTAACCAGTTTCTAATCGCATCTCTTTTTTTATCTCCGAATATATCTCCTGTAACATCTTTAGAGTCGCTAAAGGATAACCATTTAATTAGAGGGTTAATGTGAATAGGCCTCCTTTGAGAGGCATCCTTTTCTGCCTTATTATTTTGAATGATTACTTTATTTTCACTAATTTTCTTAAGTGCATCTTCTTTATTACCTTCACTAGGCCTATACCATTTTGATGCAGGATCAAATAGACCCTTCGGATAGGGAAGACTATAAACACCATTAACGCTATCATTAGAAAATCCTGAGTCACCTTGAGTGGTGACTTTAAATTTTAAATTCCAAATCCAGTCATCTTTTATATCCCCTTCATTTTCTGAAAACACCTTAAAAGGTTTAAGTCCATCTACGAGTTCACCTATTACATTTTGATAATCTAGTTCTAAATGTGCCACATAAACATGTTTCGATTTATCTTTAAACCTAGCGGTTAGTTTATCAATCCAAGAGTCATCTTTTGTCTCTTCTTTTAAACCAGACAACACACTAAGCGATTGCTTAGAACTGAGTACATTTTTCAATGCGCGATCAATGTCTTCATCTGCATGATCAGACCATGAAAAAGCTAGATCATTACTATCATCCAACTTAATTTCACCAATTTCTTTAAAGGCAACCTCATAAATTGGCCCCTTGAACGGAAATGTCCTTTCGACATCCACCGTCCCAAACCCTCCAGCCATAGGATTTACAGGGATATCCATTTCACCATAGTTAGCACCCAATCTATACAATTGAACCATCCCAGGAATATTCCTATGGCTAATTTTTCTATTATCATAAGCCTCCACATCAATTTCATCAGAAACAATCATAATCGCTAACTTAACCTTTCCGTGCCAATCGAAGTTATTAAGTTCAAGCTGATCATCTTGGTTGATATTGAATGGGGCCTTGCCGCTTGAATACCAACTTGAATCTGAGTAATGATAAGGGCCTGTCTTATTAGGCTGAATAAGACTAAAGCACTCAGCCCCCTTGAATAGAGTTGGGAGATCCTCTCTTTGCTTGCCTATTTTAAGGAAGTGCCTATCTAATAATATGCCTTCATCTTTATAAAATTTTGCCGTTGGATCCTCACTGGCACCTAGCATAAGCCTGAATTCAGTTAAGCTTTGACTCTGTCCTTTTTGGCGTCCAATACTCATTTCATTAGTGTAACTAGCAGTGCTTTTTGTATCAGCCACGTTACCTAATACAACCTCGTATTCATAATCCATAGACCAAGAGTGATCCCAATTAAAAATCGATCTAAGAGTATGTTCGTCTGTTACATTTAAAAGCGCACTAAAGGTGTTTGCCATAGGTTTAGTACCGTACATAACGTTAGCCCCTATCATAAAACTAGGGTGCAATATCGCTCCATACAAGTCAGCCTCTTTAATATCCCGCCCTTTAATTAGCTTTTTTTCATCCGAAGTTAAATCACTTAGATTTAACTTCTTAATAAAGCCCGTTACGCTAGGTCCTTCCATATTGAGCCCATCCACCCTAACCGGGAATGCTTCTATTGGAACATGAGTAATAACATTATCATCTATAAATGTTTTTACCTGTTCGTTATCAGGATTCAGTATTACCGTAACTTGTATTTGATCAAATGGAGAGACTTTCTTATTTGTTTTTAACCAAGCCCCCATAGAACTCCATGCCACCCCCTTTCCACTACCCCTTTTTCTAACACTTAACATATTTAGAGAAATTGACTCAGCATTTAAACCTGAAAAGTCAGGAATAAAGGTAGAAACAAACTCACTGAGTCCCTCAGATTCCAAGTGATGGACAGGAAACAGCGATTGAAATTTCGCACTTAATAAATCTTTTCTATCTGGGTTCTTTAGGGTTTTGATATTGCTGTAAATATAATCACAGCCATTGATTAAGTTACTGGCAAGGTCTTTAAATTGATCCCCATAATCATCCACAGACACCACTAAATCCACAGCCATATCTGTGATATCACCAACTGTACTTATGGCCTTTTCGTACCATTTAGCATCGGCAGGTAACAATGCCTCTTCATCAATTTGATTGGTTCGCAACAAATAGATCCAATGGTCATCCAAGCTCATGGGGAAGATAGGGTTGATACTTAACTGCCAACCATCTTTTAATATGAATCGCTCAATATATTCATTCACATGGTATAGCTTTATATTGTCTTGATAGCTAAAGCCATCACTGTATTGGCCAAAATTCCGATCATAAAAACCCGTTCGAGGGTCATTAAAGAATTTGCCTTCGTCTTCAAATCTATCCAGTGCTTTACCGCTATTTTCTATTGAGCAGCGCATCAACAATGCCATTAGCCCATTCATGGCTTCGGCTCGAAGCCTCATTTGGCCATCCAAATATTGGCTGATCGATAATGATTTATTACCCTCGGGCGCTTTTAACAATAACAACTGATTACTAGCAGCACTAAGTTGCTGGGTGTCAAAGTTTTTTAAAGACTTAAGAAATGCTTCACCATGAAGTGCTTTATCTAAAAAGCTTGCGGCATCTACCAATACGTTACCCACCATCCACAATACGCTGAATGCGGCATGAGCCGGATTAGTAGGCGGAATACCAGCCACACAGTCCAATACGCTTTTAACGGTTTTTTGTAGCGCCAATGGTACCTCGGATTTTTTTAAGGTACTTAATGCCCTGAGCCTCTCAATATGGGCAATACCCTCTCTGGAGGGTTTATATTGATTAATTTGGTTAAACTTAAAATAGGCATTTACACGTCGATTACGAGCGCGATTGATTTCACTGGTATTTTCAACCAAGGGGTCTGATTCACCTTTTCCAATAGCGTCAATAAATATACTTGAATTCCCTAACGCATCACGAATGGCTTTTTCAAGCGCCTTAGCACGTCGCTGCGAAAGTTTAATATTATATTCGGGGCTGCCCAGGTCACAGGTATGACCTTCTAAGGTTAACCAAATTTGGTCGTGGTTTAGTTGTTTTAATAATTCAATGAGAGAATCAAAGCTATCATCTGCTTTGAAATTTGAGCGATCAAATTTAAAAAGCGCATTAATAATATAGCCATCGCCAAAAGCTTCTACCACACGGCTATCAGGATTCTCCTTAATGAAACCATCAACCTTGTCTCGTTGATTTTTTTCATCTGCTACAGAAAAACTGCCTTGGTCAGCGCTAACCACCAATACTTTATGGGCATAATCATTTAATACTGTTTTATATTGCCCAATGGCTTTATCTAAATCCTGCCAAGTACCTGACAAGTGCGCTGCATCACTAAACACCGTTATTGCGTCTAATGCAGGTCCTAAAGCATCAATAGCCTTACCGGCAGCACGGCTTATTTTCAATAGATTATTAGGTAAAGGGTGTCTTGCAGCTTGCTGACTAATAAAGCTATCTAGTTGCGCCGAAATAGAAGGGGATAAATCTAGGGTACTAGGAATATTTTCAAGCATATTAATGTCTTGATTACCCACCTGCGCTACATCTAATGCCTTATTCATTAAGTCGGGCAACTTATTAGCCACGTCATACACGCTAAATGCCAAATTAACACTGTCCCGTAAGACAGACTCACCTGGGTCAACCCCTGCCCACACGGCAGTTCCTAATTTCCTTAGGCCCATCATGGTGCTGCCACTTAACACATCACCTGCTAATTTTGTTTTCTCAAGGGAGCTTTGTAAACTAAATTGAAACCCTCCCATACCCGCCAATTTCGTAGCTGGGGCCACATTACCAATTAACGTACGACTACTGGATGCTAATTCAAGAATATGCGGGTATTGCAAAGGAAATTGCTTTACTAAGGTTTCTTCCACACTGATGGCATCGCCATTGATAATATCGTATTCACCAAAAGCATTTTGAATAGGGAAACGAATGCGCTCCATTAAGGTATAACTGCTTATCTCTGAGCCTAGGGGGTTTTTTCCTTTCACAATATCAAAAGTCACGGTAACTTGATAAATTTGTTCTTCTACCGATTCGGCTTTACCATGGGTATCAAGTGGGTCATAAAAAACCACCCCATATCCCAATAGATTATTATTTTTATCCTTAATCTCTTTAACTTTAGCAACGGTTTTATCTTCGTATAATTGACTTTGACTAGGTGGTAAATTTAAATCCTGGTGGTTTTTAGGCAGGCTTGTTAAAAATGCGGGGGCGCCATAACGGGTCTTAATGCTTACTTTGGCATCAAGATATTTATCACTTGAAAAGGTCACCAATAACGCCCGAGTTCTGGCCATGGCCAATACAGTAACGGTGGTGTCTGGCTTGCTCTTCAGAGCTTTTTTTTGCTCTGCATGCCAATGTTTGTATGGGGCAGTAAAGTTATAAGCATCATTGTCTGGGTTAATAAAGCCTTTCTGTACACTTACCTTGTAAGGCTTTAATGAAATGGCCGCTTCTTTTTGATATTCATCTGAAAGCTCGGTAAGGCTCCCACGCAGGTTATCAATCCAGCCGTCATAACCTTTACTGGCCAAACTGTATTGCAATAAATGCTGGGGTGGAAAATATAATTCAGCCTCTTTTTCAAAGGGGTTAACCGGCCCCCCTAGTTCAAAAGCACTAATAGCAGCGGCACTAGCATCTTTACTGTTCTTGCCGGTATTAAAGTTATAAACAGCGCCTTTATTATCGGTTAAATAAATCTGGCTATTATTGTCAAAAGTGGCCTTAGTTTTGACTTTATCCCCATCAACCTCCAACGACGAAGCCACATTATTAACTTGGTTTAATGCAATAAATGTATCGTTAATGGGGCGCAAGCTATTTTCCTTGAAGCCACCCTCCCAGTCTGGTTCGCCACTCACAAAATACAGTAGTGAGTTATCTACTGCACTCTTGGCTGAATCTTCATTGTTGGCCATAGGTCATTCCTTTTTTACCCGTTAAATTTTAAACATTAAACGGTTTCACAAATTAATTATTTCTTAATAAATTTTTCGGCATTGTAGATAGACAAGGTATCGATAATACTGCCTTCACTGGGTAGGCTATAGCGGATGATACGATCTTCATTGGGCATGGCTTTCTTAATGTCATTACGGGATATATTAAAAACTGGCCCCATGCCGCCCATAGTAACCGTATTATAATATCCCAATTCTGCATGAAGAAAGGCAACCTCCTTAGTGGGTTCTTCGAAGGTAGAAAGCGCATAGTTACTGGGATAATCTCTTTTTAAATTACGATTGGTAATGTAATACTTGTCATCCTCACTTAACGGCGCATTATAAGCTCCCCCTTCTAAGGTAGACAGTAATTCACCTGTCTTATAATCGTGAATAAAGCGTTGATTATTTCGTTCAAACATGATTTTTTTGCCTCCTTCCAATAGATGAAAGAACCCCGGATTGTGACCATCATAAAAGCGCTTAACGATAACTTGTGTTTCATTAGTATGAACATCGTGCTCAAGCAACATACCGCGACCATTAAAAACCAAATAACGACTATCGGCTGTCCATTGCAAATTCGCGCCACCATCGTATTTTTTTCTATCTAATTGTTTAATGGTTTGCGTTTTTAAATCCACAATGCGCAGCGCCGCACAAGTATTACAAAGAGTTACCATACTGACCGCGATGTAGCGGTTATTGGGTGAACGAATAGGAACACGATTATTTCTAGTGGCACCTGGTGTAGGCTGGTCTAATAACTCACGACTAGCAGCAAGTCTGAGATCAGAGCCATCAAACCGCATGCTCCATATGCCTTGTTTTTGAGTGCTTTCTTCAGGATGTCGCCACACAAATTGTAATCTAGGTGTGCTTAAGGTGTCTGGGTCATCCCATTGTTCGGCTTGCGGCCCATCATAATGAACCTTGTAGCCAACAAATTCCCCCTCATCGTAATCTAGAGTGGCAGGTGTTGGGCCGCAGCCCACTAACATTATTGCAAAAACACTTAATTGAAAAAAAAATTTTGTCTTCATTTTGATCTCTGGTTATTTAGCTATTTGTTTTAGCCATGCTTCTTGTTCAGCTGCAGCTTGGGCCAGTTCATTTGAAGGTAACTCGCTAATTGGTGATTCTGACATTATCAAGTCATCAAACTGAAATAGGCTTGGCATGTCGTCAATTTTTACGTTTGTAAAAAATACTACAGGTGAAGATCCATCATGCTCTTTATGTAAAACAAGGGAAAAGCTCCCTGATTCTGGTAGATCTTCAAATTGAATTTTTAGCCAACCATTGTCATCTTCTTTGATCCGTTTTTCTTTCCCGCCTAACCCCAACCTTACAACCTGGGACCACTCACTATCATCGTGCTGTAAAATTAAAGTTTCATCCCTATGAAATTTTTCACCATATTCGTACCCAACCACCAGTGTGAGAGGCACAGATATGACATATTTCATATTATGCAATATCACCCCATCACTGCGGGTTTCGATGCTGGTTTCTTGAAGCGCTGTAATGGCATTATTGGCTACCGAAGCCGCTAGATTTTTATTGTCGTTAAGGTCTTTTCTTACTTCTAGCATGCTGTCGGTAATGGCGTATACCTTAAAGCCATCACCCTGTTCGGCGCTGAATACTCGGCTAAAGCTGTCGTAGATCACTTCTTTTAATTGCCTAACGGCAATGTTTGATTGGGTGGTATTTTCTACCACTAGGGTGATGTTGTGTTTGTCGGGCAAAGGGCGGTCGTTTTGCCCTTCTAGGTTTAATAGGAAAATATGCTTTTCACGTACCGTTTTTTGGGGGGCGGCTTGATTGTTATTGGATGGGGCGGGCTCATCCCTTACCACCGCATACTGGCTTGGCACATCCACCCGATGCAATGCAGCATCTATGGCGTTTAAAAACATCAGGTTTGGGCCGGTATTTATTTCCCAGTTTGCACGATTATCGTTGTTTATTTCTAAGCGGGAGATCACCGGCATTTGGGTGCGGTTATTAATTAAAAAAACTTGGCCATTGTCGAGTTTGTCATTAATGGCGCCGTAAGCGTCGAATACTTTAGAGCGGTTATCGGGCAAGCCATGTTGTGCGGCATTGTGTACGGTCTCGCCGCCAATGCGGGTACCGTGGTTACTTTGCACGGTGCGCTTGGCCATCAGTGGCGACTCAATGTATTGCAGGTCGTGCCAGTTGAGTTCGTGGCCTTTTTTTAATGTCAGCATATTCGTCCTTGACCGCGCCTCTTATACAGAAAGTCATTTTAAAAATTAAATTGGAAAAACTTGAGAATAATTTGTGAGGAATTAGTACACGTTATTATAGCGAATTGGTAAAATTGAGAAATACTTTTGGTGGGTTTTGAGTGCTAGTTTTAATAAACACTAAACATCTCAATTGAAAATAGCATCATTGTCTTATAGACCATTAAGTAAAAGCTAATGGCCTATAAGACAATTAATATATGGCTATTGCACTAACGGTTCTTCCCTAACCAGTAATGCGTAAACAGGGACAACTGCATAATCAGCTGCATGTTTTACACTCACAGCATCATCAACCCTATAATCACAACCGCCCGTAATTTTTCCAGTACCATCTTTTAATAAACCGGGACATAGGGCTAACATGTTATCTTTATTAATATACTCATTAAAAACAGTGCCTTTAGCTCCTGCTTCAAATAACACCACCTTGCCATCTTTAATGCGAATACCAAAAAAATGAGCAAAACTATTACCATCCACACCATCTATATCTCGGTAGGTAGAGGATATTATATAACCGTCTTTTAATGCGTTGTATTTAGCTGCGCTGTTATCTTTTAATGCAATGCCAACCTGGTCACAGCTTGTACCATCATCCCCTACACTCGTAAGCGCATCATCGCTTAAGTCTCTACAGCCATTACTCAACCAATGCGCTATAACAGAATCGGTAATTCCTTGTGAGCCGGAATAGTCGAATAAGCGAATGAGCTCTTTTATGGTGGGTAAGCGAAAGTCTGTTACCACCTCGGGATTCCAATCCACCTGCGGGTCTAGAGTAACCTTATAAGACTGGCCAGCATTTATATTGCCAACAAAGCCCCATATTAAATTCCAGCGATGACAATAATCTGGGGGTGCAATAACTCCTTTATTATCCTCGTATTCACTCATAGGGGTATCGCAGCGACTATAAACATCAACGGTGTGCTTATCGCTTTGATCGCCGTTATTATCAGCACTCCAATCTAGGGCCGCGGGCCATGCTTGCGCCAGTTGCGAGACAAACGACAAGACTAATATTAAAAAAAGTTTCTTGGGGGCTATCATTGTTCATTATCCACACTTGGTTGCGGTAAGTTTTCGTAACCGTACACAATGTAGAAATTTTCTAGTTGATCTTCTGTCGGCTGGTCTTGGTATTCTTGAACTGGTGTTAAAGAATCTATTACAAATTCATTTACGCCATCGTGATTGTAATCCCCTAAAACGGCGATGTTTCGCGCATCAAAATCAAACTCCTCAAGGGTGTGGATGCGTTCAAACTCTTCAGGGGCTTGGGTTTCGCTTATGACAACTTCATTCCAACCTTCTTCACGACCATTCACTTTAAACACGTTGGCATTACGCCCTTCATAAAGATCAGTAGTGCGTGCTTTATCAGTGGGGGCGGCTAACAAGAGTTCGGCCGTGCCATCACCATTGCTATCGGGTAGCACGGCAATAGATCGCCCCATTACAATGCCACTATCACTTTTTATGGTGGCACCATAGTCACTGGACAGTTGGTCGGCATACAAAATAGGTGGCCAGTCATCACGCCCGCCCCACAATATATAGGCCTTGTTTTCAGTGATTCCGTCTTGATTAAAGTTACCACTTGAATGACTGGGAGAACCTATGGCTAGATCAGACATGCCGTCGCCGTTTAAATCTCCGCTGGCGACACTTATGCCCAAATAATGACTAACATCAATATCTGGTGCTGCTGACGATTCAATAGAAAATCCAGTTCCCCCTTCAACATTATTCAAATCAACCGATGATGGCCAATTTTCACGGCCAAATAACACGTCCACCACTCCATTGGCGTTATTTTCACCATAGCGGCCAAAGGCCAGATCATTAATGCCATCGGCGTTTATATCGCTCATGACAGTTATACCGCCATTACCAATATTTACACCGTGAATTGGTTGCCTGTAAATCACGGTGCGCTGATCACCACTTATATTTGCCGTTAAGATTGTCACGCCACTGTTCTCTAGTGGCGCTTGTATGTGAGGCCCGCCGTAAATCAGAATGGAGCGGCCTTCCTGATTATCATCAA
>OLII01000977.1_pt1 | contig 10194 bp, 16 predicted proteins | sample 1609481 | NCBI WGS metagenome assembly OLII01 (sample SAMN05416859, study PRJEB24817) | seawater metagenome | isolation source: Sea water | place: Canada:Atlantic | collected 2013-11
GAGATCTAGTACGGTCTCGTGGGCTCGGAGATGTGTATAAGAGACAGGTGTTAATCAATTTGTTTTAAATCAAATTCAATTAATGCGGAATGATGCTAACCGTCCTCTCGTTATAACTTCAGGCGGGAGGTGTTCAAATCATCCTAACGAGAAAGGACGCAAAGGAACTGACCATCAAAACTGTATCTCTGTTGATATTGCATATAAAACAATATTAGAGCGCAATGAGTTAATGGTTTTGGCTGGTAGATATGGCGCAACTGCTGTGGCTGCTGGTAATGGGTTTGTGCATTGCGCTTGGCGTACTCTGGGTGTTGGGGATTATAGGGTCAGAACATGGGAATACTAAGTTTAATGTGGTAAAATTAATTTTTAACGAATATTAAGGTTTTGATATGGCTAACGGAAAAACACGACCAAAAAAAACAACTAACAGAAGTAAAAACAAGAAGAAATAATGTATTTTTATCAATTAGTGATAATTGCATTCTTGATCGTAGCGGTAGTTGCAACCCGTAAAGATGGCGAGGTTTTATCTATTGCTGCTTTTCATTTATTTAGTATTGCAATGTACTATTTTATAAGTAGCGAGAATTATAATAATTATTATATCGTTATGTGCTTTCTATCGTTATCTGTAGGATTAATGCTAAGCCAAAGGTTTTTTGTCGCTGCTATGTGTTCTTATGCGTTAGTATTGGTTAATTTGGTTGGTTATTTGTTGTGGTATAAACACTATCCTCATCATCTGTACGATTTTCTTTCTGCTATAATCCTCGTCATACAATTTATTTTTATTTTGCCAAAGGTGATATTAAATGGAATTGATACAACTATTGATAGATATTCTATGGTTAGCGGTTGCCGTTTTAATGACCATAAAGAGTATGCTACAATGCATAAAAAGCCACAAACGCAAGAAGATAAAAAATGAGCGGAGAGATAAAGCAGGCAGCGAATGAAGTAGCTAATCACCCAAAGGTAGCTATAGGTTTAGCTGCTTTTTTTACGTCCCACTTATGGATTGATTACGGTGAGCCTGTCATTAAAGGTGTTGGTACTATATTGGGGTTAGTTGTAGTCTGTATGGTTATATACAAGTTGCATTTAGAAATTAAAAAGTTAAAATCCAGCGATAAAAATTCGAAGGTAGACTAATGACTAAAAACGCAGTATCTAAAGAGTGGGCATTTACCGATAAAGGTACACTGAATAATTATAACAGTTGGCAGCCTGACGGTAGCAATTCTTTTGTGGCAACAGGCACCGGCTTTGGCGTTGGTCCTACTGTAGTTATGTTTGATAGGTTCTTAGGTCAAGCCGATGGCGAGACTGTAAATCAAAATGCTGATGTTGGTTCGTGGAGAGCAGCTGGTAACTTCTCTTTTAACAATAGACCTCCTATTATAACGTTTGATGGTAGAAAGGGCGTATCTCATAATGACCCTGCTGCTGGACAAGGTAATACTAGATTCGGGCTAGGCGTTGAAAACTTAGATTACGTGCGTTTTACTGAGTTCTGTAAGGCAGGCGTACCAGCAGGTAAGACCTTTCCTGGAGCTACTGTAGCAGAGACGTTCCCTGCGGTTAGTTCTATTAAACCTAACTGGCATAATGGCTACGGCTGGAACGGCTCTAACGGTGAGATAGATATAGTTACTTGGCAGCACAGCGGTAGCGGAACATTCTACGCTACAGGTAATAACATAGAAGGCCACCAAATCAATGGACTTGCTAGTGCTTGGGAGTGGGATGAGTGGAATAGTGTGCTATCTATTTACCAGCCAGATAGTCCTGACATTCAAGGACCTAATGGTAAGAGTAATATTCGAGTAGTTAACAGTGCTGGTAGTTATGTAGAATTACAAGACCCGTTTGCTTGCTGGAAGAGTTTAGGAGACCCACTGCCTACACCTTTTAAGTTTGATAGAGTAGGTGTCTTTGCTTGGTCAGGTAACGGAACTCATACAGACTCACAGTTTGTTATGACAAGTTACTATTTAGCTGTTGGGGATAACAGTTCTAAGTACATAGCTCTTGCTAATAACGTAGATATAACACTAGCTACTGATATAGATGTTATATGCTGGGACGCATGGACAGACACAAGAGTTGATTTCACGCCATCTGATGCTGAAATAGCTGCTCACACACATTGGTTTATAATGGATGACCAAGCAATATTGGCTACCGGAGCTTTAGCATGAGTATAACACGCGTAGGCAGCGCTTATGGGTTAATGACTGCGGATATCTCTGGCTTAAGTGTACAGGAGGGAGACTTACTTTTAGTCTTTGCTACACGAAAGGATAACGCAGGGATAGCCACGCAGCCTAACTACACTACTGTATTCCAAGATAATACAACAATAAGTACGTTACTTTCCTATAAAGTAGTAGAGAGTGGGGCAGAAACCTTGCCCACATGGTCTTCCGCTACTGTAAGTGTCCATGTGTATAGGTCTGATTCAGTTGATCTAGTTACAGGGGGACATTCTCCTTTCGTAGCAGGTACTACCAATAATGCTCACTTCCCAGAAGTTACAATGGATAGTACGGATGGTTCCTCTTGGGTTGCTAACTTTTATGGATACTTAGATACTTTAGAACTTCCAGCATTAACTGGAGCTACTAAAGTAGGATATATTAGAAACTGGGGAGTAAATACTTCTCAAACTACTTTTGATTCTAATGGAGGTGTTGTTGCATGGCCTACCACTAACTCTTCTACTGGGGAATATGGTATAAACACCACCGTTAGTGTTGAGATTAAAGAGTTTATATCTAGTGTTATTATAACGGATACGACAGACCCTTTAACCACTAATACTCAAGCAACTATAAATTTAACCGGTGGTCAAGCCTCTCAAGGCTCAGGTAGTGTTGTACAGCGACTTAACTCTGACAATACAGTAAGCGAACTTACTACTATAGATACGTGGTCAGATACTCAGATAATCGTTAACTCTACAGATATAGAATCAAGTAGCTTAGCTTACGGCACTCATGATTTCTTAGTGGCCGCTGACAATGGGGACGATGATTTTGTTACGTTTGAGTGCTTGCCCGTGGCTGGGCGGAGCTTTGTTGATCTAGGTTTACTTGCTGAGGCAGGAGTTAGATTAGAGGCTATATCTGATTTAGATGCTGGCGATCAAGTTAGATATCAGAGTGTGCTTTACCAAGGGGGTAGTCCTACTGCGTATAGCGTAACAGTAAATGATGACGCTACCTTTACTGTAGACGGGAGCACTCCAGACGGTTCTTATGCTTTTGAGATAAAGATTTGGGATGTAAGTGATAGTACGTGGGGCTTACCAGTTAATCAAATAATAACTATTAACGATGGTGTTATTGTTTCAGTTACAAATGAGGTTACAAGGAAATCAATGATTAGACCAATGATAAGGGCGATGATAAGGTCAATGACAAGACCAATGATTGGCGCTATTAAAAGATATTTCATAACGCTAGACCCAGTGGTTAACGCTCACTATACGCTATCGACTCCTATTACGTTCACGGGTGATTTTAGATGTGATTTTGAATTTCAGTTAAACTTAGCGACTGGCGACCACGCAATTATCTCAGACGGCCTAGCATTAAATCTGTCATGGTTTAGAGTTGACGCCACTAATGGCGGGTATGAAGTACAATTAAATGGTACTTTCTACTCGCAAGTAGGTATGTTTACTCCTGACGCCAGATTGCATACAGGCTATTTTGAGAGAATAGGCTCTACCATGAAGGGCTTCCTTGATGGGGTTGAAGTGTTTTCTGCGACCGTAGTAACCACCTCAATAGAGGTAGGTATGATTGGTGCGAGGGGCAACGGAAGTCAATACTTCGACGGAATCTTAGCCAACCCTAAGTTCACTGATAACTCAGGAACGCCAGTGACAACTACTTTCAAACTAGGCGAGCCGACTGCTAATTCAGAGTTGAGTGTAGAGGGCAATAACACTGTAAACTATATAAACATACCTACTACAGATAGAGAAGAGTTTCAATTAAGTGGTGATGGTGCTCAGTGGGATAATATAAGTCCTGAGCCTCAAGAGTTACCGTCAGTAATAGAGATAGCTTAATGAAAATAAAATCAATGGGTGCATTTATCGTGATAAGCAACTTAATATTCTACGGGGGTTATTATGTATTATGCAATGTACAAAGTATTTGCTGAGCCTATTTTAAGTAATCAACCTAAGGCGGCTCAGTATGATAATCAAACCATAATCTTAACAAGTATATGTCCTGTGACATTCAAAGGTGAGATTAACGATATATCTAAACTGGGTTTTGATGAGTTAGATGAGGGCAACGGTTTATCTCCTGAGCAACTAACAGCATTAGTTGACTCATTAAGAGCGCAAGAGCCTAATAAAATGCTTTTAAAAATGACTAAACAACAAGGTAGGTGGTTATATGATAATCATCCTGCATTTAAACGTAAAGAGGATGTATAAATGGCAACATTAACAAATGACAGAACACAGGATATTATCAAGGGCGGCACGTATGTATTTAAAACTAGCGGGTCGTTAGATATTCAAATTCAAATAGATACCGAGGGATTCGCAACAATTCCTGACGGTGTTATATCTGGCGCTACTACAGGTCAAGTACTGGAGCTTCCTGTATGCACATTAAAAGTTATTAACGCAGGCACGGAAACATTAACTTATAGTAGGGTTGAGTAATGGCAGGCGGTAGACCTACAAAAATGACACCAGAAGTTATCCAGAAATTAGAGGATGCTTTTACTTGGGGGTGTACTGACTTAGAGGCTTGCTGTTATGCGGATATTAGCAAGACAGCTTTATATGAGTACTGTCAAAAAAATAACGAGTTTGCGGAGCGAAAAGAAACCCTTAAAAATCAGCCTTTAATGAAGTCCCGTAGGATAATTAATCAAGCTTTAGATGATAACGATTTAAATACAGCTAATAGAGTTGTTGATCGTAAAGAAGGCCAGAAGATTAAACAGGATATAACTAGTGGCGGCAAGCAAATAAACTCTTGGGTTGTTAGTCCAGTGACCACGGATAAGAATGGCTAACATAGATTTACGAGTTACAGACAAGATAGCTTGGTTGCTGTCTAAACCTAAGCGCATAAAAATAGCGGTAGGCGGTCGAGGTTCAAGCAAGTCTATTGGTGTTGGTGATATCATGTTGATGTTAGCTGACCACGGCGAAAGGATATGCTGTACAAGGGAGTTTCAAAACTCTATTGATGACTCAGTGCATGAAAGTTTAAAGCAAGAGATTGACAGGTTAGAGATAGAAGGGTTCGAGGTTCAAAACAATAATATTTATTCATCAAGTGGTGGAGAGATATTTTACAAAGGCTTAGCAAGAAATATTACAAGCTTAAAGTCTATTGCCGGTGTAAAAAAACTATGGATTGAAGAGGGTGAAAGCGTAAGCGAGAAAAGCTTAAAAGTTTTAACTCCTTCTATACGCTCTAGTGTTAAAGATAATTTGAATGATGAAGGTGATCCCCCTGAGATTTGGATAACAATGAACAGGAATTCAAGGCAGGATGCTATAAGCAAAAAGTATTTAGCAAGGGCTGAGCAGTCACTGGAGCGAACAGGTTATTACGAAGATGACCTTATGATGGTTGTTGAGGTTAATTATACTGACAACCCATGGTTTCCTACAGAGCTAGAGCAAGAACGGTTAGATGACAAAGCAAATTTAAGCGAAGATGAGTATGACCATATTTGGAACGGACATTACAACGAAACAGTTGAAAGAGCTATTATTAAAAAGTCTTGGTTCGATGCTGCTATTGATAGTCATATTAAGCTTGGTATTAATCCTACTGGTGCGGTTGTTGTTAGTCACGATCCAGCTGATGAAGGTGGAGATTCTAAAGGCTACGCTTGCCGCAAAGGGATACTGTACACGGACATTGACGAGATAATAGCTAAAGACGGCAACGAAGGTTGTGATGAGGCAACCAGCAGAGCTATAGCGGCTAATGCTGATTTATTTGTTTGGGATGGTGACGGAATGGGCGCGCTATTACGCAGGCAGATAAGCGAAAACTTCAAAGGCATTAAATGCGACTTAAGAATGTATCGCGGCTCTAATGAAGTAGAGGATAAGAAAGCTAAGTATGACGGCTTAATGTCTCTAGGCAGCAAAGACAAACCAAAAACTAACGCTGACACTTTTTATAATAAACGCACTCAATACTACATGAAGTTAGCACAAAGGTTTTACAATACTTGGTTAGCTGTAGAGAAGGGTCAATATATAGACCCGGATACAATAATAAGTATATCAAGTGAAATTAAGCTAATAGATAAATTACGTTCAGAGGTTTGTAGAATACCAAGGAAACAAAACGGCACTGGCAAGATTCAACTGATGAGCAAAAAAGAAATGAAAGATAAACATGACATCGACTCCCCCGGCATGGCTGACTGTTTAGCTATGGGCGAGGAGATACCACACGTAACAAAAGAAAACGTAACAAGAGAGTTTGTATCATTATGGTAGACATCGACTTTGAAGATCATGCAAATGTATTGCTAATGGTGGCTGAGGCACAAGAACCTGAACAATATGGAAGAGAGCGAGTACAGACTCAAAAAGACTTTTGCCTTGTATCCATGTGGGATGATACCACTACTAAGATGATGGACGGAAGATATCGTGGTGAGTTCGATCAGATATCACCAATTAACGATCAAATATCTGGAGAGATGGCAAACTCTAACTTTGCGATAAGTGTTAGCCCTGCCGGTGGTGGAGCTACAGAAGATGTTGCAGATACTTACGCTGGCTTAATTCGTAACATAGAGAATATATCAAATGCTGACGCTTTGTATTCACAGATAGGTGACTCGCTTGTCATGGCTGGTCTAGATGGGTTTGAAGTTGTTCAAAAGTTTTTAGACGCAAACACATTCGATCAAGATTTAGTGTTTGAGCCAATAACAGATTTTTATAAATCTGTATGGTTCGACCTTGGCGCAGCTAAACAAGATAAATCCGACGCTACTTGGGCTATAAAACAAAAAGAAATGCCAGCAGCAGCATATAAAAAGATGTTCCCTGAAGGTAAGGGTGTATCAATGGGTGACGGGTTAGACACTACAGATAATTACCAACGAAACAAATATGAATCAGTAACGGTTGGTCAATTGTATTATAAGAAATCCGTTGATATCGAATTGGTTAAAATGACATCTGGCGCAGTATATGAAAAGAACGAAAAGTTTTTATCTATTCAAGATGAGCTAGCAGAATCAGGCGAATTAATAGTTGATGAAAGGGTGCGTAAATCATGGAGAGTCTATTCTAGACTGCTAGATGGAAGCGATTGGCTAAAGCCAGCAGAGAAGACGGTATTTAGTTTTATTCCATTAGTTCCTTTTTACGGTAATTACTCAAAGTTCGACACTAAAGACGTTTACTTTGGTAAAACATGGAAATTAATGGACTCTCAACGAGGTCTAAACTTTGCTGTTAGCTCTGAGACTGAAGATGTAGCAATGACCCCTACCGATGGCGTATGGATGTCTAAAGCACAAGGAGAGGGCGAAGACTATTCTAGGATGAACATAGATAGAAAGGCTGTAAGGTTTTACAACCCTGACGCTGAAGCACCGCCACCGTTCAAACTACAAAGAACATCTGGTAACCCTGCCATGCAAACAGCTATGGCAACATACCAACACCTGTTAAATACTACCGGTAATATGGATGACCCAAGTATGGGACAAAACCCTGGCTTACAATCCGGTATTGCTATTGATTCTTTAATTGGTCAATCGAATAACGGTAATGTTAAGTGGTATAAGTCAATGGAGGTAGGCATCTGTCATGCTTTCCGTATTTGTGTTGATGCTTTACCTCGATTGATGGACGGAGCAAGACAACAAAGAGTGCTCGGTGAAGATGGCACAGATAAAATGGTCGAATTAAACACCACTGTCTTTGATAGTGAGACTCAATCGAACGTTGAAATTAACGACCTGTCAAAAGGTGTTTATGATGTCACCTGCTCAATGGGTGCGGCATTCCAAAACCAACAAGAGAAAGAAAGCGAGCGATTATTAAATATGCTTGCTGTTGACCCAGCCATGATAGAAATATCAAGAGATGTATTATATAAGAACCAAGTTGGCTCAGGCATGAGTGTCGTAGCTGACAGAGCACGTAAATTAGGCATACAAAATGGAACTGTTGACCCTAGCGAATACACACCAGAAGAGCAGCAAGAGCAACAAGCTTTAGCTCAACAACAGGCCAATCAACCACCACAGGAAGATCCTTTAATGGTGGCAGCAAGAGCAGAAGAGCAAAAAGCTCAAGCTGATATGGCAGAAGCCCAAAACAAACAGATGCAAGTGCAATCAGAATTCCAGATTAAGCAGCAAGACCAGCAAATTAGAATGATGGAGATTCAACTTAAACGTGATGAATTCGACAGAGCTGGACAAGCTAAATTTAATAAGGAAATGATTGACGCTGAACAGAATCAACAGAAGATTGATTTAGATCAACAAAAACTACAAATTGAATCTACTTTCAAAGCTCAAGCAGCGCAACAACAGGAGATTAATGACGCTATAAATAATCTCAAGGTGTTACGTGAGGCTATGGGAGTTGATGCGATAGTTGGTCCACATAACCAAAAGGCTTATATAGACCAAGCTAAGATAGTTGATGACAAACAGGAGAGCTAACAACTAGGGCTCTTACCAACTGTATTACTAAAACACTTAGGAGCGGCTAACATTCTAGCCGCTTTAGCTCCACACTCACACGTTATGCTTGTAACATCATCTTTAGCCAGTCTTTCGTATTGACGATGACATGTTCCGCATTTGAATCGTCTAAGTTTTTTCATCTGGTGCACCTTTAAATAGATCCTCTGGGTGTACTCTAGTGATCGTTCCGTCGGTGTTAACAATAGTTGCTGATACGCCATGATGAACAACATCGTCATACCAAACACTATCTAGCTTCTTAGTTACTTTGTAATCAACAACTACATCACCCTTTAAAAAATATGAACCATCAACCCCTCGAACATAAGCACCGCTCTTAGTAAGTAGTTTATTAGGCTCTCTACACATGAATGATGATATTGCTATAGCCCCACCTTCACGAGAGGATACCTCTTTACCTTTACCCTCATACCTAACCTCTTCAATCTCATAACCACTAGCCTCTATAAAAGCTCTTAATAGTTTCTCTGTGTTATTCACTACCTTTCTCCTTGATCATATCAGCTAAGTGAGCGCCAACCTCACCCTGCAATGAAGCATTATCAATATTATTATATACGTCAACGCAATCATTTATTAACTCTTCATCAACATCAGGACGTAATGCCCTTAGTATATTTGCTATATCTGTGTTATTCATTGTCTTTAGCCTCATATGGTGCTGGTCTCTTAATGGTTACTGTGTCAATGCAATTGTCGCTCAATCCATTCTTGTATGATAAGTAAGTCATATCAATTATTATTTGTTTAATAGGCATTAAGTACCAAGGTATGTTGATGGTATGTTTTTTAAACCTAACAAAATCCTCTTTTTCTTTTTCTGCAAAAATATTAGCCGTAGCATTATTGAGAACCCTGTTAGCTTCAAACTTACGCACAAACTCTCGCATAATGTATTTATCTCCTTCACTCATCTAACAACTCCTTCAACTTATCAGCATCAGCTCCAGCATCAACAGCAGCGTTTAATACATCAGTTAGTAACTGCTCAACATCATTGTAAGCAACAAACTCAAGGTCATGCAGTGTTGCTTTCTGGTTTATTAACCTGCGCGTGTATTTTTTAATCATCACTTAAATCCTTTGGTGGTAATGCTTTACCTAGCCGCTCAAGAATAAAACCCTCTTTAATTAACCTTTCTTTAAAATGATGATACATTTCTTCTATTGTTACAGCACAGTTAAATCCTTTGTATTTTTTGATTTGCACGTACTCATCACCTAGCACATCAAAAAAATCAGATTGGCTGTTGTATTTTTTAATCATTGTTTACATCTCCAGTATTTTTTTATTTTACATCTTTGGTGTGACTTCCTGTTGAATCTTTTTGTTTTTCTTTTATGGAGCTTGTTTTTTGCTGTCATCACAACATCGCCAGTAGAATAACCTATAGTTGGCGACCATGATTGGCATAAAGACTCTATCTCACTCATTCTTCTACC
>OLII01000979.1_pt1 | contig 10180 bp, 10 predicted proteins | sample 1609481 | NCBI WGS metagenome assembly OLII01 (sample SAMN05416859, study PRJEB24817) | seawater metagenome | isolation source: Sea water | place: Canada:Atlantic | collected 2013-11
AATCCTATTTTTTTTAAATTATAACTATTCTCATTTTATTTGGAAGAATAGCTTTACAAGAAAAGATTTTAGCTTCTTCAAATTTCTATAAATTTGAAAGTGATAAAGCTTAGTTGGCATGAGATTTTTTTCAACATGATATAATTATTGAAAAGATTATGAAGTTTACATTTGAATTTTATAAAGTTTAATTAGAATATACCATCTAAGGAATTAATTTTTGATATCAAAAATCCTCATCGCCAACCGTGGTGAAATTGCTGTTCGTATCATTAGAGCTTGTAAGGAAATGGGTATTACAAGTGTAGCAATTTACTCTAATGCAGATCGACATGCATTGCATGTTAAGAAAGCTGATGAATCATATTTCATTGGTTCTGATCCTTTATCTGGTTATTTAAATGCTCATTGGATTGCTAATGTTGCAGTTACAGCTGGTTGTGATGGAGTGCATCCTGGGTATGGTTTTTTATCTGAAAATTCAAATTTTGCAGCCATTTGTAAAAAAAGAGGGTTGCACTTTATTGGTCCAAGTTCAGAAGTCATCCAAAAAATGGGTGATAAAATTGAAGCAAGAAAAGCAATGATTAAAGCTGGAGTTCCTGTAATTCCAGGTAGCGAAGGAAATGTAAAAGATCTGGCTGAAGCTGTAAAGATTTCAAAAGACATTGGGTTTCCTGTAATGATTAAAGCAACTAACGGTGGTGGGGGTAGAGGTATTCGCAGATGTAATAATGAAAATGAAGTGGAGTCAAATTACGAAAGGGTTATATCAGAAGCAACAAAAGCATTTGGAAGTCCTGAAGTATTTATCGAAAAATGTGTATTAAATCCTAAACATATTGAGGTACAGATTTTAGCGGACCATGATAATAACGCTATTCACTTATTTGAGCGAGACTGTTCTATTCAACGAAGAAATCAAAAATTAATTGAAATAGCTCCCTCACCTCAGCTCAATGAAGAGCAAAGAACATATATTGGCGATCTTGCTGTTAAAGCATCTAAAGCAGTAAGTTATCAAAATGCGGGCACTGTAGAATTTCTACTTGATAGTGAGAATAATTTTTATTTCATGGAGATGAATACACGTTTGCAAGTAGAACATACAATTACAGAAAATATAACTGGCGTTGATATTGTTCAAGAGCAGATAAGGATTGCAAGTGGATTAAATCTGAGATACAAGCAAGATGAAATACAGCACAGAGGTTACTCTATTGAATTTAGAATTAACGCTGAGGACCCAAAACAAGAGTTCGTGCCATCTTTCGGTAAAATTACAAGATATTATGCTGCTGGTGGTCCTGGGGTCAGAACTGATGCATCAATTTATACGGGATATATAATCCCCCCTTATTATGATTCAATGTGCGCTAAACTTATTGTTTGGGCTTTAAATTGGGATGATGCGGTTACAAGAGGTATTAGAGCACTCGGAGATATTGGGGTGTTTGGTGTAAAAACTACCATCCCCTATTATGTTGAAATTCTTAAGAACGATAAATTTATTGGGGCTGACTTCAACACCAGTTTTGTTGAATCAAATCCTGAGCTAACTGAATATAATGAGGAGTTACCCCCCACTGTAATAGCTGCAGCAATTGGGGCAGCAATCGCAGCACATGAAGGGATTTAAAAAATTATGAAAAAAATAGATATTACAGAGCTTGTTTTAAGAGATGGTCATCAATGCCATATAGCAACCAGATTAAGAACTGAGGACATGCTACCAATATGCTCACAACTTGATGCTTTGGATTTTTGGTCAATTGAGGCATGGGGTGGTGCTACTTTTGATGCGTGTGTTAGATATTTAAAAGAAGATCCATGGGAACGGTTGCAAAAACTACGAAAAGCACTCCCTAACAGCCGCATCCAAATGTTGCTAAGAGGTCAAAATCTTCTTGGTTATCGACATTATTCAGATGATGTTGTTGATCTTTTTGTAAAAAAATCTGTTGAAAATGGCGTAGATGTTTTCAGAATTTTTGATGCTATGAATGATATTAGAAATATTGAAACATCTATTAAAGCAGTTAAAAAATATAAAAAACATGCTGAGGGAACCTTAAGTTATACAACATCGCCAGTTCATAATAACGAATACTTTTTAGATATAGCAAAAAAATTAGAATCAATGGGTAGTGATACCTTAGCTATAAAAGATATGGCGGGGTTACTTACACCTCAATCTACAAAAGAGCTTGTTTCATTATTAACAAAGAATATAAATATTCCGATTCATGTTCATAGTCATGCAACTGCAGGGCTTGCAAGTTTAAACCTAATTGCTGCTGTAGAAGCAGGTGCTACAATTATTGACACTTGTAATTCAAGCTTTTCTGAGGGTGCCAGTCACCCAACTACAGAATCAATAATTGCTGCACTTCAGAGTATGGGTTATGAAATTAATATTGATATTGCAAAAATTGATTCAATAAGCGAATATCTCCGAGAAGTGCGTAAAAAATATTGGCAATTTGAATCAGAATTTACAGGTGTTGACCCGAGAGTTTTAACAAATCAAGTTCCTGGTGGAATGATTTCTAACTTATCTAATCAGCTTAAAGACCAAGATGCACTTGATAAAATGGACGATGTATTAAAAGAGATACCAGAGGTAAGAAAAGACTTAGGTTATCCTCCACTAGTAACCCCAACATCACAGATTGTTGGTACACAAGCAGCTTTAAATGTAATTACTGGTAAGAGGTACAAAACAGTTACTAATGAGGTCAAAAATTACTTTCTCGGACAATATGGAGCCGCACCAGGAAAAGTTAATGAGGAAATAAAGTCTAATGCCATCGGTGATCAAAAAGTAATAACCTGTCGACCTGCAGATAAACTCAAGCCTGAGATCGAAAACCTTAGAGTTAAAGCAGATGAAATTATAAAAAATGAAGAAGATCTTCTAACATATGCAATGTTTCCTGATTTAGCTACTTCATTCCTTAAAGAAAGAAATGCAGGATCACTGATACCTGAAGAATTACTAATAAAAAGTGAGGCTAATGATGCAAATAATCGATATGCTCCATCTGAATTTAATATTACCCTTCATGGCGAAACTTATCATATTAATTTAACGGGTTCAGGTAATTCAGGGGATGCAGAAAGACCATTTTATGTCTCTGTTGATGGAATATCTGAAGAAGTGCTTGTTGAAACTCTTGATCAAGTTATTGTGAATAACGGTACAACAACAAAACTAGATAATGATAATGAAAAACCCGGAAAATCTCCAAAACATTCACGACCTACTCATGACGGATGCGTCACAACGGCAATGCCTGGAACAATTATTGACATTAAAGTAAAGGTTGGTGATAGCGTTAATGCAGGTGATAGCGTAATTGTCATAGAAGCAATGAAAATGGAGAATGAGATACAGGCTTCGAAATCTGGAATTGTTGTAGCGATTCATGTTTCAAATGGTGACAGTGTGACTCCAAATGAAACACTTATCGAAATACAACCTCAATAACTAGAATGAAGTTATGTTTAGATGAATAAAATAATACTTGCATCATCATCCATATATCGCCAAGAACTCCTTAAAAGGCTCCCAATAAATTTTTCTTCCATATCACCAAATATTGATGAGACTAGAATAAATGGTGAAAATTTTGAAGATCTAGCAAGGAGGCTGTCAAATGAAAAAGCAGAGGCTATTTCAATAAAAAACCCATCTGCTTTTGTAATTGGATCAGACCAAACTGCTGAATTAAACAAAAGAGAGGTAAGAAAACCACTCAGTATTGAAAAGGCCTTTATCCAATTAAATGAACTCAGTGGTCAAACTTTAAATTTTTTTTCAGGTGTTTGTTTAAAAAATGTACAGAAAAATATTTCAGCTGATGAAGTTGTAAAATTTTCAGTAACCTACAAAAAACTTTCAGAAAAACAAATTAAAAGTTATCTTGAAATGGAAGACCCATCACATTGTGTAGGAAGTATAAAATCTGAAGGTCTTGGGATTACACTTTTAGAAGAAATCCAATGCAATGATCCTTCAGCCGTTATAGGACTTCCATTAATCAAACTATCAAAGATGTTTGAAAGGTTTGGAGTTATTTGATTGGAAATTAATACTAAAAATCATGGAGAACTATTTCTTATACCCACATCAATTGAGCAAGAATTTAATAATAATTTTCTTCTAGAAGCAGATAAGAAAAAATTAAAAAAAATTAAAAATTTTATTGTAGAGAATCCCAAAACTGCAAGAAAAGCACTTAAAAAACTTAACCTAGATGAGAGTCTTCAAGATTTAAACATCATGGAGCATAGTAAAAAGTCTTCTTTTAAGTCAGTAGAGGATTACTTAAAACCTGTCTTTAATGGAGAAAGCTTGGGATTATTATCAGACTCTGGAACACCATGCATTGCAGATCCAGGAGCTAAGATTGTTTCTAAAGCCCATGAATTTAATATCAAAGTAATCCCCTTGGTAGGTCCATCATCAATTATTTTAAGCTTAATGGCATCGGGGTTTAATGGGCAAAATTTTTGTTTTCATGGTTATGTGCCTATCGAAGAAAATAAAAAAACAAATTTTTTTAAAGAAATTCAAATAAATATAAAGAAAAAGCAGGAAACTCAAATATTTATTGAAACACCTTATCGAAACAATAAGTTACTTACAGATATCATGAAAATTGATAATGATTCTTTAAAGCTTTGTGTAGCAACTAATTTGACCGATACCAACCAGACAATAACAAGTAAAACAATAAAACAATGGCATCAGAATAAAATACCCGATCTATCAAAAAAGCTATGCATCTTCCTTCTTAATTAAATCTTTAATAGGCTTAAAGGTTTGTCTATAAATCTTGTTTACACCAAATTTTTTAATAAGAGAAATATGTTTTTTTGTGGGGTATCCCTTATGAGTATTGAGTTCATATTGAGGAAATAAAGAATGCAATGCCTCCATAAACTTATCTCTCTCCACCTTAGCAACAATTGATGCAGCAGAGATTGATGGTATTAATGAATCACCTTTTATGATTGCTGTTAAATTACATCCGGCTATTTTAGGAGTATAAAGACCATCAATAAAACATTCATCAGGCCTCTTACTTAACATTAATATCGCTCTTTTCATTGCAAGTAATGAGGCGTTTAAAATATTTAATTTGTCAATTTCTTCAACACTTGCGGATGCAAAGGTACACTCAAAAGCTTTTATTTTTATCTCCTCATATACCTCTTTTCTTTTTTTTGGAGAAATTTTCTTTGAGTCACTCAAATTTTTTATTTTCAAATTATCATCTAAAATGACTGCTGACGCAAAAACCGGTCCGCATAAAGGACCTCTTCCTGCTTCATCAACACCACAAATAAGGGTCATTTAAGGTAAGGCTTTATTACTTTAAAAACTAAAGATGACGTATTTTTTTTTAAATCTTTGTGGAGTTTGTAAAACTTAGACTCTATTTTTTTTAAGTATCTTTTATCCTTAATAATTTCACATGCTTTTTTGCTTAACAAGGTTGGTGTGGCTCTATGTTGTAACATTTCAGGAACAATATCTTCATTCAGTAAAATATTCGGTAAGCTAACATGAGGAATTAAGCGTACCATTTTCCAAACAAAATATGAAATCCATGAACCCCTATAAATTATAATCATTGGCTTTTTATGCAATGCAATCTGCAGAGATGCGGTTCCTGAAGCAGCTATAGCGATATTTGAGGAGCTTAGTATTTCATCAACTTTCCCTTTAATCAGTTTAAGGTTTTTAGTGGGATTACTTTTTACACGAGCTTCTATGAAGCTCATATTGGTATCATTGTTTACAGGTATTAAAAATTTGGCATTTGGATATACTTCTAATAGATTTTGGGCTGTTACAAGCAAGATATCAGTATGAGCTCTCAACTCACCCATCCTACTTCCTGGCAAAAGTGCAATCACGAGCTCCTTAGGATTAATTTTCAAAAGCTTACGATATTTATACATATTTGATTTTAATGGGATTTTATTTGCCAACGGATGGCCAACAAAAGTCGTTTGTATGCCAACTTTCTCAAACAATGGCTTTTCGCGGGGGAAGATAGAAAATATATGGTCAGTAGTTTTTTTTATCTTATAAACTCTTTTTGGCCTCCATGCCCAAACTGATGGAGCAACGTAATGAAAAGTTGTTATATCGCTTTGTTTAAGTTTTTTTTCAATATAAAAATTAAAATCTGGAGCATCAACGCCAATGAAAATATCTGGTTTCTCATTTTTTAAATACTTGATTAACTTATATCTTAAGAAAACTAATTTAGGAATATTTGGAATTACTTGAAAAACACCATATAAAGAAAGATTCGAATAATCAAAAAAAGATTTTAAGCCCTGTTGTTTCATTGAGGGGCCACCTACGCCTATAAATTCAACATTTTTTTCTTTAGAGTTAATATAAGCCATTAGTTGGCCGGCTATCAGGTCCCCAGAAGGCTCACCTGCCAATATTGCAATTTTAGCCACTTTATCTTATAAGCCCTCTTTTTGATCTTTCAATAAAATCTAAATATAGACCTACTTCTATTGAGGATTGTTTTAACTTTTCAAGATCTTTTTTTGCCTGTTCAAGAGAATTATTTCTCATATAAATAATTTTATACCCTTCTTTAATATCAGAAATAGCTTGGACACTAAAGCCTCTTCTCTTTAACCCTTCAGAATTTATACCATTTGGAAAAGAGCTGCCTCCCCTGCTAGCAGCTCTCACATAAGGAGGAACGTCAGATCCAAGTAAAGTCCCTCCCATTGTTATTACATGTGCTCCAATCTTACAAAATTGATGAACTCCTGTTAACCCACCTAATACCACGTAATCGTCGATCTCAACATGCCCGCCCAAAGTAACACTATTAGCAAGAATAATATTATTTTTTATAATACAATCATGAGCAACATGAACATAAGCCATTATCCAGTTATCATTTCCAATGACTGTTTTTACATTCCCCTCAACTGTCCCGGTGTTTAATGTGCAAAACTCTCTAATCGTGTTTCTATCGCCAATTTCCAAAAAAGTCTCTTGGTCTTTATATTTTATATCTTGTGGCTGCTCACCAATAGATGAGTAATGATAAATCTTATTTGATTTACCTATTCTGGTATGCCCAGCAATATTTACATGGTTACCAACCTCAGTCCCCTCCCCAATCTCAACTGACTCACCAATTATTGAGTAAGGTCCTATCTTGATATTGTTATGTAATATCGCATGAGGATGAACGATGGCAGTAGGATGTATTTCTTGATCAAATTCCATTAAACTATCTTTCTCTTAAATTTCTTTTAAAATGCATGTAATTTCTGCTTCAGCTACAATTTCATTTTCTACTAAGGCAACTCCCTTGTACTTCCAAAATCCTTTAATTCTTCTCTCAATTGAAACATTTAAATGTAATTGATCCCCAGGGATAACAGGTTTTTTAAACCTTGCATTATCTACCCCTGCAAAATAATAAACTGAATGATCATTTGGTTTGTCATTGATTGTTTTGAAAGATAATATTGCTGCCGCTTGTGCCATAGCTTCGACTATAAGAATTCCCGGCATAACTGGATAATGTGGAAAATGTCCAGGGAAGAATGGTTCATTTATTGTTACATTTTTTACTGCCTCAATTTTCTTGCCAATCTCATAAGATAGTACCTTGTCCACCAGAACAAATGGATACCTATGGGGAAGGTGATCTAATATTTCATTAATGTTCATTGAAGTGTCTTGTGTCATTTCATACCTTTTCTAACCATAAATTTAACAGCAAACTTCAACCAATCTTTGTGATTCAATGGAGGTAACACCCCTGTAAACCTTTGCCCCTCTTTTTTTATCGATCTTCCTATTGCTGTTCGAGGTGTAATTACAGTCCTATCAGCAATGGAAATATTTGGGCCTATTGCAGCAGCACCCCCAATCATACATCCCTTGCCTATTTTACAGCTTCCAGCAAATCCTGCCATTGCTGCAATAATTGTATTTTCACCTATCACACAATTATGAGCGATATGAACTAAATTATCAATTTTTACTCCTGACCTGATAATAGTATTATCTATTGCCCCACAGTCAATCGTTGTATTGGCACCAATATGAACATTATCCTCAATAATCACTCCCCCTGTTTGTGGGATCTTTGACCAACTCCCATCGTCATCTGGTGCATAGCCAAATCCGTCAGTGCCGATTCTTGAGCCAGAAAACAATACACAATTCATACCTATTTTAACGTTATTCTCAATAGATACATTTGCGTTAATTATTGTATTACTTCCGATAACAACATTATCCCCAATTGAAACATTTGAACCAATTTGGATATTTTTTCCTAATAAGCAATTATCTCCGATGATGGAGTGTGCCCGAATATCATTACTTTCTTCAGGTTTTGAATTAATACCAAAAACAACAGATTCATGTATGGTGTATTTGTCATTCTCACTATGCTCACTGAACAAGGTAGCAATCTTAGAAAAAGCAAGGTAAGGATTTTTAACAAGAATGTAATCTTTTTTCCAATACTTTAGATCATCTTTTTTTATTAAAATGACCTTAGACTTTGTCTCCTTTAACTTCGAAATATAAGATGAGTCTGACAAAAAAGAAATTGAGCTGGTTTTAGCAGATTCCAAAGAAGAAATATTATCAACGATAATATTACCTGAGGAAGCTTTACCTCCAACTAGCGCAGCCAATTCGGAACACTTAAATTCTTTTAACATTCACATACTTTTTTTATTTAGTTTTACCTAAAACTTTAATAAGTTTATCAGTAATATCGATTTCTTTAGAGGCATAAGCGACGCCCTGGTATAGGATAAGATCATATTTATCTTTTTTTGCCAGGTCCTCAATTGCTTCATTAATTTTTTGTTGTAATTTACCAATCTCCTCACGTCTTCTGATATCAATATCCTCTCTCAACTCTCTTTCAATTCTTTGTATTTCAATTTTTGAATTTTGAATTTTCTTCTGAGCTGTTTGTCGCTCAGTAGCGGTCATTGTTACAGTATTTTTATTGAAATCTTTTTCTTGTTTCTGAATGGCTTTAACTTTATTTTGAAGTCCATCCGTCCTAGATTTAAACTCTTTTTCAAGCTTTTTATTGCTAGCAGCAGTTTGAGGTGCCTCTTTTAGAATCTTCTCCACAACAACATACCCAATCTTGAATATTTCCATCTCAGCTGAAACTGACAGTGGTAGGAAAAGAAAAATACTTAGAGCTATTACTAAAAATTTTCTGATCATCTTATTTATTCCTTTATCTAAAATTTATATTAAAAATTTGTTCCCATTCCAAACTGGAATACTTCGGTTTCATCCTGAGCATCACTATTTAATGCCTTTGCAAATGATACATTGATTGGGCCAAATGGTGAAACCCATAAAACTGAAAGTCCTGCTGAAAATCTCATTTCATCCATTGCAATATTTGCATCTTCCTCCCATACTCCACCACCATCAATAAATGTCTCAAGTCTAACTTGATCTTTAAACATTCCACCAGGTAATGGGAAGAGCATTGAGGTGCTCGCTACAATCTTTGTAGTACCTCCAGTTGAGACAAAATCTTCTTGTGAGGAGTCGTAATATTGTTTACCAATAGAAGCGGCCTTATAACCCCTTACAGAGTTTTGTCCACCTACATAATAATTTTGAAAGAATGGGTAAGGGTCGTCCCCATATGAATGCGCATACCCTAGATTAAGTTTATTGCCCCAAACAAACTCCTTGGTTAAAGGGCGGTAATCTATAATTTTTCCATTAAATTGATAATACTGCATATCAAGCAATGGCAATGTAATTTCGGTACCAACATCATATTTATAACCAGAAGTTGGATATATTGCACTATCTCTTTTATCAGAAGAGTACCCTAACGAGAGAACAGCTTCGTTTTGATCACAACCGCTACTATCTCCCCCAGAAACATCTTTACAATAATCTATATATCTATCTGGTGACTCACTACCTAATGTTACATCAGACACGTCGACATCAAAACCAATCCTCACTGTATCAAACTCATTCATAGGAACACCAAAGCCCACTCCTAATCCATATGATTTTTTATCATATTGGCCCGTATCTAAATCTTTTGTATCTGTTTCTCTCATATATGCAGTAAGTCTTCTAGAGATTCCATCAGGAGTGAAATAAGGA
>OLII01000980.1_pt1 | contig 10172 bp, 10 predicted proteins | sample 1609481 | NCBI WGS metagenome assembly OLII01 (sample SAMN05416859, study PRJEB24817) | seawater metagenome | isolation source: Sea water | place: Canada:Atlantic | collected 2013-11
GATCTAGTACGGTCTCGTGGGCTCGGAGATGTGTATAAGAGACAGTTCTAATCCTGCTTGAGATTGGTTAACCATAGCTTGTACTAAATCTGGATTAATACGAACTAATAAATCTCCTTTTTTTACTTGTTGCCCTTCTTTTATTGGAAGTTCAATTATTTCCCCCGAAACTTCTGAAGATAATTTTATCTCAATTTCTGGTTGTATTTTTCCTGTTGCTGCAACTGTCTCAACAATATCTATCCATTCAATTTTGGTAATTTCAATTTCTTTTGCATTTCCGTTTTCACCAAACCAACCTGCTTTTTTACCACCAATTAAAGCTACAATTAAAACAATAATAATAGCGATAATCCAAATGATTTTCTTTTTTTTCATAATTAAAATTTAAGCTCTGAAGCTGGTATTCCAAAAAACAATTCCAATACTTTTAATTTGAATATATAATCAAATTTAGAACGATTTACTTCAATATTTGAAGTACTATACCTTAGTTTTGATTGACTAAATTCGAATGAATTTGTTAATCCTACATCAAATCTAGTTTTAGCATATTCATAAGCCAATTCTTGAGATTCAAATGATGCCAATGCAGCATCATAAGCTTTTTTAGCACCTTCAGCATCTACATAGGCTTGATAAACGGAAGACTCTAAATCTAATTTAGCTTGCTCTAATTGATATTCATTTCTTTTAACATTAACTAAATTTCTTTGAACATTATTCCTTGTAGACAATCCATTGAATAAAGGAACACTTAAATTAAAACCATAAGACAATCCTTTATTATCTGATAGTTGATCACCATAGGAATTAGCAGGTGTTTCTATTAAACTTGTATTTGGCACATCTGAAAGAACTGCTTCACCAGTATCCCCAACATAACCAATTTGAGTAGTAATTATAGGATTGTCTGGATCTGTTATTGTTCCTATTCCAGGAATGTCATTTTCTCTTGTATTATAATTAAAAAACGCATTTACAGTTGGCCAATAATTACTTCTAGATAACTCTAAGTCTTTTTGAGCGACACTCATATTCTGTTCAGCAATTTTTACTTCGAATCTATTTTCTTTAGCTGAGTTAATTACTTCGTCAATACTTTTATTAGTTATTTCTGAAAGAATTACCGTAAATTCTTGTTCAGCGATATCAAAATTCTCATAATCCTTAATTAATAATAGCTGCGCTAAACTTATTAGGGATATTTTTACATTGCTTTCTGAAGTAACTATTCCTTGTTTTTCTTGAGCGCTAACTGCTTTTATTTCCAATAAATCTCCTTCTGGCAACACGCCAGAATCCACCAATTCTTGAGTTCGAGTTATTTGTTCTTCAGTAACTTTATTTTGCTCAGTAGCTACTTCCAAATTTGCTTTTGTTAATAATACTTGCAAGTAACCATTCGCAACAAATAAAGCAATATCATCTTTAATTTTACTTGAATTATATTGAGCTGAAAGTTGTTGCATTTTTGCTTTTTGTAATTCTCTATGATTACGTAATCCTCCAAATACAGTTAATCCAGCAGTGATGTTATATGAAGAACTTCTAGAAGTAATATTTCTTAATACTCCAGTAGTTATATCTTGTGTTAACCCTGTATTCCAACTATTACCCGCAGATCCATTTAGAGTTGGCAAGTAATTTCCAATGGCGTCACTCTTTGAAATATCTGTGCTTTCTATATCTAAAGTCGATTGCTTTACCGAAATATTATTCTCGATTGCATAGGCCACACATTCTTGAAGTGTCCATTTTTTATTTTGAGCTGTTACTGATATTCCTAACGCTAGGAATAAAAAAACAAGTACATATTTTTTCATAATAATTGTATTGTTGAATTGGTCTTACTAATTTAAAATTTGTTACATTAATAGAATAAAATACTTGATTTACCCACCTCTATTAAAATCTGCAGCTGGTTTTAATTGGTTCCAAATCTTGATTTTGTCATCTTCAGAAATACCACTTTTAATCTCTACGTTTATCCCATCACTAACACCAAGTTCGATATCTTTTCTTTCAAAATTTTGAGCCCCTACCTCTACTTCTACATAAGGATCTTTTGTTTTTGGATCGTATTGAATTAAAGCTTCTTTTAATGACATCACACTATCTGCTCTTGCCAATATAATAGAAGCATTTGCACTTAACCCTGCACGAATAAATGTAGAATCTGTTTTATTTAGTGTTCCTTTAATTTCGAATTGGATAGCACCATTTTCCTCTACTCCTTTTGGTGCGATATAATCTAAAACTGCATCAAACTTTTTATTTTCAATAGCACCAACCGTAATTTCTAGTGGCAGCTTTTCTTTAATCTTTCCAACTTCACTTTCATCTACTTTTCCTTCAAAAATCATATTTCCAACATCGGCAATAGTTGCAATGGTTGTTCCATCGTTAAAATTATTTGCTTCAATAACTTGATTTCCTGTTTTTACAGGCACATCTAATACCATTCCAGAAACAGTTGCTCTTATCTCAGTATTGGCAGATGCTCCCATACCAGTTGTAGTTCCCGTTTTTACGATATCGTAATTTTGACGAGCATTATTTAAGCTAATTTGTTCTTGCTTATAACGTTGTTTTGCTTGATCATAAGACAATTGTGCCGTATCAAACTCATTGGCAGATATAACTCCTTTTTCAAACAATTCTTTCTGTCTGTTATAAATATTTTCCTGATTTTTAAAAGCCAATCGTGCCGTTTCAACCTGAGTATTAATACTGTTGATATTGTTTTTAGCACTATTTAAAGAAGACACATTAGGGACCACTTTTACTTTAGCAAGTAAATCTCCAGCTTCCACAAATTCCCCTGCTTCCACAAATATTTCGTCAATTATTCCTGAAATATTTGGCTTGATAAGCACCTCTTCTTTAGGAACAATACTCCCAGTTGCTACTGTTTTTTTTATGATTGTTTCAGTAGAGGGTGATTGAGTTTCATATACAACAGGGTCCTCTTGGTTTTTACTATATAACCAATACATAGCGGTCGAAAATAATAAGACTATAGCTATTAATGTTCCGATGGTTGCTCTTTTTTTCATTCTAATTTATATTCAATGTTAATTTCTTATTAATCTGTTCGTAAAGCATCTACTGGCTTTACTTTTATTGCTGTTTGCGCTGGTATTAATCCAGCTAATAATCCTGAAATTATTAAAATCGTTAATGCAATTAATACTACTCCTATGTTAACAGATGGGTTTAGAAACATCATATCTGACGTATCCATTCCATCTAGTATATTATTTATTAATGCCAGTAATCCAGAGGCTAAGGCGATACCTGCCATCCCCGAAATTATGGTAAGGAAAATAGATTCTAATAAAATCTGAGATCGAATACTCCATGGACTTGCTCCAAGAGCTCTTCTAATCCCAATTTCTTTGGTTCTTTCTTTTACTACAATTAGCATAATATTACTGATCCCGATAATTCCGGAAAGTAATACCAGTATTCCAACAAAATAAGCGACAAAATTTAGGGCCACAAAAAGACCATTAATTTTACTAAACTCTTCATATAAATCGAAGTGACCAATAGCCCTATCATCTTCTGGATGAATAGTATGGCGAGACTTCATTAAATCAAATATATTGTCTTTCAACTCTGTAATAGTAGCACCATCTTCTGCAGTTATTGCCATCCAACCCACTCTATTTCCCATATTAAAGGCCTGTGAAAAAGCAGTAAAAGGAACAAATATTTGTTTTTGTCCTTCTTCAGCATCCCCGTCATTAGATTTTTTATTATAGGTCCCAATTACCATAAAATTAACACCGTTTATTTTAATATAAGAGCCTAAAACTTCTTCACCAGGTTCATATAATTCACTTCTTACACTACTACCTATTACTGCAACTTTTCTTTTTTCATTAATATCTGAGTAATTAATAAATCTACCCAAGGTAATATCCATAGGTTCTTGTTCAATAAACTCCGGGTAATCTCCATAAACATTAAATGCTCCTGTATTTAATCCTCTAACTACATTGTTTGTTCCTCTAAAACCTCCTAATTGATTTCTAGGAGAAATATAACGTAGGTTAGGTACAGCTCGTCTAATTGCCTCTACATCTTCAATTTTAAATCTATATCTTCTTCCTTTGGGAAGCCCCTTATAAGGTTTAGAAGCCGTTTGAGACCACATAAACATCGAATTTGTAGCCATACCGTCGAAACCCTGCTTTACACCATTTTCGAGCCCCTTACCTGCTGCTAAAAGAATAACTAAAATAAAGATCCCCCATAACACTCCGAAGGAGGTCAAAACAGTCCTAAACCAATTAGAACTAAGGGCTTCTAATATTTCTGACCAGCTATCTTTGCTAAACAAATTACTCATCTCTTAAGGCTTCTATGGGTTTAATACTCGCTGCTCTATAGGCAGGAAAAAATCCTGCAACTGCTCCTGCAACTACTAAAATAAACACGGTTGTAAATGCTACTTTAAAATCTACAGAAGGGTTTTTAATATAATCTGTTTCTATCAATGGTCCAACAAGTTCCAAAAGAACCAAACTAAAAATTAGGCCTAGAAATCCAGCAATTGCCGTTACAAATATAGATTCGTGCAATATCATTCCTATAATAGAAATGGGTTGTGCACCAATGGCTTTTCTTATTCCTATTTCCTTAGTTCGTTCTTTTACAATAATCAACATAATGTTACTTACTCCAACTATTCCTGCTATTATCGTACATATTCCAACTCCCCAAAAAAACCATCGAATCATAAACATTAGATCGTAGAATCGTTTTGCATTTTCTAAAGAATTATTAATTCGAATTGCGCGTTCATCTGTTGGAGAAATAATATGTTTTGTTTTTATATCTGCTTCTAATTTTGCTGTAAAGGCTTCGGAAGCAGCTAAAGCATCTTCAAACTTATCATGTTTTTCCAGCGTAAATGCCATAGAACGAAGTTTATCTCCTGCATTAAAAACACGCTGTGAAGTAGTTAATGGTATAAATATTCTATTTTCTTCTCGCTCTCCTCCTGGATCCGTATAAATCCCTACTACTTTAAATTTTACTCCAGATATCTCAATATATTCCCCAATTGCATTTTCTTTTTTAAACAAATCTTGATATACTCTTTGTCCAATTATTGCAACTTTTTCGTAAGCATCATTATCACTTTGATTTATATATCTTCCCGTTGTAAGCGTAGCATTTTCTAAAAATTGATAATCCCCTAAAACTCCTTCTACACGGTAACTTCCATTTTCTGTCTTATAGGTAGTTATCTGTCCCCATCTACTATAGACTCCAGATTTGTATTCTAACTGATCTTCATTCTTTGCTTCAACCATTTCATAATCAGCATTGTCCAATTGAATTCGTCTTCCTGGGTTTAAGCCTTTATAACTTTCTGAAGTAACCCCCGTCCACACCGAAATTCTGTTGGTTGCATCATTTTCAAATTCTGAAGCAATTCCATTTTGCATCCCTTGTCCAATAGCTAGTAAAATGACCAAAATAAATATTCCAGAAGCTACAGAAAGCCCTGTTAAAAAAGTTCGCAGTTTATTTTTGCGAATGGTTTCGAATATTTCTTGCCAACGTTCTAGACTAAACATGTATTAGTTTTTTTGCTCGTACTTGTTTTACAACCGAATCATCTATTATTAAACCATCTTTAAGGTTCACAATACGATTACACATATGTGCTATATCATCTTCGTGAGTAACCATTAAAACGGTTTTTCCTTCATCGTTAATTTTTTGAATTAACTCCATTACTTCGTAAGATGTAACACTATCTAATGCTCCTGTAGGCTCATCTGCCAGCAATACTTTTGGCTCACTTGCTAATGCTCTTGCAATGGCTACCCGTTGTTTCTGTCCTCCTGAAAGTTCATTAGGCAAATGATCTGCCCAATCTGCTAATCCTACTCTTTCCAAATAATGCATCGCTTTTTCCATACGGATATTTCGCTTAACACCTTGGTAATACAAAGGCATTGCTACATTATCTAGAGCATTTTTATAGTTGATTAAATTGAAAGATTGAAAAATGAAACCTAAAAACTTATTTCGGTATTGTGCAGCAACTTTTTCATTTAAATCTTTAATAAGCTTGTTATCCAAATGGTATGTTCCTTCGTCAGCTTCATCTAATATTCCTAAAATATTTAATAAGGTAGATTTCCCAGAACCTGAAGATCCCATTATGGCTACCATTTCCCCTTCGGAAACATTAAAATTTATCCCTTTTAAAACGTGTAGCGAGTTTGCTCCCATTTTATAGGATTTATGAAGGTCTTTTATTTCAATCATGGTTTCGTATTAACATTACAAAGTACATAAATATATATTTGTGAAATGTGAAAATGGTGTTAAGACTTATTTAATAAAGTCTTTTATAAGACTTTAAATTAAAAAATATGTTACAGATAAAACCCTTTTAATTTTTCCTTAAGCGAAAAGAAAAAATAAAAGGGTTTTATAAAATAGAAATATTTAAATAATTAAAAGGGTTTAGAAGCTATTTACCAGGAATTTATTACTCCTTTATAACTTTCTTTGTTATTATACCTTTATCTGTCTCTATTTGTACAAACAACAACCCACTAGTTAGGTTAGATACATCTAATTGTCTTGAAGGATTACTTTCCTGCAAAACTAACCTACCTAATACATCGTATACTTGTAGTGTATGAATACTATAACCACTATTGTTTCCTAGATACAACACATTTAGTACAGGGTTGGGATAAATAGAAATTTGATTCTCTAAATACTCCGTAAGCCCTAAATTACAATCGTCTGTAATGGTTACTAATGGATTGTCTTCTATAATCCAACTATCGTATGGTGGGTCTGTACCAGCTATAACAGCAGCAGGGTCATCTACTTGAACACAGATAAGGTTGTCACAAAATTTAATCCTCAAAAAATTGATATTTGTATTGTCCCCACTTTTTAAATTAATTTGTGTTAAACCATCAGCATTGTTAATTCTTAAATCACTTATGTTTGTATTTGAAGATAAATCTAATTCAGTAATTGTATTGGAGTCAACAAACCATAAACTTTCTAACAATAAATTATTAGTCACATCTAATTCTGTAATTGTACTGGTAAAAATACAAGTGGGACAATTAATATTAACAATTAAATCTCGTAAATTAATATTACTTTCAAGGCTAATACTTTCTAAACTAACATCACCAATACTTAATTTATCAAGATTAATATTATTAGAAATATTTAATTGTGTAATATCTAATCGTCCTAATCTTAAATACTCTAAACTCACAAAATCTTCTATCCCTGTTAAATCTGTTATAGTATAATTGTTTAAAAAAGCTAAATCTGTCACCATATCAATATCACTGGTAAACACCTGTCCATTAATTTCTCCATCACTATCATAACCTAAATTACTTAAATAAATTTCAAATTCTGAATCAGGGATTAATGTTATTTGGGCTTGTATTATACCAGTTAACAAAACAAACCAAATTAATAAAATCTTTTTCATAGCATTATTATTAATTATTCTCCTTATAAATTACGCTCTCTTGTGTATCTCCATTCTCAAAATTTTTAATGATATTATACAAACCTGGTTGCAAATCATCTATTAATTCTTCGTCATTTATACTTGTAGAATCTTTAGGAGTTACGGTAACATTAGTGTTAATTATATTGTCATTAAATTTTACAACAACACCTCCAATAACAGGTGGAGAATTATAGTTATCGTAACATTTTCTAGGCTGTTGGTTTGTAAATTGTAATATACGAATTGCTGAATGATTTGGGTGAACTATACTGCTAAAATCTGTCTCATCTTTATCTATTTGTAATAATATATTGTTATTATCATAATAAAAAGAGGTGTCGCTATAGTCTGCTGGTTGTGGATAGTCACCCTCGCCACCACATTCCACAAAATCATAATCAAAACCAGGTTGAAAATGTGGATGTACCCAAGGAGTAGAATGAGGATAATATGGAGCGTAGTCTCCAAGATAAGGCTCGTATAAAATTGAAACAGGATAAGAAACTATCCAATTCAGATTTGATTCGTTAATTATTGCTTTTATTACAAATCTCATAACAGCTACTTGCCCAGCAGTAAACTCTTGTGCGCAATCGTTATTATAACCCATAAAATTTTTAACTTCAGGTTCTAAACCTCCATAATTATATGGTACGCCACAATGGTCTACTTCACCATTGGGAACATACAAACAATTACCATCCACTGTCATTACCTTAGGAGTTGCATTTGTATCAATTATACCATCCCCTTTAATGTTTGCATTAAAGCATTCTGTATCTGTATCATCTCTTGTAACATTTTCACAAACATACTCTCCTGTAGCGTCAGTTCTACAATGAAATGTATGATATAAATTAAAAAAATGACCTACTTCATGGGTCAATACATGAGAATTTTCAGGGTCGTTTATATATCCATTTTCACATATAATTATTTTAAAATTCTCATTTCCCGAGCCTTCAGAAGCAGCCACAGCTGAAGGTAATATATCCCCAATTGAATATATATTTACTGCTCCTTCTAAATATAAATTATTATCTCTAACAAATGGTCTAAAACCAAATTTATAGTTTCCTGTATCTGGGTCAGTATCAATTTCTTGATATTCTGTAGAGTTTATTTCAGATATACCATCATATTTAAAAAAAATATTAAAGGCATTATAGTTTTTATTTAATATAGCTACTGCATTTAACGCCTGTAACTCGGTAAGGTCATTATCTGAATTATTCGACCCATTGTCATTATTTAAATCCCAAAATCGTACTTTTAATACATAGGTTTCTAGCCCTGAAAAAGATTCTATAGGAACATTTTGATTGACTTCAGAAAAATTAATAAAGGAATCCGAACTTTCATCAGAATTTGTTCCACACCAATTGTCTTGCGCATTTACATTCATAACCATAGTTATAAAAGTAATAAATAATAATAGTTTTTTCATAATAATAAATTAAGGGGTTAAAATTTGTTTCCTTAATTAACTGGGGAGTTTTATTACAATTATTATGAATGCCAAGTATTTTAATTTAATAACTTTACAAAGCAAAAAAAAAAAACGATTTACCAAAATATTTGTAGGAAAAGTTTTCAATTTATTTTGGCATACAAAAAGCCTAAAATTTACGGTATTGTAATTTTTAGGCTTTTTACTAATTAAAATTTATAATGTATTTTAAAAACTTAATCTTTTTTAGAATTTTTTCGGCTTCTATAAATGGCATAACCAACACCAGCAATTAATAGATATGGAAAGATCATCAAATACATAATACCATTATTTATCCCTCTTGCTGTTTGCCCACTTTCGTCGCTTTCTATGACTGCTCGACACATGGCACACTGAGACTCTACAGGCAATGATGCAAGAAGTAGTAAGGTTAGTATGAGTATAATTTTTGTTTTCATTTTAACTTTCTCTCTTATAAGGATACTTCGACACTTCGACAATCTCAGCGCAGGCAGGCTCAGTACAAGCAAGCTCAGTGACCAGATAATACAATTTAATAGTAGGGCGAAATCATTAAATAAACTACAACACCACTTATCGCGACATAAAGCCAAAGTGGAAAAGTGATTCTTGCTATTTTTTTATGTTTATCAAATTGACCCGTAATTCCTCTTACAAAAGTGATTAATACAAAAGGTATCACTACAATTGATAATATGATATGTGTTATTAAGATGAAATAATATACATACTTCAAAACACCTTCTCCACCAAATTTTGTAGAATCTGAAGTCATATGGTAGGTGATATAAAGCAATAAAAATAATACAGAAAAAGCAATTGCAGTTTTCATCAAACGCTCATGCATTTTTCTATTTCCCTTTTTTATTTGTAAAACTGCAAGTATTAAAATAATTGCTGTCATTCCATTTATAGTAGCATAAATAGGCGGTAAAAACCCTAATCGTTCTACTCCGGGAATTTTAATCCCGAAAAGAGCTGCAACTGCAATTGGAATTACAATAGATAATATCCAAATAAGGCGATTGTACTTTTTATTTTCTTCTGAACTTTCTATCATTATAATAGTTTCTTTATATCCTCTTTTAGCATTTGAATCCCTGAATCTTCCAGACCATTATAATATCTGTCTCTTATACACATCTCCGAGCCCACGAGACCGTACTAGAT
>OLII01000981.1_pt1 | contig 10168 bp, 9 predicted proteins | sample 1609481 | NCBI WGS metagenome assembly OLII01 (sample SAMN05416859, study PRJEB24817) | seawater metagenome | isolation source: Sea water | place: Canada:Atlantic | collected 2013-11
CGAGATCTAGTACGGTCTCGTGGGCTCGGAGATGTGTATAAGAGACAGCTAAATGCCTCATTAATATTTAATTTACCAATTTTTGTCCTTCTTAGTTCTGTTAAATATCCGTCCATTCCAAGCTTGTTAGCTATATCTTCTGCTAATGTTCTTATGTAGGTTCCTTTACTACATGTAACCTCAATTTTTATTATATTTTTTGAATAGTTTAATAAAATTAACTTTGAGATATCTATCTCTCTTTCTTGTCTCTCAATTTTTACACCTTCCCTAGCAAGCTTATATAGTGGTTGTCCATTATATTTCAGAGCAGAAAACATGGGCGGAGTTTGTTTCGATAACCCAATAAACGATTTAAGTTCTTTTTGCAATTTTTCCAACGATAATGAAATAATCTTTGACTCAGTTAATTTACCTTCAGCATCCCCTGTTGAACTTTTCCATCCCAATTTTATTGAAGCTTCGTACGTTTTTTCTGAATTGAGTAAGTGGCTCGAAAATTTTGTTGCCTCACCAAAGCATATTGGTAATAATCCAGTCGCTAAAGGATCAAGAGTCCCTGTGTGTCCTGCTTTTTTTGCTGAAAAAATCCATTTAATTTTTGATAGTGCTTGATTTGATGAAAATCCTAAAGGCTTATCAATTAGTAAAAGCCCACTGATCTCTAGCTTTTTCCTATTTTCATTCATCAGAATTTTTTACTAGATAACTGAATCCAATAACTTTGATATTTTTGTACTTTCGTCAATTGTTTTATCATATTCAAAATGAAGCTTTGGTATTCCCCTGGTTGACATTCTTTTTGCCAACAGCGTTCTAAAGAAAGGTAATGATCGCTTAAGACCTTTTACAATTTCTTCATCATCATGATCTGCAACATAAAAAACTTTTGCATTTTTTAAGTCATGTGCCACTTCAACATCAATTATTGAAATCTTTTTCAAAGCAGGATCTTTAATTTCTAAGCTCAGAATTTCAGCTAATTCTTTTTTTATTTGCTGACTTATGCGATCACTCCTTGGATAGTCTTTTGGCATTTTATAGTTTTCTTGCTACCTGAACATGTTCATATGCTTCTAATTTATCATTTACCTGTAAATCATCAAAATTCTTAATTGATATTCCACACTCAAAATTTGATTTTACTTCTTTTACATCATCCTTAAACCTTTTCAGAGAATCTAACTGGCCTTCATAAATAACGGCACCATCTCTCAAGAGTCTTATGTTTGAACCTTTTTTGATAACACCTTCAAGAACAAAACAGCCTGCAATTGTACCAACTTTAGATGCTTTGAAAATATCTCTAATTTCAACCATTCCTAGAGTAACTTCTTTTTGTTCGGGGGATAAAAGCCCTCCAAGTGCCGCTTTAACTTCATCTATAGCCTCGTAAATAACACTGTAATAACGAACATCAATGTCTAAACTTTCACCTAATTTCCTTGCCCCACCTGAAGATCGAACATTAAAAGCGATAATAACCGCATTTGATGCTGAAGCTAGATTTATATCAGACTCATTTATTGCGCCAACTGCCGAATGAACTACTTTAACTTTGACTTCATCTGTTGAAAGTTTTTCTAATGAACCTGCTAATGCTTGGCAAGAACCTTGTACATCTGCCTTTATAATTAAAGGTAAAAATTTAACCTCCGCCTCGGTCATCTGATCCATAATATTTTCGAGTTTTGAAGCTTGTTGCTTTGCCAACTTAACATCTCTAAACTTACCTTGCCTAAATAACGCAATCTCTCTTGCCTTCTTCTCATCATTAATCACTATAAATTCATCGCCTGCGTTTGGCACATCTGATAAACCAATAATTTCAGCAGGAATTGATGGGGTAGCTTGTTTAATATTTTTACCATTTTCGTCAAGCATGCCTCTTATTTTTCCAGATGCATTTCCGGCTAGTAATGTATCGGAAATATTTATAGTTCCAGATTGAACTAAAAGCGTTGTAACAGGGCCTCTCCCTTTATCAAGTCTACCTTCAACAATAATCCCTTTTGCGGGGGTATTAATTGGTGCTTTTAATTCCAGCACTTCAGCTTGTAATAAAACAGCATCTAATAAATTATCAATTCCTTGGCCTGTCTGGGCTGAAACTTCAATAAACATCGAGTCTCCCCCAAGTTCCTCAGGTATTACCTCATGCCCTAAAAGCTCACCCCTTACTTTTTCAGGATTAGAATCAGGCTTATCAATTTTATTTATTGCTACAATTAATGGCACGCCTGCTGCTTTAGAGTGATTAATTGCTTCAATTGTTTGGGGCATTACACCATCATCAACAGCAACAACTAAAATAACAATATCAGTCGCTTTTGCACCCCTTGCTCGCATCGCAGAAAAAGCTTCATGCCCAGGTGTATCAAGAAATGTAATCATTCCTTTAGAAGTTTCAACATGATAAGCACCAATATGCTGTGTAATTCCACCAGCTTCTCCTTTGGTTACTTTTGTAGTTCGGATATAGTCTAGTAAGGACGTTTTTCCGTGATCAACGTGTCCCATTACTGTTACAACCGGTGGACGTGGTTCTATAATCTCGTTGAGACTAGAAGACTCTTCATCTAAAAAGGACTCTAAATCGTTTTCTTTTGCAGCTTCTGGCTTATGGCCCATCTCTTCAACAATAATTATTGCTGTATCTTGGTCAAGAACTTGATTGATGGTTACCATCATCCCCATACCCATTAATGTTTTAATCACTTCTGTAGCCTTAACTGCCATTTTATGTGCCAAGTCAGCAACTGAAATAGTTTCTGGTATTAGCACATCTTTAACAAGTGGTTCAGATGGTGCTACAAAATTTTGATCTTCACCCTCCTCTTTATTTTTATTTTTATTTTTAGGTGAACGCCATCCTTTATTATTATCATTACGAGTTTTAATAGGCCTCTTTTTTAAATTTTTATCAACCCATTTATCTTTAAGTTCTGTTTTTTTTGAATCCTTATCTACCTTCACATTTGCTTTTGAAGCAGGTCTATGGAGGGTGCCATCTTTAGATTCTTTTTCTTTTTCATTTTCTTTAGCAGATTTTTTATTTTTAACTTCCTCTGCTTGGGCAGCCATTAACGCTGCATTTCTCTTTTCCTCTTCCTCGCGAATTTCTTTTTGATTTTTATCGTCAACAGTTTTTTTATCAATTACTGATGTATCTTTTTTTATTAAATCATCTTGAACTTGTTTTTTTTGATCTGGTTTGACAATTGTTCTTTTCTTCCTAACTTCAACCTGAATGGTTCTTGCTCTTCCTTCACTATCTGTTTTTCTGATTTGAGTATTTTGTTTTCTTGTTAATGTAATTTTATTCTTACTTGTACTTGATGCACCATGTTCAATTTGAAGATAATTCAAAAGAGCTGACTTATCATCTTCTAATAACTCTTCAGTACCAGATGTTTTTTTTATTCCTGCGCTCTCAAGTTGCTTAAGAAGTAAATCTATTGGCAAATTTAATTCACTGGCAAACTTTTCTACAGTAGATTTTTCCATGTTAACTCCAATAAATTTATATTAAACAAACCAAGGTGCTCTTGCTGTCATTATTAATTCTTTTGCTCTTTCTTCATCCATTTTGACAATATCGATTAGCTCATCAGCTGCAAGCTCTGCTAAGTCTTCCATAGTAATTATAGATTTAGATGCTAATAGCTTGGCAGTATCACTATCCATTCCTTCCATATTAAGTAGATCATCTGCTGGTGATTTAATTTTTTCTTCATTTGATATTGCTTCTTTCAAAATAACCGCACTTGCTCTTGAGCGAAGCTCATTTACAGTATCCTCATCGAAAGCTTCAATTTGTATTAGTTCATCTATAGGTACATAGGCTATTTCCTCAAGAGTTGAAAAGCCTTCGTGGACTAAAATATCAGCAATATCTGCATCTACATCTAACTTCTCAATAAATAACTTGCTAACATTTGTATATTCATCTTTTGTTTTCTGATCAGACTCTTCCTCACTTAAAATATTTAGCTCCCACTTTGTGAGTTCGGTTGCAAGCCTAATATTTTGGCCATTTCTTCCTATTGCTTGCGCGAGTTGGTCTTCCGCCACAACTAAATCCATACTTTTTTTATCCTCATCTACCATGATGCTAGATATTTCTGCAGGTGCCATTGCATTTATGACAAATTGAGCTGGCTCAATTGACCAAAGAGCAATATCTACTCTTTCTCCTGCCAATTCACCTGTAACTGCTTGCACTCTTGAACCCCTCATTCCCACACATGTTCCAACTGGATCTAATCTTTGATCATTAGCTTTCACCGCAATTTTTGATCTCAAGCCTGGGTCCCTAGATGCCGCCATTATTTCTAATAAGCCTTCCTCTATCTCAGGTACTTCAAGCTCAAATAATCGGATTAAAAATTCTGGTGAGACTCTAGAAAGAATTAGTTGTGGGCCTTTAATCCCCCTGTCAACCTCCATCACAATAGCTCTTACCCTATCACCTATTCTTAAGTTTTCTTTTGGAATCATTTGTTCTCTCGGAAGGACTGCATCTATTCTTCCAATTTCAATAATTGCGTTACCACGCTCCATTCTTCTTATTTGTCCTGAAACTAATTTTTCATCTCGCGCCAAAAATTCATTTAAGATTTGCTCGCGCTCAGCCTCTCTGACTTTTTGAAGAATTACTTGCTTGGCTGCCTGCGCACCTATTCTCCCAAATTCTACTGACTCTATTGGCTCTTTTATAATATCGTTTTCAACATGTCCTTTTGCTCTGTCATCTTCTAATGAAATTTGTATTTCTTCATCTTCTAATAAATCCTCAGGAAGGATAGTCCATTTCCTAAACGTTTTATATTCACCAGACTCTTGATCAATTTCTACTTTTATGTCGATGGCATCTTTATGTTTCTTTTTAGTTGCTGAAGCAAGCGCTTCTTCTACAGCTTCAAAAATAATCTCTCTCGCAACACTTTTTTCATGTGCTAAAGCATCAACTAACAATAAAATTTCACGACTCATTTATTTATTCCCCCACTTCAAAATTAACTATTTAATAATCCGGATCTAAACGTGCTTTATCTATATTCTCAAAGTCAATTGATAATAATTTATCTTCTATTTTGATTATTACTGACTCGCCTTTAATGCCAGACAAAGTACCTTTAAAATTTTTTCTATTTTCTATCGCAAATCTAGTTTTTATCTTTGCTTGTTGCCCCTTAAATCTGTCAAAATCTTTTATTTTTTTTATCACTCTATCCAGTCCAGGTGATGAAACTTCTAACCTTTCATAATCAAAATCAGTTTCAACACTTAAGACATTATTGACATGATTACTTACCTTTGAGCAATCTTCGATGCTTATTAAATCACCTTTATCTATATATACTCTCAGAATCTGACCACCATTAACTGTTTCAAAATCAACTAATTCATAGCCTAATTGAGCTACTAATTTTTCTATTAATGTTTCAAGATCATCCAAAAAATTAAGCCCTCAAGTAACAACTTTAGCGAAAAAAAAATGGGCGCGAGGCCCATATATCTGCGATATTATATCAAAAAAAAAGTGGAATTAGTACTATTTAATAATTGATTTCATTTTGTTTCTCCAAAGCCTACATTCACGTTACAATTTTTCCAAATTTTCTTTTACCAACTTGAATTACAAATTGTAAATTTTGGGAAATAGTTTTTTTAGTGTTACTCACTTTTTCTCCATCAATTTTAACTCCTCCGGCCTTTATAAGTCTCATTGCCTCTGATGTACTTGATACAAAATTTATAGATTTTAATAGATGTGCCACCCCTATTCCGCCAGAACCAACATCCATCTTATATTCCGTTAGATCATCTGGAATACCCCCTACAGCTCTATTTTGAAAATCTTGTTCTGCACTTTCAGACTCAATCTCTGAATGAAACCGACTCACTATTTCTTTTGCAAATTCTACTTTGATATTTTTTGGGTTTTCACCTTCTTTGACTCTCTTTTTCCATTTTGAAATATCATCTAATGTCTTTAAAGAAAGTAACTCTATATATCTCCACATTAATTCATCTGATATGGAAAGAATTTTTGCAAACATGGTCTCTGGTAATTCATTTATCCCAATGTAATTATTCAAGGATTTGGACATTTTTTGAACTCCATCAAGTCCCTCAAGCAATGGCAGTGTGACAATACATTGTTGTGGTTTGTTATAGTATTTTTGCAGCTCTCGCCCCATTAATAGATTAAATTTTTGGTCAGTACCTCCAAGCTCAATATCAGCTTTTAATTCCACTGAGTCAAAACCTTGAAGAAGTGGATACATAAATTCGTGAATTGAAATTGGTTGCTGAGCTTTGTATCTTTTGGAAAAGTCATCTCTTTCAAGCATACGAGCTACAGTGTGTGTTGCTGCCAATTTAAGCATTCCATCTGCACCTAGATTGCTTAGCCATGTTGAATTAAAGACCACCTCAGTTTTTGATTTATCTAGAATTTTAAATACTTGAGATGTGTAAGTAATTGCATTTTCTTCAACCTCTTTTTTTGTGAGAGGAGGTCGTGTTGCATTTTTACCAGTCGGATCTCCAATCAAACCCGTGAAATCTCCTATTAAAAAAAGAATATGATGTCCTAGATCTTGAAATTGTCTTAATTTATTTAATAATACTGTATGCCCCAAATGAAGATCGGGTGCTGTTGGATCAAAGCCCGCCTTAATTCTTAATGGCTTACCTGACTCCAACTTTTCTAAAAGCTCTGATTTGACTAATACTTCGTCCGCCCCTCTAGCTATTATTTTGTATGATTCTTCTGCTTTCACTATTGTTATCTCACATTTTTTATACAATATATTCTATATCAATTAAGGTATTTAGAAACAATAAGTGTTATCTTATAATCAGAGATATGTATGAAAATTTACTAAAATTAATTTTAATTTTTAAATGTTAAATTCTAAAATTTTAATAGGCACAATGTCAGGAACCAGTCTTGACGGAATTGATATCGCTTTAACTAAAATACATAAAAATAAAATTTCTGTCCTAGATTTTTTACATATCAATTACTCTACTAAATTAAAAGAAAATATACTTAAACTCCATTTCCCTGAAGAAAATGAACTTGAAAAAAGCCTTCTATTATCAAATGAACTTGCCATATTGACAGGTAAGGGCATTAATCGTTTATTACTCAAAAATAGTTTATCTGCGAAACATATTAAAGGTGTTGGTTATCATGGCCAAACGATAAGACATAGGCCAGATAAAGGATATTCTAATCAAATTGGGAATGCTGATTTATTATCAGAAATAACAAATTTGACAGTTGTTTCAAATTTTAGAAATAGGGATATTGCTGCAAAAGGACAAGGTGCACCATTAGTCCCTGCATTTCATAAAGACCTATTTTTTTCAAAAACAAAAAACCGAGTTATTTTAAATATTGGTGGCATTAGTAATATTACTTATCTTCCTACAAATGGTCCCATCATTGGATTTGATTGTGGTCCCGGTAACATTTTGTTGGATCATTGGATCAAAATTAATCACAATTTAGATTTTGATAAAAAGGGTAACTGGGCAAAAAAAGGCCAAGTTATTGACGACTTACTTAAATATTTTCTTAAAGATAAATTTTTTAATAAACCCCCCCCTAAAAGTACAGGAAGAGACTTATTTAATTTAGATTGGATCAAAAAAGGTATAAAAAAAACTTATTCGCCAGAAGATATCCAACGAACACTTATCGAATTAACAGCAATTTCTATAACAGATGCTATTAAAGAAAATTGTTCAGGGGCGAATGAAATATATGTGTGTGGTGGAGGTGCAAAAAATGACTTCCTTGTTAAAATATTAAAAAACAAAACAAACTTAATTATTAGAGGCACCAGCGATTTGAATCTCCCAGAACAGCAAGTTGAATCAGTTGCCTTTGCTTGGCTTGCAAACCAAACTCTTGATAAAAATTTTAATAATTCACCAGATGTAACAGGAGCTAAAGGTTTTAGGATTTTAGGATCAATACATCAATCCTAGATTTATTCCCTTTTGTATTATAATGTCAGGCTTATTTAAACTATTGCTCAAAGTTGTTAAAGATAAATGACGAAAGAAAAAATTAAAATTTTACTTGATGGTAAAGAGAGAGAGCTCCCTATTATTGAAAGCACAATAGGAGCACCATCTTTAGATATTAGAAATCTGGGTAATTATAACTATTTTACCTATGATCCTGGATTTACCTCTACTGCTGCCTGCACATCTAAAATCACATATGTAGATGGAAACAAAGGAGAATTGCTTTATAGAGGCTATCCCATTGAGCAATTAGCTGAAAAATGTGACTACCTAGATGTATCTTATCTACTGATGCATGGAGAGCTTCCTAATCCAGCTAAAAAAACTAATTACTTAAAATCTATTTCAAGTCATAGCCTTCTTCACGACCAACTTAATAATATCTTTGGGGGTTTTCGACGTGATGCTCACCCAATGGCAGTGATGGTAGGTGTTGTTGGATCGATGTCAGCTTTTTATTTCGATAATATGGATATTAATGACCCAAATCATAGGCAAATTTCAGCGCAAAGATTAATTGCAAAGATACCAACTATTGCTGCTTGGAGCTACACATATAATTTAGGTTTACCTTTTGTGTACCCAAAAGATGAGTATGATTTTTGTACAAACTTTTTACACATGCTATTTTCAAGACCTAATAAAGATTACGAAGTTAATCCTGTAATTTCTAAAGCCTTTGAAAAAATTCTTATTCTTCACGCAGATCATGAACAGAATGCTTCGACATCAACAGTAAGGTTGGTAGGTTCAACAGGTGCAAATCCATACGCTTGTATTGCTGCAGGCATCGCTTCATTATGGGGACCAGCTCATGGAGGAGCTAACGAAGCGACTTTAAGAATGCTGACTGAAATAAAAGATGAAAGCAGGATTAGTGAGTACATAAGTCGTGCCAAAGATAAAGATGATGAATTTAGATTAATGGGGTTTGGTCACAGAGTTTATAGAAACCAAGATCCGCGAGCTATCATCATGAAAGAAACATGTCATGAGGTGCTTGACGAGCTAGGCTTGAAAAATGATCCTATTTTTAAATTAGCTATGAAATTAGAAAAGATTGCACTTGAAGATGAATACTTTATCGAGAAAAAATTATACCCCAATGTTGATTTTTACTCGGGCATCGTGATGAGGGCCATAGGTATACCTTTCTCAATGTTTACCGCTGTTTTTGCATTAGCCAGAACGGCTGGTTGGGTTGCTCACTGGAACGAAATGATGATGAGTGATGAATCCAAGATAGGAAGACCAAGACAAGTCTACAAGGGCAAAACAAAAAGAGATATTAAATAATTACGCCGAGAATGAAGAGCCACATCCACAAGTTGTGGTTGCATTAGGATTTTTAATAACAAATTGCGATCCTTGTACGTTATCCTGATAATCAATCTCAGCGCCAGTTAAGTATTGAAGGCTCATAGGGTCAATAAGTAACATTACATTGTCTTTCTCTACCTTTGTGTCATCTTCGTTTATACTTTCTTCAAATGTAAACCCATATTGCATTCCAGAGCATCCGCCACCGCTAACAAATACCCTAAGCTTGAGTTCTGGTGTACCTTCTTCTTCTATTAACTCTTTCACTTTTTTTACCGCATTATCTGAAAAGTTAATCGGTGTTGGCATTTCTATGGCTGTTGTCATTATTTACTCCTTATTTTTTTGTTGCTATATTTTTTTTGTTATCAATTTTTTTAACTTATTCTGAAATTTTTGCTTAATATTTTTTTTTGGTTCCGTTTTTTTATTGTTTTTAATAAATTTAAGGTCTCCTGTAATTTTGGCACCTTCCTGAACCTCAATTATGTCATATTCTATACTTCCATTGACAATTGCGTTGGTATTTAATTCTAAATAATCATGACATTTTACATTACCATTAATTTCTCCATTTATAATAGCTTTCTCTACCTCGACATCTCCAGTAATTTTACTACCATAACCCATAATAAGTAAGCTGCCTTCGTCACCATGAACCTTTAGATTACCTTTAATTTTTCCATCAACCCTTATACCACCGGTATAAGTAGTATCCCCAGATATAACGATATCTTTGTCAATTAGTGCTGTCTCTTATACACATCTCCGAGCCCACGAGACCGTACTAGATCTC
>OLII01000983.1_pt1 | contig 10155 bp, 12 predicted proteins | sample 1609481 | NCBI WGS metagenome assembly OLII01 (sample SAMN05416859, study PRJEB24817) | seawater metagenome | isolation source: Sea water | place: Canada:Atlantic | collected 2013-11
CTACACAGAGTAGATCGTCGGCAGCGTCAGATGTGTATAAGAGACAGGACCAACATCGCTTGCTAACTTTTTTAATTCATCTGCACATACGGTATGCATTTCACGTGCTTTGCGTTCTTGTTCTGCTTCATCTGTACTCGCAGAATGGCGCAGTGAAATAACTAATTTACCGCCCGGTTTAAGTAAGTTGGCGAGCTTTCGAATTGAACGTGCCCGATCACTTACCGGGATATGCATCCAAACAGCGCTTAGTAAGATTAAATCAAAGCTAACTTCTTGTTTGGTGATAGTACTTAATGCCGGTAATGAATCAGTGAACCACTTAACATTAAGGCCTTCTGTTTGACGTGCGCCAAGCTCTGCCAGCAAATTGGCAGGTTCAACGGCAATAACTTGAGTATTGTTGTTGTCGCCGTGTTTGTTCACTGACGCTTCAGAAATATATTTAGCATCGCGGCCTGAGCCTGCACCAATATCTAAAATGCGGGCATTGGGATTTTTTATAATAGCAGGCAAGAGTTGATTCCAGCTTTGATGTACCTGCTCAAATGATGTTGATAGGTATTGCTCGGCTAGTGCTTCTGCATTTTCATTATAAAACTTAGGTGGCAAGCGCGTATTCCTTTCGCGAGTTCATAGATATATGGGTATTTTGACACATGTACAATCTAGCAATTGTTATTCTTTGTCAACTTATTGAGGATTAATTTTGTTATTTAAATCATAGATTAAGGAATAAACAGTTCATTTTCTACTTTAAACGCTAGAACTACAGCTTTCAGCTATATAAAACGATACTAACAGTAGCGTTATTGCAGCATTGATAAGAAAACACTTCCCTTTGGTGACAACAACCAAAACAAAGCGCCAACATTAATCACTACTGTAAACCAGAACATATTTCTAAATGCTCTTTTTTGAGACTTGTGCCTTAGCCGTTGTTGCGCAATTGCAGCTCCCGGCCAACCACCAATGAGTGAGAGCATATGCAAAGTACTTTCTGCAGTGCGCCAAGCGCCGCGTTGTGCTTTAGATTTATCAAATGCATAGGCAATAAAGGTGATAAAACTTACACCGAAGTAAGTCAGTACTAACTTTTGAGGGATATTTCCTAGAAAATAAGCTGCGGTTAATAAAAGTAGGAATATAACTGATACGTAAATTGAAAAGTGACTAGGTTTGTTTGCTTGTTTTTTCTTTAGCTTTTCACCTGAGAAGGTCGCTTCATCTGCGCAGTATCGTCCTTGCTTATCTTTGGCTATTGAGAAGGTAATAACATCATTTACTTTTGGTGTACGACTTCGATTAGCTAAAGCATTTTTATGGATAAAAACGTGCTCTCCGCCACCATTAGGCGCAATAAAGCCAAAGGCTTTAGCTTCATTCCAATTTATTAATTTTCCCTTTAAACGCAACGCACTCATTCCTTGAACAAAAAAACTAAAATCTAGCTTAACTCATTAGTTATATTAATGAAATGCGTTAATAAGCTGTCATTGATTTGTAGAGATTTTTTTGATGGGCATACTTTTCTAATATATACTCGTTCGAAATTCAAGGAGGATTTTTTTATGCGTAAACATATTCATATTCTATTAGTTTCACTCTTAGCCATAATGACCTCTGGCTGTATTAATCAACCTGTAACTCAATCACCTGAAAAACAGGCTGTATCTCTTCGTAATGCAGTAAACACAAACAACTTTGATTTACTGACTCACTCTATTCCCCTACCAATAATTCTTCGTAAGCAAGAGTGGAAAACAGCCGATGATGGATATGGTTATGTCTTGGGTTTAAAGAACACGCTAATAGTAAATAATACTGAAGAGCTAAACGAGGTATTTAGTATATTAAAAAATGTAGAAATTGAAGGTGACTCCCCGATAGAGCAAAAGTTCACTCTGGCAGATTTTACAGAGGAGTTTTCTGGTATTGAGCACTATTGGGAGCCTTTGGAGCTAGTTGTTTTTGTCCGTGGGCAAGGTGATGTTGAACATATTGTAGTTTTAGGGTTAGACAAAAGATCTTCTAAACTGCGTGCAATATATATTAATTAATTTAAGCAATAAATATGAGCTAGGATGGCTAATCAATTCGAAACAAAAGTCATTTGGCCACTGTTAAATTTAGCTATTTTTAAGAACAGCCAAAACATAATGTTTAATACATTCGGTACTCAACTATGTATGAAGTGAGTTAACCGGAAAATAAACGCAAAAAGGCCGATACATTATGTATCGGCCTTTTATTAAATAATTTAATCTAGTGGTGCGGATGGGGGGACTTGAACCCCCACGACCTAAGTCACCAGCCCCTCAAGCTGGCGCGTCTACCAATTCCGCCACATCCGCGCAATACTAGATTATTTAACTCTTTTAACTTTAACTATTCGCTAAGTTGAGGCTTAGCTAGTACAAGTTTAACTAGTCTGGAACGTCGCTATCTTTTTCTTTCTTAGCAGGTTCGTCAGAAGCAGGAACATCGCTGTTTTGTGCTGCTGGAATAGTAGCTGGTTCAACGCTTTCACTAGGAATGGCATCAACCGCTTGTTCAGCAGGAACTGCAAGGTTGTTCCACTCATCAACGGCTTTGGTACGATTAGCTGTTAAGTTACCTAAGATTAAGCTGATAGCAAAAAATGCTACGGCTAGGTAAGTTGTTGCAGACGTTAGGAAGTTACCTGAACCACCTGAGCCAAAAACTGTGGCAGAAGAGCCAGCACCAAAAGATGCGCCCATGTCTGCGCCTTTACCTTGTTGAATTAACACTAAACCAATTAGGGCTAAAGCAATAAGTACGTAGGCGATAATTAATACTTGATACAACATTTCTATTTTCCTTTCGCTGCTGAACAAATCACTTTGAATTGTTCGGCTTTTAAACTAGCACCACCGATAAGACCACCGTCTATATCAGCTTGTGCGAATAATTCTTCACAGTTAGCCGCGTTAACGCTGCCACCGTAGAGTAATGGTACTTTAGCCGCCACAAGCTCATTTTGTTGAGCTAAAAACTGACGAATAAACTGATGTGTTTCTTGTGCCATCGCACTTGATGCCGTTTTTCCTGTGCCTATAGCCCAAACTGGCTCATAAGCGATAACAACACCACTAAATTTTTCTATGCCAACTTCATCAATAACTGGTTGAAGCTGTGCTGATAAAACAGTTTCTGTTTGTTCAGTTGCACGCTCTGCTTCACTTTCACCAATACAAAGAATAGGTGTTAAGCCAGCGTTTAATGCTGCTTGAACTTTTTTAGCAACTTGCGTAGACGTTTCTTTGTAGATGCTTCTTCGCTCTGAATGACCAACAATAACATAATTAATGTTTAAGTCTTTCAACATTGCCGTGGATATTTCACCGGTAAAGGCACCACTGTCATGTTCATTCACGTTTTGTGAACCAACATTAATTGCTTCGTTTAACTTCGCTGAGTTTATTTTCTGCGAAAGCGCTGATAAGTAAGGAGAGCTTGGACATATTACTACGTCAACATTTGATGCTAATTCAACATCTGCCATTCCTGAAACCATAGCGTCAACTAGGGCTGAGTCACCGTTCATTTTCCAATTTGCGGCTACAATTGCTTGTCTAGTCATTTTCTACCTCTTAGCCTAGGTTGTTATCTTAAGTCTTCAGTTATTATCGAAAAGGAGACTTTGCTAAAATGAAGCCGCGAGATAGTAACTAACCTACGCAAAAGATACAAGTATTTAACACATATCTTTTGCTAGTTGCGGCTTTTTTATACTTAGTGTCTATTAAAACACGTTGAATCAAATCACAATCATCGGCGAGGGTTATTTCAAGTAATGTTGAAAATAAAGCTCGCCCATTTTTTTGTTTATTTAATCAACAAGTTTCACTAGGTCGGCAATTTTATTCGCTAACGCTGTCACTTCTTCCATTTCAGGGCCTTCAACCATCACACGAATTAATGGCTCAGTACCTGATTTGCGCAATAATACGCGGCCACGACCGGTAAGTATTTCATTCACTTCATCAACCGCAGCTAATACAGCAGTATCTTGTAATGGATCATTTTGACCAGAGAAGCGCACGTTAACTAGCAGTTGCGGCAACATGGTGATGCCTTGACGTAATTCAAACAACGATTTTTTCTGCTTACATACCGCGGTTAATACATTAAGTGCTGCAATAATGCCGTCACCTGTAGAGGTGTGGTATAGGTTGATAATATGACCAGAGTTTTCTGCGCCTATTTGCCAACCTTTCTCTTTAAGCAATTCCATAACATAGCGATCGCCAACATTACTTCGGGCAAATTCTATGTCTAACTCTTGAAGCGCTAACTCTAGGCCCATGTTACTCATTAACGTACCAACAACACCACCCGCTAAACGACCAGACAATAAATCGTTACAAGCGATAATGTAAATGATTTCATCGCCATCGATAACATAACCAGTATGATCAACCATCATTAAACGGTCACCGTCACCGTCTAGTGCAACACCTAAATCAGCGTTGTGCTCTACAACTGCTTTGCTGATTGCGTCCATAGACGTAGCGCCACAACCGTCATTAATATTGGTACCGTTTGGCTTGGTGCCTATTTCAATAACATTTGCGCCTAATTCGCGAAATACATTGGGTGCAATGTGGTACGTAGCGCCATGAGCACAATCGACAACAATGTTTAAGCCTTTTAGTGAAATACTTGTTGGGAAGTTACTTTTACAAAACTCAATATAACGCCCTGCTGCATCGTTAACACGGCTTGCTTTGCCAAGTTTAGCCGATTCAACGCACCCCATTTCTTTATCTAATTCAGCTTCAATTGCTAGCTCTACTGCATCAGGTAATTTTTCACCTGATTGTGAGAAGAATTTAATACCGTTATCGTAAAATGGGTTATGTGAAGCACTGATTACAATACCGGCTTCAGCGCGGAATGTTTTTGTTAAATACGCAATACCTGGTGTTGGCATTGGCCCTAATAAACCTACGTCAATACCTGCTGCTGAAAAGCCAGCTTCAAGAGCAGACTCAAGCATGTAACCTGAAATTCGGGTATCTTTACCAATCAGTACTTTTTGCGTACCTTGGCCAGCAAGTACTTTACCTGCGGCATAACCTAGTTTCATAACAAAATCAGGTGTTATTGGGTATTGACCAACTAGGCCACGCACACCATCGGTGCCAAAATATTTACGATTAGACATAATTTTCCTCATGTATTTTTGTATAGCTTCATCTTGTAGCTATATTTTCGTTAGCACAGCTAACTATAATTTTTATACAGGCATTGCTTTTAGTGACTGCTGGCTATTAACTAGCTCTGGTACTTAGCCCTGATATTTAGCAGTAACAGCTAACACCTTTAGCGCATCGACTGTTTCTTTTACATCGTGCACTCGAATAATACTGGCATTATTTTGTGCCGCTATTATAGCGGTAGTTAGGCTACCTGCAAGGCGTTCATCAACATTACGCTGTAATAAGTTACCTATCATCGATTTTCTCGAGGTACCGCTTAACAAAGGTAAGCCCAGATCATCAAATTGATGCAACTGTGCAAGTAATTGATAGTTTTGCTCTACGGTTTTACCAAAACCAAAACCTGGGTCGATGATAATGCGCTCTCGCTTGATACCTGCTTGCTCACAAACCTTGATGCGTTCAATAAAGAACTGTTTGATGTCTTCAATGATATCTTCATATTGTGGGCTATCTTGCATGGTTCTGGGTAAGCCTTGCATATGCATTAAACATACTGGTACATCGCTACTGGCAAGTACGGCTAAACAACCTTCATTTTGTAATGCCCGCACATCATTGATAATGTCAGCGCCATTGGCTATGGCTTGAGACATAACTTCAGCCTTACTGGTATCGATAGAGACTTTGATATCAAATTTCGCTTTAATCGCTTTAAGCAGCGGAATAACACGTGATAATTCATCTTTTTCACTGACATCAACAGCGCCTGGGCGAGTTGATTCACCACCAATATCGATGATATCAGCACCATCGCTGATCATTTGCTCAACTTGCTTTAATGCATTGTCAAAAGAGGCGAACTTACCACCATCAGAGAATGAGTCAGGGGTTACATTTAAAATACCCATCACTTGTGTTTGCATAATGTTTAATCTTTTTTATTTAAATTATTACCGATTCACCAAAGAAAAAGCCTCGGTATTTATCATCTCTTGTGAGGAATAAATATCGAGGCTTTAAAAGTTTTTAACGGCGATTAACTCGCTGGCGTATCACCACTTGGCTTAGTAGTGTCTGGCGTTACTTCGCTAGGCTTTTCAGTGTCAGTTGCTTTTTCAGCTTTTGCATCAGTTGCTTCAGCGTCTTTTGCTGTGTCACCGTTATCACCATTTGAGCTTGAATTTGAGTTATCTTTATCTTCCCAACCTGCTGGTGGACGAACATCAACTCGAGCCATCAAATCATCAATTTGAAGTGCATCAATGGTTTCATACTTCATCAAACAATCTTTCATGGCATGTAAAACATCCATATTCTCTTTGATTAAGTTTTCAGCACGATCGTAGTTACGACTAATAACCGCTTTGATTTCTTCGTCAATGAGTTTGGCAGTTTCATCTGACATATGTAAAGATTTTGCCGAAGTGCGACCTAAAAATACTTCACCTTCTTCTTCAGCAAATAACATAGGTCCCATTTTGTCTGATAGACCCCATTGGGTTACCATTTTACGGGCAATATTAGTGGCACGTTCAATATCGTTTGATGCACCAGTTGATACTTTGTCGCTACCGTAAATAACATCTTCTGCAATACGTCCACCGTATAGTGATGAAATATTACTTTCTAAATGTTGTTTAGAGTGACTAAATCTATCTTGCTCTGGTAAATACATGGTGACACCAAGGGCACGGCCACGAGGAATAATACTTACCTTATAAACAGGATCATGATCTGGCACTAAACGACCAACAATAGCATGACCTGCTTCATGATAAGCTGTCATCTCTCGTTCTGAATCACTCATTATCATGGTCTTGCGTTCTGAGCCCATCATAATTTTATCTTTAGCGGCATCAAATTCTTTCATGCTAACTAATCGACGTGCAGTACGAGCAGCGCCAAGAGCAGCTTCATTCACTAAGTTAGCAAGATCAGCACCCGAGAAACCTGGCGTACCACGTGCAATAACTTCAGCGTTAACATCATCACCTAGCGGCACTTTACGCATGTGTACTTTAAGGATTTGTTCACGACCTTTAATATCAGGCAGACCAACAGTTACTTGACGGTCAAAACGACCAGGGCGAAGTAATGCAGGATCTAATACGTCTGGACGGTTAGTTGCAGCAATAACGATAACACCTTCGTTACCTTCAAAACCATCCATCTCAACTAACATTTGGTTAAGTGTTTGTTCACGTTCATCGTGTCCACCACCCATACCGGCACCACGTTGGCGACCTACCGCATCGATTTCATCGATAAAGATGATACATGGCGCAGATTTCTTCGCTTGTTCAAACATGTCACGTACACGAGATGCACCGACACCAACAAACATTTCAACAAAATCTGAACCTGAAATAGTAAAAAATGGTACTTTAGCTTCACCAGCAATCGCTTTAGCTAATAAGGTTTTACCTGTACCCGGTTGACCAACAAGTAAGATACCTGAAGGAATACGGCCACCAAGCTTTTGGAAACGTGTTGGCTCTTTTAAGTAATCAACAAGTTCAGCAACGTCTTCTTTGGCTTCATCACAACCTGCTACATCAGCAAAAGTCGTTTTGATTTGCTCTTCACTTAACTGACGGGCTTTTGATTTACCGAATGACATAGCGCCTTTTCCGCCGCCACCTTGCATTTGACGCATGAAGAAAATCCATACACCAATAAGCAGAATCATTGGGAACCAAGAAACAAAAATAGTAGTTAAAAAGCTCGTTTCTTCAGGTAATTTACCTTCAGCTCGCACGCCTTGCTTCACTAAGTCGTTAATTAAGTCACGATCATAACCACCAGGGATAACTGTTTTATATGCTTCGCCACTACGCTTTTCACCCGTGATTACGCCATTTCTATCAACACTGGCATCACGAATTTGTCCTTGACGAACATCCTGAATAAAGCGGGTGTAATCCATTTGCTGATCTTGTGAAGTATTCGGAGAAAAGCTCTGAAATACACTCATCAAAACAACTGCAATAACTAACCATAAAATAAGATTTTTTGCCATATCGCTCAACTTAATGACCTCTTGTGGTATTTGATATATTCAAAATAAAGAAAACTATACTAATCTATTGTGCCTAATTTACTACAATTCAAGGCTTGTCGCCATTTAACTTTAGCCGTGAGTAACAACTGGTTACATTAAACCACCTGTCAAATCGTTTAAAAGACCATTCTCGGTGCCGTAGTAAAAAGATTATGGCGGAAAATTCAAAAAACTCATAATGTTAATTATTACTATTAAGTCATTTTTCACAATACGAGATTTTAAAACGTTGTTATCCCTTGTAACCAGTAGCAACAAGATAAACTTCTCTTGAGCGCGCTCTAGACGATTCTGGCTTACGGGTTTTTACCGTTTTAAACACGGCACGTGTTGCTTTCATATACTCTTCAAAGCCTGCACCTTGAAAGACTTTAACCACAAAAGCACCATTCGGTTTTAATACTTCACTACACATATCTAATGCAAGTTCGACTAGATACATACTGCGAGCTGAGTCAGCACTTTCATTGCCGGTCATATTTGCCGCCATGTCTGACATGACTACGTCAATATTTTTACCATTAATACGTGTTAATAAAGCATCGAGAACTGCTTCTTCGCGAAAGTCGCCTTCAAGAAAGTCGACACCGGCAATGGCATCCATTGGTAATATGTCACAAGCAACAACCTGCCCTTTATCACCTACTGCTTTAACGGCATATTCTGACCAACCACCAGGGGCAGCACCAAGATCAACAACCTTCATGCCCGGTTTGATGAGTTTATCTTTTAAATTGATTTCTTCAATTTTAAAAACAGCGCGTGAACGCAAACCTAAGCGCTGCGCCTTTTTAACATACTCATCTTCAAAGTGTTCATCTAACCAACGTTGACTACTTGCTTTGTGTTTTTTATTTGCCATGTTTCTGCTTACTCAAAATATTTAAAATTCTGTTTTGTCTATTGTACCATCGCCATTAAATAAGTGTTCACAATCAACGAGATTATATTAACCGCCTCGATTAACGTTATTTTAACTGCAACAAAGTTGTAATCTGAAAGTTTAAGCGGCCAAATTTAATATTATTTTCTGATAGAAGCTAAATTTAGTGCGATTGGTATTAGTATTCATCACTAGATAAGGGTAAAATAGCGGCAATTCAAGGCAACAGATAACGAAATTTAGCAATGAGCTTAAACAAAAAACAAATTCAACACCTTAAGGGTGTTGCACACTCGCTTAAACCGGTAGTTTTATTAGGCAGCAATGGCTTAACTGAAGCGGTTGTAGCTGAGATTGATTACGCATTAAATCATCACGAGTTGATTAAAGTTAAAATTCCAACGGATGATCGTGAAACCAAAGGCCTAATCGTTGAAGCGATTTGCCGTGAAACGAATGCGATTAAAGTACAAGTAATCGGTAAAACCTTAGTGATTTACCGTGAAAGTGAAGAAAAGAAAATTAGAATTCCTAAAATTTAATTTTCAACCGGTTAATTTTCAATAATAACCGGTTATTTAATTAATGGTGAACTAGCACCATTAATTAGCATATCAAAAAGTATAGCGAAAAAGGCATAGCGAAATATTTCGCTATGCCTTTTTTTTACATTGTATTTTGATGGTTTTTCACTGAATCTACCGGCTAATTCATCATTCGAAAAAATTTTGGTAAATATAATATTTTGCATAATTATCTTACCGTTAAATGACATTAACTGTTGTAACTTAGCCCGCTTATCTTGCACAGCTAACGAGTGCATAAGTTAATTCGCTTGTATATTGCGTTAAATACAGTTAACACTGCACTAACAAGTATCTAAACTAGCTAAAACCTCAATATTCCCTAATACGGTCACTTCATTCTGCCCTTTATTAAATTTAAATGTAAAACATTAGCCCAATAGCTGTTAATACCTGTCTCTTATACACATCTCCGAGCCCACGAGACCGTACTAGATC
>OLII01000984.1_pt1 | contig 10152 bp, 6 predicted proteins | sample 1609481 | NCBI WGS metagenome assembly OLII01 (sample SAMN05416859, study PRJEB24817) | seawater metagenome | isolation source: Sea water | place: Canada:Atlantic | collected 2013-11
CTACACAGAGTAGATCGTCGGCAGCGTCAGATGTGTATAAGAGACAGGTTTGATATAGACAGTTGTAACACTCTTCGATAAGAGCGCCCTTCACAGCTTAGCAGCGCTTTTAGCCTGTAAAATGAAAATAGCGTATTATCTTGTTCGCATTTGTTAACTTTTACGCTTTATTCTTTACACATTATTTTTTATAAAACGATCCACCTCATGAACAAAGAAACTTTATCGCCTTAATCAGCAAATAATCTGTGTCACCCAATTAATTAAAAGTCCGATCCCTTAGTTAAAAAATGATATTTTGTTGTACCTTATATGAACTAACACGGCTGTCATGATTGTGAAAGCCAGCTTTCAGATTAAAAGGTCAACGGAAATCTAATAACGGTAAAACCAATAGAGTTTTGCTGCTCCTCACGTATCATTTTAGCAGCCAACAAGATTACGAGCTTCACATGAGCTTAAAGTCAAATATGTAAAAGTTAATAAACGTTTAAACCCATGGTTCGGCCTCACTTTGCTCTGATCTAAAAGCCCTTTTAAAATGGGCTATTCACAACTAAGGTAATAGAGTCTAACTTGGATATAGCATGAGGGAGCAATGAAACCACAAATTGCCTTGCTCGTGCTGTTCGGCCTTATTATTGCACTGCCTACGCAAGCTCAGGAAAAAACCGTCACCATATGCGGTCTCGAATGGCCACCCCACTCCAGCATTAAACTTAAAAACAATGGCTATGCCATGCAAATCATCACAGAAGCCTTTTCTAAAACAGGATATGAGGTCATTAAAAAGTGGGTTCCATGGGCGCGGGCTTTTCAAGATAGTCAGCATGGAAAGTGTGTATTACAAGATGCAAGCTTTAACCAAGAACGATTGCAATGGTTTTGGTTTTCAATGCCTTATACCACCAATAACATTGTGATACTTTCACGGGCACACAGAGAGATTGATCTTTCCGACCCTATTAAGCGTTATATTGTCGGCCAGCTGAGGGGCTCTTCTGTATTGAACCTTTCAAGCAACGCCACCATAGAACGAATACCGGTTGGCAGTTACAGCCAAGCCATAAAAATGATCAAATTAGGCAGAATAGATTTATTTGTAGGCTCTAAACTGGCTTTATTATATGAAGCTCGGCAGTTAAATCTATCAAATGACATTGCCACAATTGGCGCTCCCTTATTAGAAGATTTCATTCATCTGGCTTTTTCCAATAAAGACCAGAAAAATCTGGTCATACTGGCTGACTTTAATCAGGGCTTGTTTCAACTACTTAAAAGCGGGCGCTATCAGGAAATAATGCAAGAACATGGTTTTTAGTTAAAAAGGGCTTTATGGGTAGGCATTCACACTCAGGCTTTGAAGGCAGTCACAGAAACCACACAAAGGTTTGAGCTCCCATGGCATATGTGCAGAATGTCGCTTATTAACGTACTCAGTAAGCGCTCCCATGACTAATGCAATGCCAGAAGCCCTCTCCTCCCAAAAGCCCACTGACATTGTCAGTATCGACACCATTAAAAAGGCTTTTATCCAACAGCATCAACTGCCAGCCGCTAATCAGCCACATAGTGACTCCATAGCCAGTGTCCACAGAGTTGAAGCCATTGAGCGCGCCATTGCTCCCCTAGAGCAGGCCTTTAATACTTCAGTTAATGTGGTCGCACAGGCCATTGTTGATTACCCCCAACAAGCAAGCGTGCAGATTCACCAGGGTCAAGCCACATTAATAGCCAATACCATTCATAACGATCAACAAGCGCATAACCAGTTTTATCTGGCGGTGGTGGGCTTACTGGCTGTGCCTCACTACTTAAATAAAAAAAGCAAAAAGATCATTAAGAATATTTATGACAGTCTTAGTGAAGAACAGAAAAGTTTGATCATGAGCCTTCAGCAGATTGATAATGAAAATAAAGAAAGTGAAATTGTCGGTCACTATTTGGCTCATCTTGCCAGTATGAATTTAACACCCAGTTTTCATGATCGCCGTAACAGTTTCCAGAGGGGCTTAGTGCGTTTGTGCTACCCAAAACTAAAATGGAGCAATCTAGATTTGCATTATTTAATTTTACAAGCTAAGAAAAAATGGATTAAAAAGAAAAACAAATAAACATTTTAAAAGTCAAAAAATTAAACAAAAAAGCCCAATCAAGTTCTGGTTTGATTGGGCTTTTTTATACCTCAGACTCTTTTTTACATCACAGGTGCTTTTTTAGAATGAGATTATTTTACTGACTGGCTAAGCTTAATTGGTCCACCGCTTTTTTTAAGCGGGCCACCCCTTGTTGAGATTTAATTTCTACCTTGGGCTTTAAATACAAAGCATTAATGGCCACGTACAAGATATTGGGCAAGGTATAGTCGAGTATGCGCACAAATTCAGTTTTACTTTCACCTTTAGGGCCTTCAATGCCTTTTACTCGGTACTCAATTGTAATAAGAGAACCATTGTCTTGATTGGTGGCCTTTGCTATCCAATTGTTTTCTCCTCGCTCAACCACATCCCATAACAAGTGGTTTTTACCTAATGCGGTCATAATATCTTCTTCAAACTTATCGCCTTTTAATAATGGCCTTGCATCAATGGCATAAATTTTAGACGACTGGGGATGCCATTCGGGCCATAGAGCAGGCGTGCTGGCATAATTTAAAACCTGCTGAGGAGGCTTATCCATTATTAGGGTATGTACATTTCGAGTAGTAGAAGTGGTGAACCAAAGGGTACTGGCAAACCATAAAATTAACGGCACACGAATAATTTCAAACCACGCCAAGCGTTTATGGCCCTCCAATAAATCATTCACCACCACCAAGCTATACACTAATAGTGCTGTGCCCAAGGCCAATGTCAGGGCACTTAATGTGGGTGCTAAAAAGATAAACATTACCGCCACTAACACAATGGCAATAAAGGAAAGCGCCACATACCCTTTACTTAAATTGGATGCTTGAGGGTTAAATTTAGCTCTATTTTCGCAACCGTCTTTTTGCATCAGTAACTTTTGTGTTTGATTATCAGTGCAATCGGTGGGGCGCCAACCTGTGCTTTTAAACCATAAACCTAATTTGTCTCGCCACAACTTGGTGTGAAAAGAATCTCGTGCCAAAAGGCTCCAATGCTGAAGATTGGCTTTAATGGGGTTTAAGGTGTTTAACGGCACGGTGGTGCCATAATGACAAGGCTGCGTAGCGAGTTCAGCTTGCCAGGTACCAAACATTCGATCCCATATAACTAGGGTGCCACCATAATTTCGGTCAATATAAATTGGGTTTTTAGCATGATGCACACGGTGACTAGATGGCGTTGAGAATATGCCTTCAATCAAAGGAATGCGGTTGACCCCTTGGGTATGTAGCCAAAACTGATACATCTTCAATAATGCAAACAAGCCTAAGAATACCATTGGCGGGCAACCTAATAAGGCTAATGGTAAATAGAAAACCCATGAAAATGCATACTGAAACGCACTTTGCCTAAGGGCTGTGGTGAGATTATATTCTTCACTTTGATGATGCCCCACATGGGCCCCCCAAAGAATATTAATTTCATGGGCACAATGATGAAAAGCGTAATAACATAAATCCACGGCGAAAAAGAAAACAACCCAGGTGGCCACTTGCTGGGCACCAAAGTCGAATAACCTGTGGTGCTCCCAAAGATAAATAAACACCGCAAAGGTATAAGCCTTAAGCAGCGCATCTGATATTAGTAAACACAATCCCATGGAAAGGCTGGTGACGGTATCGTTGTAACGATGCAGGTTTTTGCCCTGCAATTTGAGCCATGCATATTCCAGTACCATAAAAATAAGAAACAGCGGAATTGCCAAGCCGTTAATGTTGTATTCACCCATCTAACATCTCCCATACATGCATTGCTTTTATTGTTATAGGTTCAGTATCTACCTTCTTTTTACTGGGGTCATTGACAGAATGCGCAGAGAATTGACACTATACGACACTTATATTCTATTAATTAAGTCGTGACCTGTACATGAGCACCATGAAGCGCAGCTATATCGAAGGTGAATGGATCAACGCACTACTGTTGCAGCCATTGTCAGAGTGCGCAGCCAGTTAAAACACCATACGACCGTTACTTCCCATTTAATTAGGTGAATCCTCTAAGTGACCACCATGAAGCGCAGCTATATAGAAGGTGAATGGATCAACGCGCTCATGCGTGCCTTCTCCAATTTGGGGCTGGATACCGACACCATTATTAAAGACCTAGTGGGCTTTGAAAACCAAAGGTTTATCAGTGGCCACCGGCTAGACGTGGGCTCTGCTCGAAAAATGTGGCACCGCGCCGACAAACTCGCCAATGACCCTTTATTGGGATTAAAAGCGGGCTCCAGCCTAGATTACCGCGCCGTCGGAGTACTGGCCCCTGTGATTTGGCACAGCCCCACAGTGAGGGTGGCGTTAAATAACATTGGTGCCTTTCAAACCCTAGTGAGTGAAAGTGGCGCCTACCACGGCAGTGAAATTACCGTAGCGGATCAGGCATACCTAAATTGGGAGTACCTAGCCAGTTACAATGTGGTGCCCGTCAATCCCCATCAGATATTGGCGGTGGTGACCGGCACACTCGGGATTGTCGCTGCTATTTCCAATCAGCAGGTACAAGCAAAACGTTTAATGGTGCCAGCCACTCTTAACCCCACCCTCATTGCCCAAGCCTTGAAGCAACAAGGGCTGTGTACTGAGGTGCAAGTGACCACCGGCAACCTCGCCCTGCACTTTGATTTAAAAACACTGGATTTACCCATACCGGGCTGTGACGAACACCTTTACCAATTAAATAAAGGTTATGCAGAGGAGTTATTGCGTAATAAACGCGCAGGCCTTGCGCTAATTGATATGGTGAAAGACTGGGTTATAGAACAGAATCTTTCTCAGGCCACTATTGAAGGGGCCTTTGATAAACTCGGTATGCAACCACGCACCTTACAAAGAAACCTAACCGCGCAAGGCACCAGCTTTCGCCAAATAAAAGAAGAAGTATTAAAAGAGTTTGCAGTGAAATGGTTGCTGCGCGAAAAACGCTCGGTGAATGAGGTGGCCTTGCGGCTAGGATATTCTGAAAGCAGTGCTTTTCACCGGGCCTTTAAAACCTGGTTTGGGGTTACGCCAATTCAATTTTGCAGTGGCCATCATTATTGATTCCCTTAGCCCACACAGCCAGTTCGCTACTTCATTTTAATGCAAATTTACTTTTTTCAGAATGTCGACTTACTATATTCTTTAATAAGTAATTGTTAAATTAAAGCAGCGACAGCAAACTAAAGTGCTAGCGACTATATCTTGCCTGAATTTACTGTTTCCCAAATTGTCCCATTAGATCATCTAAATTCTCGGCCACTTGATTCAGCCCCACCACTTCATCGGCGATTTTAGTAATGTCTTGCATATTACTACGGGAATTATTTTTAATTTCATTCATTCGCTGACTAATATCTTCCACACTCACGGATTGCTCTTCAGTGGCAGCCGCTACCATATGGTTAGCATCGGAAATAGACGTGAAATACTGTTTATTTTTTGCCAGCATCTCTTCCGCTTTAGCGAATGTTTTACTGGTAATTTCAGACTGCTTTATAATTAATTCTATTTCCGAATTGGCAGACACCGATGTGGATTTCAGAATATCCAAAATAGCTTGCACTTCCAGTGTTGAGGCGGCGGTTTTATTGGCTAGGTTTCTCACTTCTTCGGCCACCACGGCAAAACCTCTGCCGTGCTCTTGTGCCCGAGCCGCTTCTATGGCGGCATTTAATGCCAAAAGATTGGTCTGATCTGATATGGAATGTATCACCGCCAAAACGATCGCTATGGTATCTGTATTATTACTCATGGAATGAATAACCTCAGAAACGTCCTGTATTTTATTGGCTAACCCATCAATGTCTATTTTGCTTTCTGCAATCACTTGACTAATGACACTGCCATTCTCATCGATCACTTCTGCAATCCTAGCGGCTTCACTGGCATTGTTAGCCACTTCAGAAACCGCAGTACTAACCTCACTTAAAGTAACGGATATTTGGCCAGTGCTATCATCATTACGTAAAGTACTGTCCATAGTGGTTTGCGCGGTGCTTTTTAATAATCCAGACACTTCTCTAATTTGTCGCCCAGATACGGCAATCTGATCAAACACATTTTCTAGCTTAATCATGAAGGCGTTATATCCACTGGCTACCTCTACCAATTCTTTTTGACCCGTTTCAGGTAATCGATAAGATAAATCGGCATCTTGCTGGCCCATTTTTTGAAATAACTGAGCTGTGTTATTAATGGGTGACGCCACTTTAACGGCCATGTAATGGGCTGCCAATCCCGCTACCAGCACAACCAACAGTGCCCAAAGAAATATTTCAATGGCAGCCTGATTTAAAGATGAAAATATTTCAGAGTGAGGAATCTGCATCACCACATACCAGCCCATACTTTCAATATAACGTGAAGCCAGCAGTATCTCGTTACCGTTATACTTAGCCGTGGTGGTATTAACGCCCTTCTTTCTCAACAAATCTTCACTGGTATATCGACCAAACATAGTTTCTAAATCTATATCGCTACGGGAGGATCTATTGGGGTGAATTTTAACTTCACCTTGCTCATCAACAAGATAGACCACCCCACTGTCTTCAATTTTAAAATCCTTTAATAAAGTCACCACACTTTCAAAAGATTTGGCCACACCGGCAAGCCCTCGACCGTTAAGTTGTTGAAAATTAACGAACAAGTCGGTTTTACCGGTATCTTGATCGGTATAAACACTCACCATATTTTTTTCACCACTATCAAGGTAGTTAAAAAACCAAGCGTCTTTCGAATCATTATTTAATACCCTTAAAAAGCCATCTTGGTTCCAAAATGCAGCGCTTTTTCGGTCAACAAAAGAAACCGAGGTTAATCCATTTAGTTGGCCTATGGCTTTAAGTTTATCCACTAAGATTTTTTCCTGAGGTTCACCTCTTCCATCTACCACCCAGTCTAGAATATGAGCATCGATAGCCAGTTGCGTGGCAATGCTTAACATAACTAGAATCTCTTTATCTATTTTTTCAGAGATCAGCCCTATCATATTGGGTAATTCATTATGAACAACTCGAGATTCAATGATGTTTTTAGCGGTCCACTGGCTTATTGTCCCCACCAATAATGCGACTAAAATAACAAAAGTTAGCAAAGTGGCGGTTATTATGGTTTTTATAGATGTATTATTCATATATAAATGCAACCCATAGTGAAATTAGTCATCGTTATATCAACCTAAAAAATTACTAATTATTCGAATTAAATTAATACACATCTATGCCATAAAACCTTTTACGTTCACGAACCCAGTCTCTGTTATCACGTAAAAACTGATTAAACGCATAGACTTTTTCACCGTAGTTAATTGAAGAAAGCATATACAATGAATGTGACTTGAGTAATTCTCTGCGAAATATCACACGTTCTTTTTCATACCCTGAATCTTGAACTTGCTGAATAAAGGCTTCTACATTGTAATAGACGCCATCTGTTCTTCCGCTAAAAAGCCCGCGAATCATGTTTTCTGTGCCGGTTTCTTCTACTAACGTTACCAGTCCAGAGTCAACCTGATCTTTATAACTCCAAGCAGTAAATCCTTTTATGGTCCCTAGTTTTGATATAGGTCTATTTTTGTTTTCTGAAAGACTGATTACTCCAGAATTAAAATAGACTAAAGGTGCGCTATAAGTCAGGTTGTAATCCATTTTTCTAGACCGTTTCCAGGTAATATTATCTGGCATTCTAAAATCTACATCACTGTTTAAATAAGCTATCCAAAGTTCTTTGGGTGGCATAACCCTAAACTCGATATCAAAGCCTTCATGTTCAGCAAACTTTTGAATGAGTTCAACAAGGTAACCTCTTGGTTTAACTTTATTAAAATCATAAAACGGATAAAGGTTTACATTTTCCACCCCAACTATAAACGTTTTGGCTTGTAAACTTGCCACAGGCATTAGTGAAATAAATACGCACAATAGCAACGATGATAAGCGTAGGTGATATTTAATCATGGAATACATTTGGTTTAATTGCGTTTCAAACATAGCGGCTAATCGCTTACAAACGTTTAATATAACGCTCGCACGTCTCTGACAAAAACTATAATTTATTGATTTCATATTAACTCTTAACTTTACTTGATTAACCATCACGACTATTCAATATTTAAATTTACGCTACTGAGAATCATCCTTAACCGCTGCAATAGTTTCTATGTCTCAACATTGAAAATAGACTTAAAATCGATAAAGCCAGAACATAAACGCACTGGCTTTTAAAAAGAACTTTAGATTATTCTATTAGTGCGGGTTTCTTACGGGTACGCAGTATCAGCACACCAGGCAAGAGCAATAACAAATATCCCAAACCACCCAATCCACTGAGTTCGTCATCATCATCGTCACTATTTTCGCTGGCTAATTGCTCCGAATCATACGTTTCACTTTTGGTGGTAGAAATGAAATCGCTCTTCACACCATTTATGTTCAAAGTCGTTGTTGTTTGTGTTGCATATTCACTAGAAGAAATATGTCTAACACAAATAAAGTCGCCATTAGAAACTGAACCTTCAGCAAAGGTGAAAGTATTATTGCACCCGATTGAATATTCACTGCCTTCACTAACATTAATGGCAACAGCCTGCTGAATACCCGTCACGATGACGATGCCTGACACCATAGTCGAAGACAGGTCGGTATTATGAATAGGCGACATAGAGAATGGTCCTGGTGTTTGGTTGCTTGGGTGTTCGTTCGCAGGTTCTTCTGGTACGTCAATTACAGGAGGTTCTTCAATTACTGGACTGGGATCTTCTATGGTTAATGAAGAAAAATTAAAGACGGCTTCACCTATGGTGACTGCCGTATTAACCGTCGATGAATAACTGTCTGAAGAAGTGTGTTGTAAACAAAGGGTATCGTCATTATTAACCGTAGTGGCAACACTGGTAAAAGCACCTGTACAACCAATTGAATATTCACCACCAACTATGCTCATCGTTAATGGGCTAGCAATACCGGTTAAGGTTTGTACTTCACTGGTGACTAAAGTCGATAACGCTACATTATTTTTCACAGCAAAACCGATTGGATTTACTTCGGTGACACAGGCATTTTCAAAGGCGGTGGCCACCCACTCTGGATGATCTATAAATGGATTACGATTGCCTTGATATTCATAAATAGCGTTATTTCGAGCTTGCTCAAATGTGTTTACAGGGTCGGCCGCGTGCCAAGTTAAAAGATCACAAAGTTTACCCAGATTAGCCACTGGATCCCCTTCGTTCTCAAATGCATCGACACCCACCTGATCAATTAGCACAAGATCGGGCATGGCGGCTTCGTTCATTTCATAGCGCACATCCATATACAAGACCATACGGGCAACATCGCCTTTTACTTCATCTCTTGGCTCCCAAGATATGTCGGGGTTTAGTGAGTTCTCAGGTGCTTCTTCAATGGCGCTTCCGCCATTAGCAAAATCCAAGTTGCTGCGTAAACTGTTTATCGAGACATCTGCCGGGCGTAGGTGATGAATGTCCGTATAACCTTTTTGTGAACTACTGGGAAAACCATGGCTTTTAGCCCACACATGTTCACGGTTCCAATAATCTAAATTAGAGCTATGATCCCCCGAGGCATTTTGGTCTTTAAATATCGAGCGCCCCGAATAAAGTAAAATGACGTTGTCAGAATCTTCTGGGTCTTCATCGGTATGGGTTAAGGCCGTCCATACTTCACCGTAACTTAACTGAGTATAATTCGCGGAGATATCCTGAGTCAGGGCAGCCCTAAAAGCGGTTTTATCGTTCAAGCCCGCTGCAAGGGCAGTGGCGTAATAGCTGTCGTGAATATAAGTAGACATATCAGCCACCTTGCCAAGATCAGGGCAATTAAAACAGGCAGTGCTAATTAAAGCTGTGCCGGCTGTAGGCATGCTTTCTGCGCCAGTGCAAGCCGATTCACCATGGCAACCTAAACCATCAAAGGTGTCTTGCAACTCATAATGCCAATCAGCAAGCTCACTGGAAAAATTATTTGTGGCATTGCTATCCCTGTCTCTTATACACATCTGACGCTGCCGACGATCTACTCTGTGTA
>OLII01000985.1_pt1 | contig 10148 bp, 10 predicted proteins | sample 1609481 | NCBI WGS metagenome assembly OLII01 (sample SAMN05416859, study PRJEB24817) | seawater metagenome | isolation source: Sea water | place: Canada:Atlantic | collected 2013-11
TTATATCACGCAATGTTATAATCAATAGACTTTATGTAGTTTTTTTACAGATAACGCCATTATCAAATCCTTTTCGGAGGTTTTTGGTAGTTTTATTACAAGCCCCAGTTGCATCATATGACCCAACTCATCTTATTTAATAAACCCTTTCAGGTTTTATCTCAATTTACCTGTGTCGAAAGCAACAAAGAAACACTTGCTAGCTTCATTAAGGAGCCCAATGTTTATGCTGCTGGACGTTTAGACTACGACTCCGAAGGACTTTTGCTTCTTACAGATAATGGCCAACTACAACATAGAATAGCTCATCCTAAACACAAGTCAGTTAAGACTTATTGGGCGCAGGTAGAAGGCGCACCCACAGACGATAAAGTAAAGCAATTATGTAAAGGCGTATTACTTAAAGATGGCCCTACTCTCCCGGCTCAAGTGCAAGTGATAAATGAGCCTAGCATTTGGGAAAGGGTGCCACCCATTCGTGAAAGAGCGAATATTCCAACTACATGGTTAGAAATAAAAATACATGAAGGGCGCAACCGACAAGTTAGGCGAATGACAGCGGCTATTGGCCACCCGACTCTAAGGCTCATCAGGGCCTCTATTGGTGAGTGGGGCCTGTCTGGTTTAAAGCCTGGAGAATTTAAAAAAGTAACCATTGAAAACATTGAGGAAGCCAAGGCTCAGCCTAAAATTAAACGAAAGCCGCCGTATCCAGCCAAAGGCAAGTTCGGTAAAATGCGCCCTCCCGTTAAAAGGCAGTAAGTATGCGCTGGAAACCTAATTCCACAGTCGCCACTATTATAGAGCAGAACGGAAAGTTCTTATTTGTTGAGGAAGAGGATTGCGGACGCCTTGTCTACAACCAGCCTGCAGGCCATCTAGATGAAAATGAAACTCTGACTGGTGCGGCGATTAGGGAAACCCAAGAAGAGACAGGTCATAGCTGTGAGCTTACTGGCTACTTAGGGCTGTTCATTTACACAGCGCCTAGCAATGGAACCACCTATCATAGGCATTGTTTTATTGGCGATAGCACCCATTATGACCCCAGTCTTCCATTAGACGATGGCATTATAGGAATAAAATGGCTCACATTAAGCGAACTCATTGCCAGTAAAAAAGCCCGAAGCCCTCTCGTTATCAAGTGTATTGAGAGCTATTTAAACCAGACAATTTACCCCTTAGAAGTAATTTATGAGCACAGCCATGATTGATGAAAACAAAAACACCAGCGTGATAGTCGGCATGTCTGGCGGCGTTGATTCATCGGTTTCAGCCTTTCTATTGATGGAGCAAGGCTATCAGGTGGAGGGTTTGTTCATGAAAAACTGGGATGAAGACGACAACACAGAATACTGCACAGCTAAAGAAGACTTAGCTGATGCCCAAGCGGTATGCGATAAGCTTGGCATTAAGCTGCATACGGCCAACTTTGCAGCGGAATACTGGGATAACGTATTTGAGCATTTTCTTGAAGAGTACAAGGCTGGACGAACACCTAACCCAGACATTTTGTGTAACCGTGAAATAAAATTTAAAGCCTTTTTAGATTACGCAAAAGTGCTAGGCGCCGATTATATCGCTACCGGCCACTATGTTCGCCGCGGCGACAGTGAAAATGGAAGCCAACTTTTAAGAGGCCTTGATGCCAATAAAGATCAAAGCTACTTTTTGCACGCGGTTGGTGCTCATGAAATAAGCCAAACCCTATTTCCAGTTGGCGAGTTAGAAAAGCCAGAGGTTCGCAGAATCGCAGAAGAGCAAGGCCTTGCAACAGCCAAGAAAAAAGACAGCACAGGCATATGCTTTATAGGTGAGCGACGCTTTAAAGACTTCCTTGAGCAATACTTGCCAGCACAGCCAGGTAAAATTGAAACAGCAAGCGGGGATGTCATTGGCGACCACCAAGGGTTAATGTATTACACCCTTGGGCAGAGACAAGGCATCGGCATTGGCGGTACTAGGGATCATGGAACAGAGCCTTGGTATGTAGTGGCAAAGGATCTAAAACGGAATGTGCTAATCATAGGGCAAGGCGGTCACCATGAACTCCTATTTAGTGAGGCTGTCAGTTGTCAGGACATTTTCTGGATCAACCAATCCCCCAGTGATTTTCCATTAAGGTGTGCAGCCAAAGTTAGGTATCGTCAACCGGATCAATTATGCAGGGTACACAAAAGAGGCACAGGCTATATTGTTGTCTTTGACGAGCCTCAACGTGCTGCTACACCTGGGCAGTCCGCTGTATTTTATCAGGATGATGTTTGCCTTGGTGGCGGGGTAATTGAAGATATTTATAAAAATATCGATAAAGAAGAGTTCTCTTTATGAGCAATACCGTCATCAAAAATCAAACATTGGCCTTAGCTGGACTTTTTCAGGCTGCACATTTAGTGGAGCAACTGGCAAAAACCGGGCAGGCCAATGAGAAAGATTTAAAAATTTGCATTGAAAGCATTTTTCAAACAGACCCAGACAATATTGAAGATGTTTTTGGGGGCACATCAGACAACTTAAAAATTGGCTTTAAAGAAGTTCGATTCTTAACAGATGGGAAATCTCGTACCGGTTCAAGCCCAGATGTTATGCGCTATGCTTTAGGGATCTTACATCTGGAGAGCAAGCTTAGAAAAAACAAAATAATGATGAATAAAATTGCTGGTGGAATTGACGCCTCTAAACGCCAGCTAGATCATTTTCACAGCAGCCATGAAAATCTTATTGCTAACTTGTCTGGTCTATACCAAGAAACGTTGAGTACTTTTCGATTTCGAATCCACGTGACTGGCGATGCACAGCATTTGCGTAACAGTCATAACGCTCATAAAATTCGCACTCTATTATTATGTGCGGTTCGATCTGCTATTTTATGGCGTCAAATGGGCGGCAAGCGCTGGCAGCTATTGTTTAACCGAAAAAAATTGAATATAGCCTGCCAAAATGCTCTGCGGCATTTGGAATAATTCAAAGCCCGCCTTACTTTAAGGGTGGGCCCTATTACCCTACTCAGCTTTTTTATAAAAAGATTTCATTTGCTGTAAGGCTTTAAGTGCTGACTTGGGATCTAATTTCACATCAGGATCCAATTGGTCCATGTTATTGCGACTGTCCACTAGACCAATGGGGTTTTGAATAAACCCGCCTTTTTCGGTTACAAACGCATAATTGTAATAGCTTGCCATTACCTGCACATCTCTTGATTGCTCATTAAATAAAGACTCACCATTACTAAACTCCTCTATGGGATTTGTGCAGCCAAGAGCATCTTTCAATAATGTTGGCGCTACATCAATGCTGGCGGTTCGATGCTCAAATGCTTTCGCTTCTTTTCCAGGCCAATGAATAACCAAGGGTACATGTGTTTGGTAGCGAGTGAAATTACTGCCATGACCAAAACGAGTTGCCTGTGTATCGCCAAATTCCTCTCCATGGTCAGAGGTAATAATAAGCACGGTGTTATCCCACTGACCTTCGTCTTTTAGTGTGGTTGCTAAGTCTTCAATAAGGCTGTCTATGAAAAATAAACTGTTTTTATAGTGATTAAGATACGGCTTAGGGTCCTTGCCCTGTTTAAAATCAATCAGACTGGGATTTTTAGAAGGCGTAAATTTTTTAAATTCTTTAGGGTAATAATATTGGTGATGAGAAGAGTTAAAAAACATAAAGCCATAAAATGGTTTATCGTCACTATTGCTCTTTATTAAAGTCTTCATTTTAGCTAACACGTCATAGTCTTTTTCAATGGTATCTTTACCTTGACCGTGGTCGATGTGTTTCTTAATGGGCAAAAAGCTACTGTCTGCTAATTTCATTCTAAAGATGTCACCACTGGGGTAAACGCCAAAGTCGTAGCCATCTTGCTTTAGTTCATTTAAAAGCACGGGCCCCCCCGCACCATTATTAGCCACAACATGCTCCATATATGTAGGAGCTAGACCATACAGCAAGGAAAATATCCCCTTGGTGGTGACGCTGCCACTTGAGAAATGCTCTTTAAACCATTGCGAGTGAGTCGCTAAGCCATACGTAAACGGCGTTATCTCAGGGCCAAACATATCGCCACGCCAACTCTCCAGTACCACCATAATAATATTGGGCTTGGTATTTCCAGATGAGCATTGCATTTTATTTTTAGGGTAATAAATGTTCGACTTAACTTTACGATTACCATCGTCATTATCGGCAAAGCTATTAAGCAAAGGGTTTCCAGCAATTGATCGAGAGTGCAAAGGGAAGTACAGAGGGATGTGCGCACCAAGAGAAGTAATGGGGGCATAATTTTTTGCATACGCCCAAGAATGGATGACATTAGCACTAATCACAGCAATGAAAATTAATGCTGCATAGGCTTTTCCTAAATGCTTTAAGCGGGAACGTACAGCAAGCTTCTTTAAAACCAGCCACAAAAACAGTAATTCTGTAATGGTGATAAGGACTGCTACGGAGCTAAAGGTAAAATAGGTTTTAAGGGAAATATCAAAGAACTCTCCTCCTTCATCTGCAAGAAATGCTTCGATAAAAAACCAATTGATGTGGTAGTTATATATATCGTAAATAAAGTTATCTATGAATACAAAGACACCAAGGCTTCCTCCTAATACAGCACACAATAAAAGCAATGGGATTCTTAATGGGGGGATAAAGGACACAAAGAGCGTCACGATTGCAAAAAGTAATGCGTACAGGCCCCATACACTGGGTAGTATCGCTAATTGATAATATATATCTAAGCTATTAGCAGCCTCAGGGAAGTGTCCAGCAAAACTCGAGCTAATTAAGGTTAGCAGAGCCACATTCAAGCCCAGCAGCAAGCCTACCGATCGATTTACCAACCAAACTTTTTTTAAGTATTGCAAGACGTAAAGCCTACCGAATTAAACAAAGGGGCATTTTAGCCGCCCATTGTTCCAGGGTATAGGGGTAAATAACGAAAACTCTTTATCTATCAAGGGTAGTTAGCACTGCTCAATGGGCTAGAATCTTGTATAATCCGCGCAAAAATTGACGTACACCACACTTCAGTGAGGATTTCATGGATCTTTCCGCTTTAAGCGCAGTATCTCCAATTGACGGCCGTTACGGCAGCAAGACATCAGCCCTTCGTACTATTTTCAGTGAGTTTGGCCTGATTAAATACCGCGTACAAGTAGAAGTGCGTTGGTTACAGCATCTTTCTCAGCACTCGCAGATCACAGAAGTGGCTGCTTTTGGGGAAGAAGCCAATGCATTGCTCAATAGCATTGTAAGTAATTTTAGCGAAGAAGATGCTGCTCGCATTAAAAGCATTGAAGCCACTACCAATCACGATGTTAAAGCCGTTGAGTATTTCATCAAGGAAAAAATTGAAAACAACGCTGAATTAGTAAAAGTAACTGAATTTGTTCACTTTGCTTGCACCTCTGAAGATATCAACAATTTGTCTCACGCCCTAATGCTTAAAGCGGGTCGTGAAGATGTGCTTATTCCTTTAATGGAGCAAGTAACCAGTGCGATTTGCGATCTGGCTCATGAGAATGCAGATTTACCAATGTTGTCCCGTACCCATGGACAAACAGCCTCCCCTACTTCATTAGGCAAGGAAATGGCTAACGTGGTTGCGCGTTTACGCCGTCAGATCACACAGGTCAAGCAAGTGGAAATGCTTGGTAAAATAAATGGAGCCGTAGGTAACTACAATGCCCATATATCAGCTTACCCAGATGTTGACTGGGCTGAAAATGCTCAAACTTTCATTGAAGGCTTGGGATTAAGTTTTAACCCGTATACCACGCAGATTGAACCCCATGATTACATTGCAGAGTTATTCGATGCTATCGCGCGATTTAATACCATTCTAATCGACTTTGATCGCGATATTTGGGCTTATATATCTAATGGCTACTTTAAGCAAAAAACCATTGCTGGTGAAGTGGGCTCGTCTACCATGCCTCATAAAGTAAATCCTATCGACTTTGAAAACTCTGAAGGTAACTTAGGTATTGCTAATGCGGTGTTAAATCACCTTGCTCAAAAATTGCCTGTTTCCCGCTGGCAGCGTGACTTAACGGACTCTACTGTCCTACGTAACATGGGCGTGGGTCTTGGTTACAGTCTTATAGCTTATCAAGCTTCTTTAAAAGGCATTACCAAGCTTGAAGTCAACCCTACGCGCATCGCCGCTGACCTAGATAATGCCTATGAAGTATTGGCAGAACCTATACAAACAGTTATGCGTCGCTTTGGTATCGAACAGCCATATGAAAAGCTTAAAGCCTTCACTCGTGGCAAGGCTATTACTAAAGAAATGACCTTAGAGTTTGTTGACTCTCTAGAGCTTCCACAAGCTCAAAAGGACGCACTTAAAGCACTAACCCCCGCTACCTATACAGGTAATGCAGCTGAGCAAGCTAAAGCCATCTAAAGCCCTTTTCTCCTGAGTATATCTTTACTCAGGAGGAGTCCTCCCCTTCTAAATATGCCAAGCAATACGGGCATTTCTTTACGCTAATACGTAGAATACATTCATTAGATTTTTCATAGAGAATGAACATGAATGTACTGGGCAAAATTACCAAAGAAGCATTTTTAAAAGAATACTGGCAAAAAAAGCCACTTCTTATTCGTAACGCCTTCCCCGACTTTGTTAGCCCTATTGATCCTGATGATATGGCTGGCCTTTCTTTAATGGAAGAGGTGGAGTCGCGTATTATTTTGGAAGACAAAACCAAAGCTAACTGGGAAGTAAAGCACGGACCATTTTCAGACGAAACCTTCTCAAATCTGCCCGAAATCGACTGGACGCTTCTTGTGCAGGCGGTCGATCAATGGGTTCCAGAAATGGCTGATATACGTGACCTCTTTAACTTTATTCCTAATTGGAGAGTGGATGATGTAATGGCCAGCTTTGCTCCAGTTGGCGGCGGCGTGGGTCCCCACTTCGATCATTACGATGTCTTTCTAATCCAAGCTCTTGGTCAACGAAAGTGGCAGGTGGGTCCGAAATGTAAGGAAACAGATGCCACTGTAAAAGATGTGCCTGTAAAAATACTAAAAGAAATGAAAGTAGATGATGAGTGGACTTTAAACCCAGGCGACATGCTTTATCTGCCGCCGACTTTTGCCCACAATGGCGTAGCGTTAAATGACTGCATGACTTTTTCAGTAGGATTTAGAGCCCCAAGTGAATCAGACATACTAATGGGTTTTAGTGAGTTCATGGCGCAACAATTAAACTCTGAAAAAAGATATACAGACCCCTATATTAAAAATGCATCAATGCAGCCCGCGTTGATTGACGAGCAAGCCATTAAGCGAATCAGCCAAATAGTGCGTGATAACCTGTCTAAAAAAGGTGCTCTAGAGCAATGGATCGCTGAGTTTATGACTGAGAGTAAGTATGAAGGTCTACATGAGCCATTAGAAGACGAATTAGACTGGGAAGATCTTGAGCCCCTATTAAATCAAGATGGAACCATTACCCAGAATGAAACAAGTCGTTGGGCGTATTACATTTTAGATGACTCAATTCAGCTAACGATTAACGGTGATGCAATTTCAATTGAGCAAACCAAGGCCAGCCAAACCCTGACTACCTTGCTGGCCAACAAACGCCACACTCATTTAACTGATATTAGGGGTCTACTGGCTCACAAAGAGTGCCAAGAATTACTGCTAAACTTATTCAACGGCAATCACCTATACTTTAGTGAAAGTTAATTAAGGAAGCCTTATGAGCTGCTCTCGAGTGACCAATGTAACATGGGAAAAAGAACGCATTGTACTTAGGGAAATTAGGGAGCAGGTATTTATCCTTGAGCAGAGTGTTCCCATAGAGCTTGAGTGGGATGGTTTGGATGAGCAGTGCGAGCACTTTTTAGCCTACATCGATGACGAAGCAGCTGGTTGCGCTCGCTTGTTAAATGGCAATAAAATTGGCCGCATGGCAGTTTTAAAGAAGTTTCGAAAACAGGGGGTAGGGCTTAAGTTATTAGAGTGTATTAAGCGTTACGCCTCCCAGAAGCGAATAACAAAACTGTCATTGAGTGCGCAATGCCATGCTTACGAATTTTATCAAAACGCAGGATTCCATGCTTGCTCCACCCCATATCCAGATGCAGGTATTACCCATATAGATATGGAGTGCCGTGTATTAAGTCAATATGAAGGGCTGTCTCAATTTAAATTTAAACTAGACCCGCAAACCTATTACAGTAACGATGCAGTCGCGACAAAAGGCTATTTAGAATTAATGCTTAGCCAGAGCCGCCACTCTTTAATTATGTGTGTTAATAATTTGTCTCTGGATATCTATAAGCAGCCTGAAATCATCCATAAAATTAAAGTTATGGCTAAGCAAAATCGTCATTTTAAATTGATGTTTCTTATTAGTCAGTATCATCCCTCCCATAATGACCACCCTCTTTTGCGATTAATTTCGCGTTTACCCAGTTTTTGCGAGGTTAGAGTTCACCAAGAACCGCTTCAGGATCAAATGATTTTTGATAAGTGTGCAAATATCGAACTACACAAGCGTGAAGCTAAAATTTGCTTTCACAATAAAGCAAGCATAGACCATTTTTTAGTAAGCTTTAACCGTAACTGGGAGCACGCAAAAAATGCTACAGGTGCTAGGCGTCTGACTCTTTAATAAAGGCGCTGATCATGCATCTACTTTGCAAAGGCTTTATCTGTTTATGGCAAATTGTCACAATAATACTCTTAACTAGCCTCTATGGGTGTGATCACACCCAGCACCAAACATTAGTAACCTTGCATCACATAAATGCAAATACCTTACAAGAAACCCTTAATGAATCTCTAGGGCCTGATGTTAAATTCAGTATCACAGAAAATAAAATTGTAATTTTTGAATCCATTTCAAATGTCACACCGACTCTAGAGTTATTAAAGTCCTTGGATGCGCCGCCTTCTATTCTTAGCCTTCATTTTAAAAAAATAAAACAATATGACTATTCAACCCTAGAAAGTCCTGAAGCATTTTATATAAAAGAAAATAAAGAGACCAAAATCATTGTGAATAATGAAATTATTCGAATTATATTTAAACGCTCCAAGGCTGATGCATTTACTTTTAAAATGGCCACAAAAAATAATCGAAAAATTAATGAGGTGGTTTTTGAAATTAGGGAGGGTGAATGGAAAAGAATTAATTTAAAAGGCTTGGAGGATTTCCCCATGCTTAAGGTCCATCAGCAGCATTAAATAGCAGGCATAAAAAAACCAGCCTAAGCTGGTTTTTTTACAGTAAGTTAAACTTACTTCTAATTGGTGCCCGAACCCAGACTCGAACTGGGACACCCATAAGGCGAGGGATTTTAAATCCCTTGTGTCTACCGATTCCACCATTCGGGCAGATAAGATTACTTGCGTAACACTATCTATTTGGAGGCGCGAGCCGGATTCGAACCGGCGTACACGGAGTTGCAGTCCGCTGCATAGCCTCTCTACCATCGCGCCTTCACACTTTAATTTGAAATCGGTTTTCACCAAAAGCAACTATTCAAATTAAAACTTAATTAGCCTTTCGAGCTAACAACACCTTATTACTAAGATGATTTGGAGCGGGAAACGAGATTCGAACTCGCGACCCCGACCTTGGCAAGGTCGTGCTCTACCAGCTGAGCTATTCCCGCTTTATCTGGTCACTCAAGCAAGTGCATGAGTGTTGATTCATCACTTCAAAACTACAAGTGTTTCATCGACTCTGTGAATTATCGCTAGATCATTCCGATGACAGGGGCCTGTTGCCATCCAGAGAGAGCGCTATTTTAATGCCAAACCGTGGCAAGTCAAGCTCTGATCGCACTGGGCCGTGACTTTAAGAGAAATCCTCGCGATATTAAATATTTACTCGCCTCGCATGCTCTTATCACTGCTAAACATTTCGCTCTTAGCTGCCATTAAATAGGACAACATAGACCACACGCCCAATGCCGCCGCCACCCAGATCAACCCAAGACCCAAGTGAAATAAAAGCGGCATTGCCGACGGACTTGTACCAAGCAGCAGGGTAATCGCAATCATTTGCAGCGTTGTCTTTAGCTTGCCGACCCAAGCCACGGCGACAAGATCCCTAAGGCCTTTGGTCGCCATCCATTCTCGCAGCGCAGAGATTGTAATTTCTCGCGCCACAATAAGCCTGTCTCTTA
>OLII01000987.1_pt1 | contig 10143 bp, 8 predicted proteins | sample 1609481 | NCBI WGS metagenome assembly OLII01 (sample SAMN05416859, study PRJEB24817) | seawater metagenome | isolation source: Sea water | place: Canada:Atlantic | collected 2013-11
CGAGATCTAGTACGGTCTCGTGGGCTCGGAGATGTGTATAAGAGACAGCAGTTTATCTCGAATAAGATCTTGGCTTTGAATGTAGTTAGTGCCTTCCCATATGGCCAATACTTTTACATCACGGGCATATTGTTCAATTCCAAGGGTTTTTAAATAACCTTGCCCGCCACAGGTTTGCATGGCCAATTCACAAATTCGCCATGCTTGATCACTGACATAGGCTTTTACAACTGGGGTTAATAAGTTCATTAGCCCTTGGTGGTGAGCGATTTCCTGATCTTTGTTTTCTTGTGTTTGGTAAACTTTAATCAAACTTTCTGAAAGCGTAAGCTTAGCAATTAAAGCTCGGCAACCTTCTACTTTAGACTTCATTTCCAGCAGCATCCGTTGCACATCTGCATGCTCAATGATGTTCACCCGCTGCGCCGTTGAACTAAAACTTTCATGAAAGCGCTTGCCTTGCAAACGCTGCGAGGCATATTGCAGAGCATTATGGTAAGCCGAAGAAGCCATGCCCAGTGCATACACCCCAGTGCTGATTCGCGCTTGATTCATTAAGGTTAAAAACTGCAGCAAGCCAACGTTTTCTCGCTGACCCAATAGATAAGCACGACAAGGTCCGTTTTCACCAAATGTTAAGTGGGCATTGGCGCACCCTTGAAAACCCATTTTGTCCGCCAAGCCAATGCATTCCACATTATTTAACTCGCCTAAGCTGCCGTCCTCATTCACCCAATATTTAGGCACGATAAAACAAGAAAGACCAAATGTTCCTGTGCCGCTCTTTTCACCGCGCCCCATGACAAAATACAAAGTATTTTCGGTAAGATCATGCATACCTGCACTGATGAGATATTTCTCACCCGTTAATAAATAAGTATCATCATCTTGCTTAATGGCACTAGTGCTAACCAATGACACATCGCTGCCTGCCTGCGGTTCGGTAAGACACAAGCAAGATGTCCACTGTGATTGAGCGAGCTTCTGTGAAAACAAAGACTTTTGCAGTTCTGTGCCATATTTATCTATTAGAGTTGAAGATGGTAAACAAAAACCTCCATAAGTCATGAAACTTGGATGTGCCCCCATGAACATTTCTAAAATCATTTGCATAACAAACGGAGGTAATGCGGAATCATTGCCGTTTGCATCAATGGACGCGATGTCACCCCATTCTTCTTTGAACTTTTTCCACATGGGTTTATATGAATTTGGTAAGCGCACTTCACCATTGTGTAAATGACAACTCTCCCTATCTGCCTCAGCATAAGTTGGGCCCAGCACTTCTTGGGCGAATTTCTTGGCCCGCGTTAAAATGTCATGCACATTGTCTTTAGTGCAAGACGAATAAGCCTCATATTTGAATATTTCTTCAGCTTGCTTAAACTGCTGCCACATTAAAAATTCAAAGTCACGTATATCTGTTTTATATATATTCTTATTCATACTTTTATCCATGACTCTCTCCTAAGCTGGTTAACAATGACTTCCAGTTTCTGGGTTCCATGTACCAGTGAAAAATTTGATTATGACGCCCGCGATACTGCTTATCTGGGTAAGTCATAGCAGATCGTATCCAGCTTAAAAAAGGCGTTTCTAGGTTGTCCCTTTGATCATGGGCCTGCATGAAATTATTTAATGCATCATGTAGCGGTAAGCGCTCATGGTGTACCACTCTGGGTAACAGCTGGCGTTCACTGTCAATATTAACAACCGCTAAGCTGCCCACTCGACCACCACCGCCTAAAGTGAAAAGAAAATGTACCTGGTCATTACTCGCTTTAAAATAGCGCTCTATTTCCAACAAGGGTTTAAGGCTTAACACATGATCGCCATCACCTTCTATGCTGGGCAGCCAGTGTTCGGTTTCACCATTAGGCCATGCTTTCATCAAAGCCTTGGCCCAACGGGATTGAATATCGAATGACACCACCTGAGCCTGCTCTTTTTTAACCATGCGATACATTTTACGAACCAATTCATGGGTACCATTTAAACCTGGTGCCTGAGATAAAATATCGCAGCGAACAATTTTTGCGATAGCATCTTCATCATAACGACGCGTCAGCCATGTGGCCGCCACACCGGTACGAACATTGAGACCATCCTGTCCCTGTGCTGTGCCAATGCCTAACGAATCCAAGCAAGCTTGTTGGTGCAGTTTATTTAATTCCAAATTCACCACCAAAGCATCCACCTGATCGCTGGCCTGAAATGCCAAAACCGCCGCATGAAAACTGGTACAGGCACTGCCAACAAATTGAATATGGTGCCCACGTTCATCCAGCTCAACTACTGCCTGTAAAACTTCGGGATCCAGTAATACATGAGCCTCACCAGCCGAGACCACATACACGTATTCAGGTAGGTAGCTGTATTGCCCTAAGTAATTAACTAAGGCCGTTAGCGCTTCTTGTGTATCATCACAAGGATGCGTCCAGAGCGCTTTAATAAACATAAATTAAAGACTCCCTGTTGCTGTACGAAGGAAGGATTGAAGGGGGTGAGCAGCAATGTTTGAAAAACCTCTTTCGACTAGTAGCTTGGAGAGAGTTTCAATTAAAGGCGCTGCCTCATTACAATGATAAAAGCGTATGGCTAATTCATTATTGCCTTTCTCTAATGGATAACGAATGATTCTGTCATCCAATACCACTAACGGAACGCCATTTTTCTTCAGTAAATATTCTTCACTGCACACATCCTGAACCATTAAAATTCGCTCATCAAGGAACGCTTTTGGCATGCGTCCCCCCGCGGGCATTTGCATGCGTATTAACAAGGTCACATTACTAAGAGGTTCAAATAAACAATCTATGAGTTCGCACAGTAATTGGTAGTGTTCGCTGTGGTTAACGAATACAGGCACTTGGCTAACAGGTAACGAAGACAACACTGAAAAGTCAGATTCACCTTCCAAGGGCAAGGTGCGAGCCTGACATAACTTCAAGGTACCTGGATAAGGGTTTGCCGTTAATTTAGCACACAGCATTAATGGAGAAGTCATGCAGCCTCCTCCAAATAAAAGCGAGACTGAGCATTGGCCACCACTTCCGCCATGCAGTAATAACCGTTTAAGGCAATTGAACAGGCCAATATTTTAGTGGGCTCACTAAAACCTTTTGTAACACCTTGGTGAATAATACTTAACCAAGGGTCACTGCCAAAACAGTGCCCAAAGTTGTCGTGTAGATCCGGTAGCTGCTGGAACCCACCCAACATACGCGTAAAAATTTGACGAATATTTTCTGGGAAGAAAGGCAACGCAAGGGTAAGATCCTCTCTGCCAGTTGCCATGCGACGAATAATGGTTGCCACCTCAGGTGTAGAATTGTACGTCACCGCACAACTGGCCTGTATCGCTTCTGGTTCTTTAGTTTCGCTCTCGTCTTGATTGACTTCTAAAAAAAATGTACATAAACCAAAACCGCTTTTCCCCCAGTTTTCATTCTGTTTCCAAAAATTTAAGCGCAGTACATTGGCATCTAAAATACTAACCAATAGATATCGGCAATCAGGATTCTGTTTAAGATAATAACGCAAACTATACCCCCAGGAGGCGCACTCGTAGGTATTAATAAAACTGGTGTAGGGAGCAGCCGCGCTATTTTTTTCGTTTACATCTTCAAGTGTTGCCGCCCCTGAAGTAAACGGAAGTTCCAACATGGTTGAACACAAAAAGTGTCGAGGGACCTGTGAACAATTCACATCTCCTAACACCCGTTTAGTTTGTTGTGCTAAAACGGGGGCAAGCTCACTAAAACAGCTTGCTACATTAATAGCTTGTGTCACGTCAGTTAAATCAATAGAAGTAAAGGCTGCGCTTTTAATGATTAGACTCATAATCGCAAACCTTTTGTCTTACTGTAAATTTCAAAAAAACAACGGTAGGAGCTGCCCTCCATTTTACTGAATGCCAATAAATCCCGTTGACGGGCAGCACTTGAAACCTTGCCATTAAGTACAAGACTGGCCAGTAATTCGTTACTGGCAAATTTAGTGGCCAATACACGATTTACACTGTGCATGGAAAATTCAGTGGCAGCTATTTGCTCATTACAGATGGCAATGATGTATTCTATATTTTCAAAATCGGCCAAATCCAATGTTAGCTCTTTATTGTTCTTTAACCACAATAAAAAATGCATAAGTGATTTAACAAAGCGAGGCCTAACCATGGTTAGAAATCGGTTTACACTGCCCAAGCCCCCTCCACTTAGCATCATGCTTGGGTCAACCTCAACACGACCTGAGCAATTCCCCAGTTGTAATGCCCCATCAACAAAAGACTCACCTACCGCTCTTTGATTCAGCTGTGAACAGACTTCAGGAGGCAACATAATAGTGACAGGGAAAGGCTTACCAGCTTGACGAGCCACGACCATAGCAAACCCCAAGTTTTGCGCTTCTATGCCATGAATCTTGTCCACAGCCAGCAACCACTTACCTTCTTGCTCTGAGACCTGAGTACGCCAATTGGCCAAACTTGGGCCGCCTTTATCTGTCATTAAAAAGTGGCCAAAAATACCTTTATCAACCCAATCTTCCACCTGCTTAAGCTGTGATGGGGTGGCGGTCAGACTCATCATGATCGAGCCAAATAACCCAATCATGTTGTGAAAATGTGGTGCCAGTCCTTCGTCTTTAACTTGATCAATAATGGCATCAATTACAAAGGTTTGATCAAACTGCTCTAGGGGTTGCTTAACCCGGGCCTCTTTAGCGGGCGCCAATGGCTTTAGGCTATCTTCAATAATCATACTGGCATCAAACAATCGTAATGATGACGTCGACAATAAAGTGGCCAACGAGGAAGGCATTGGCAGTATGTCTGAAAGCTGCTGGGTAATAAAACCACCCACAATAGAATCGATATTCATAATTTACTCCATCAAATACGCTTGGGCAGGTGGCAATGCTAAAAATGGAGAAACTGTATAGCTAGCATGATAGGCACCACAATTTTCAAAGAGGGCTAGGTCACCTGATTGCGGTAGTTGATTTTTTACCACACCAATCACATCGTCTTTATTACATGATGTCCCCACTAGCAGGCACGAAGTTTCTTGATTATTTTCAAAATCGCTTACCCTAGGTTCATGGGGAGTAGCAGACATAAGAATAGGCGTTTCATAACGACGAAATGGCGTTTCAGTTTTGGCCAATAAAAAGTTCTGAGCCATGCCGCCGTCACAAATTGCATAAGACTGTTCATTTACAGATTTCACATAACGAATTTGGGTTAAGTAATACCCTGCCGATGCAGCTATGCCCCGCCCACTTTCATGCATGACCTGAATATGTTTGGGTAGCTCCTTGAGAGCTGAGCGATATTTTTCGAAATCAAAGTTATACTCGCTCCAAGTGGAATCAAAGCCACCACCAAGGTTCACCTTGCTAATGGCGTAGCCCAATATTTTCTCGAAGGCTTCAATGATTTGTTGACTGGCTACAAGAGTGTCCATGGCGCAGGCAGGAAAACTTTGTGAGCCTTTAAAAACATGAAAACCAGCCACCTGAATGTCGGAGGCTTGACACAACTCTAGGGCTTTTTTTGTATCCTGCCAATCCATGCCAAAGTGATTGGGCTTAATGCGGGCTGACTGAGGAGAGAACTCAGCTAGAACATCATGATTAAGCCTTAACATAATGGGCTTTATGGGACGCTTACCCACAAATTCAGCCACCAAAGCTAATTGCGCTAAGTTATCTACCACTACCGTACATTTACTGGCAATGGCAGCACGAATAAAGTTTTTATCGGCTGACGGATTATTAATAAACCGAGGGCCATCACCACTGGCAAGTGAATTCAACTCTCCAATTGAAGCGATTTCAATACCATCTTCAAAAATATGCCCGCACCGAACAATTAGATCAAGGCAGCTGTTGGATTTCATGGAATATATAAGTGGTGTGCCTAGCGCCGCCTTAAGCTCACGATAGTTTTTCTCAAACTGAGAAATTGAATACACAAAACATGGGGTTGTATACTTTTGACGGTCCTTGCTAAGACACGCTATTAGTTTATCAGTAGTTTCAGACACAATAATTCACCAGACGTAATGAGTAATTTTATTATTCTTATTGCTTTAAATTAAATCTAGAAGCAGGCTAATTCAGCTCGCTTGCCAGTTTTTTCTTATCTACCTTGCAATTTGGCGTAAGGCAAATTGCCTCCACAAAACGACATTCTCTTGGTCTATAGTCTGCATCAATATTTAATTTCAACCACTCTTCACACGCATCTTGGTTTGCCTTAGTATTTTCATTTAATTCAATAACCGCAATCGCAATTTCTAATCCAGACCGATCCTGCCCACCCACAACAGCATTAAGATGAACCAGTGAGCAAGACTCTATGATGTTTTCAATATCTTTGGGATATAAACAATAGCCTGCTTGTTTAATCAGCTCTTTGCTGCGGCCTTTAAAATAGTAAAAACCCTCTTCATCACGACTAAATAAATCTCCCGTTGCCAACCAGTTGTCGTCACGATATCGCCCTGGAATAGTTTTAGAGCCACCTTGCGCATTAGGATTAAAGTACCCTTGCATGACGGCCGCACCACGTACATAAAGCTCTCCTACCTCGTTGGCTTGAGCTTCTTTATAACCTTGCTCATTTGGTAGAAATACACGTGCATCCAAGCCTGGAATGGGTACGCCCACCGACCCCATTTTGTCCTCCCACAAGTGTGGCTCTAAATACAAAGCACGCTTACATTCGGTTAGGCCATACATAGAATATACATCTAACTTTTTACAAATTGATTTCCACTGGCGAATAACCGATTCCGACAAATGCCCCCCTGTATTAGTGACAGCCCTTAAATTTTCAAGATTCGTTTTTAACAAGGGTAAAACACGTACCAACGCAGAGGCGATTGTCGGGACAAAAGGCAGTACGGAAATTTTTTCTGAATCCAGGGTTTTAATTATTTGAATAGGGTTAAATTTTTGATCATACAATAATGCGGTGCAATTACAGTGCAGAGCAAACAAGACCTGATACAAACCGTAATCAAATGAAAGCGGTGACAAACAAATAATGCGGTCTTGAGGGGTAAGCTGTAAATAGTGCGCAATAGAGGCAATAGATGTCAGTACGTTTTGGTGAGATAACATTATCCCTTTTGGTAACCCTGTACTGCCTGATGTGTAAATAATTAAAGCCAGATCAGATCCAGTTACGCATGCATCTTCTGTTGTTTCAAAAAGTACTGGCTCGGAATTATAACGAGTTAATTTAACTAACTGTCCTTGCTGCCAGAGCCCTTTTGCATTGCAGTCCTGCGCAATTGCATCAATGGCATCATCACTCATATCCTCTTTAACGGGTACCACCACCAAACCGCTTTGCCAGGCAGCTAATAAGGTTGCAATAGTTTTAATATCGTTATGAGCGCGAACAATGATGCGATCACCACTTTGCCACTGGATCTCGCCAAGGGATAATGAACTCAATGCTTGTTGGCAGGAAATTGAATTTAACTCATCTCCCTGTAGGGTAACAACAGATCCTTGCCAACGACTTTGCACTACGTTTTGATATAAATCAGCGAGGGAGAATATAGGTGTTTGCAACTTCATATTTCGTCATTCCATCTGCGCACTTAATTTTTGTGCATCTTTTTTATTGGTGACTTACTGTCAAAATAGACTACCTAGAGCAGCGCTAAGTAACAAGTGGTGATTATTAAAATCATCACTAAGAAGTATTTATAATATTTTTCTATCCTCTTTGACGCTTATGGCAATAAATAATTACATATGGACGTTTACTAACCTTTTTGGTCATATCTCTTTCACTATACAAGACAGATATAGACTATTAATGACACACGGAACAACACATTCGTACAAACTCAACTTATATCTTCTAATATTTTTTAAGATTTAGACTTTTAATGGTTTATTTATTTCAAATACGACATTTAAAAATAATAAGGGATTAATGATTAAAACTTCTAGTTTTTATCATTAGACCTATAACTATTGTTATATTTTATAACCATCCCGTTTTAACATTGCACAATTGCAAAAATAAATATTGACAACCAAAGAGCACCATATGGATTACAGCATCCTCCAAAAACACACAATTTAATTGGCATCAAGCCAGGCTACTCGATTCAGAAGTTATCAAGATTTTGGAGGAGCTGGAGTTTCCAGTTTTTATAGGTGATGAGGAAAGTTAAAAGTTTACGTAGTGACAAATGAACAGCTGAAAAATAAAGAGTAAACAACTACGAGAAACTACTTAATTAAAAAGGAAACATTAAAATAGATACGTTTTGGGGAATGGTTGTGTTGCCATTTTACAAGGAAGAAACCTAAAAATTAAAAAACTTTGTGAGGCTATCTAAAGTTTTGTACGGCTTGATTTTAATTATCGACAATGACCTATCTATTATTAGAACTTTCTAAGAACATTAAAAAATGTGGAGTATTTAATGCATCACTCAAGTCACCTACTTGATTGGAATCACCCATATATTTACTTCCATCTAAATCACCTAGTTATAAAAAAGCCCCTTACTAATTTGAATATTGGTAAGGGGCTTTTGGGTTTTAAAATTATATGACTTAATTTTAAGGTCTAATTTTATTCGGTTTTGTTTTTACTGCGTAATAAATAATAAAACACCGGTGTTAAAATCAAGCCAAAAAAGGTTACGCCAATCATGCCAGAGAATACTGCGACACCCATGGCCTGACGCATTTCAGCTCCTGCACCAGTGGAGAGCACCATGGGAACCACTCCCATAATGAAAGCAAAAGAAGTCATTAAGATAGGACGTAAACGCAAACGTCCAGCTTCTTTAATGGCTTCAAGTGCATTCATACCCTTGTCTTGAAGTTCTTTAGCAAACTCAACAATCAAAATAGCATTCTTGGTGGCTAAGCCCACTAAAACAATGAAGCCAATTTGTGTAAATATATTGTTATCCCCCCCTGAAAGAATGACACCGGTTAATGCCGACAATAAGGTCATGGGCACAATAAGAATGATCGCTAAAGGCAGCGTCATGCTTTCATACTGAGCCGCCAGCACCATGAACACCAACAACACCACTAATGGGAATATAAACATGGAAGCATTACCTGCCAGTATTTGCTGGTAGGTTAACTCTGTCCATTCGTAGCTCATGCCAATGGGCAGAGTTTCCGCAAGAATTTTCTCCATGGCGGCACGTGCTTCACCTGTACTCACACCGGGTGCAGGGCCTGCATTTACTTCCGCTGTTGTGTAGCCGTTATAATGCATAACGCGATCAGGACCTGCCGCATGACGTACTTCCATGAAAGAGCCCAGAGGAATCATTTGGCCATTTTCATTACGTACTTTTAATTGGCTTACTTGTTCGGGCTCTTGCCTAAACTGTTCATCCGCTTGAACGTTTACCTGATAGGTACGGCCAAACTGATTAAAGTCATTCACATAAACCGAACCTAAATAGGCCTGCATGGTTTCAAAGGCTGTGTCTATGCGAACACCTTGGCTCTTAGCTTTAGTACGATCCAAGTCCACTTCAATTTGCGGTACATTCACTTGAAAGCTGCTGAATATTCCGGTCAATTGTGGATCCATCCAAGACTTCTGAATCACTTGTTGCGTCACGGCATATAAGGCTTCATATCCCATGTTACCTTTATCTTCAATTTGTAAGCGGAAGCCTCCAATGGTGCCTAAACCCGAAACCGGTGGTGGCGGAAAGATCGCCACAAATGCTTCTTCAATGGAAGAAAATGATCCATTCAATTGCCCAGCTATGGCCCCTGCCGATAAATCATCTGTGGTGCGCTCGTCAAATGGTTTTAAGGTAACAAACAAAATGCCGCTGTTTGGACTATTGGTAAAACCATTAATGCTTAATCCAGGAAACGCCACAGCAGCTGCCACGCCAGGATGATCCATGGCTTTCTGTGACATGTCTCGCATAACTTTATCGGTGCGCTCTAACGAAGCTGCATCGGGCAATTGCGCGAAAGCCACCAGATACATTTTATCTTGTCCCGGTACATAACCTGTTGGTGTTGAAGAAAACTGCCCGTAGGTAATGGCCATTAGGCCTGCATAAAAGACCAAAACAATGCCACTTAAACGAATCAGTTTACCAATGCCTTTTGTATAGCTTT
>OLII01000988.1_pt1 | contig 10132 bp, 9 predicted proteins | sample 1609481 | NCBI WGS metagenome assembly OLII01 (sample SAMN05416859, study PRJEB24817) | seawater metagenome | isolation source: Sea water | place: Canada:Atlantic | collected 2013-11
AGTAGATCGTCGGCAGCGTCAGATGTGTATAAGAGACAGTCCCATATGATCTCCTTGTACACGATCCATTCCATTACTAGCACCAGCAACACCTCTAAAGATATTTCCTCCACCTATAACAATGGCAAGTTCAATCCCTTTCTCTGTTACTTCTTTAATTTCTTTGGCATATTCTTTTAGGCGTTTAGGATCAATTCCATATTGTCTATCGCCCATAAGTGCTTCACCACTTAATTTTAAAAGTACTCGTTTGTATTGCATAGTTCTGAAAGTTGTACAAAACTAAGCATTTTTTTCTTTTCTTAAATACTTGTTTCCATGAAAAAACCTCGCTAGTGCTCTGAATTTATTTCAGTGACTAACGAGGTCTTATGTAATAAGATTCTAAAAATACACTTCAGCTAGTTCAGTGTAAGAATTAAGAATAATTTACCCTAGAGCAACACGTTTAAAACCTGTTACGCTTACATCTCCAATAGTTTTTACATACTCTGCAACACTTTGCTTATTATCTTTAATGAAAGATTGGTTTACTAGCGTATTGTCTTTGAAGAAACGTTTTATTTTTCCTTTGGCAATATTGTCTAACATTGCTTCTGGTTTCCCTTCAGTTCTTAATAGATCTTTAGCAATTTCAATTTCTTTTTCAATGATAGAAGCATCAACTTCATTTTCATTTAAAGCTATTGGATTCATTGCCGCAGCTTGCATAGCAACATCTTTTGCAACAACATCTGCACCTTCTGTAGCAGAAGATAACCCTACGATTGTAGCAATTTTATTACCAGCATGAATATAAGAACCAACAAACGGAGCTTCTACTTTTTCAAAAGCATTGATTTGAAGTTTTTCTCCAATAACACCAGTTTGTTCAATTAATTTATCAGCAACAGTCATTCCGTTAAAATCAGCAGCTAATAATTCTTCTTTAGAAGAACAATTTAATGCCAAAGTTGCAAATTCTTTTGCAAGGTTCACAAAACTATCATTTTTACCAACAAAATCTGTTTCACATCCTAAAACGATAGAAACACCAACTGTTTTGTTGTCATTAACTTTAGCTATAGCTGCACCTTCAGTAGACTCTCTGTCTGCTCTTTTTGCGGCTACTTTTTGACCTTTTTTACGTAAGATGTCAATTGCTTCTTCAAAATTTCCTTCTGCTTCAACTAATGCCTTTTTGCAGTCCATCATACCTGCGCCAGTTGTTTTTCTTAGCGTATTTACTTCTGCAGCGGTTACTTTAACCATTTTTATAGTCTTTAAAAAATTTACAATTTATTTCTTTTCAACAGTTGTTTCGGTTGTAGTTTCTACTACAGGTGTAGCTTCTTTTACTACTTCTACCTCTTTAACAACTTCTTTTTTAGCTGCTTTAGCAGCTTTAGCTGGTTTAGCAGCTTTTTTTACAGCTTCTTTAGCGGCTGGTTCTTCAGCTGTTTTTTCGGCTGTTTTTTCAGCTGGTTTTTCAGCTGGTTTTGCTTTTTCTTTCTCTGCTTTTCTATCAGACAAACCTTCTGCAATACCTTCTGTAATAAATGATAACACTTTTTCTATAGATTTTGATGCATCATCGTTAGATGGTATTACAAAATCTACAGGTCTTGGATCTGAGTTGGTATCAACCATCGCAAAAATTGGGATGTTTAATTTTTGAGCCTCTGCAATAGCAATGTGCTCTTTTTTAACATCAACAACAAAAATTGCTCCTGGTAAACGAGTCATGTCTACAATAGAACCTAAATTCTTGTCTAACTTTTCTCTTTGACGATTGATTTGCAATTTTTCTCTTTTAGATAAAGCATCAAAAGATCCATCTTGCTTCATTCTATCAATAGAGGTCATTTTTTTAACCGCTTTTCTGATTGTGATAAAGTTTGTTAACATCCCTCCAGGCCATCTTTCTGTGATGAAAGGCATGTTTACAGCTGCAGCTTTCTCAGAAACAATATCTTTTGCTTGCTTCTTGGTAGCAACAAATAAAATTTTTCTTCCAGAGTTTGCAATTTTTTGCAATGCTAATGAAGCTTCTTCTATTTTAGCGGCTGTTTTGTATAAATCAATAATATGAACTCCATTACGTTCTGTATAAATATAAGGAGCCATGTTTGGATTCCATTTTCTAGTCAAGTGACCAAAATGTACTCCATTGTCTAATAATTCTTGAATGTTTGCTTTTGCCATTTTTTAAAATGTGTTTACTTTCTGTTATTTGAAATCAATATATAAGTAGTCTTGAAATTATGAGTCTTATATATTTAGATACTAAACTGTTATTAATAATTGATAACAGTAATCTAAACAAATTATTAACGTTTAGAGAACTGGAATTTTTTACGTGCTTTTTTCTGACCAAATTTCTTACGCTCTACCATTCTTGGATCACGAGTTAATAATCCTTCTGGCTTAAGAATAAGTCTGTATTCTTCGTTAATAGATACTAGAGCTCTAGTAATTGCTAATCGAATAGCTTCAGCTTGACCTGTTACTCCACCTCCATAAACGTTTACTTTAATGTCGTAAGATTTTAAATTATCTGTTAACATTAGAGCTTGCTCTACTTTGTATTGAAGAGTAGCAGTAGTAAAATAGTCTTTGAAATCTTTTTTATTTACGATTATGTTTCCTTTTCCTTCAGAAAGGTAAACACGAGCTACGGCAGTTTTTCTTCTACCTATTTTGTGAACTATATCCATTATTTAAGATCGTTTAAGTTAATAGCTTTAGGGCTTTGAGCGTCATGCTTGTGCTCTGTACCAGCATATACATACAAATTTCTAAAAAGAGCACTACCTAAGATGTTCTTTGGTAACATTCCTTTTACTGCTTTCTCTACTAATCTAGTAGGGTCTTTTTCAAACATTTCTGTTGCAGTTAACGATCTTTGTCCTCCTGGATATCCTGTGTGACGGATGTAAGACTTATCAGTCCATTTTTTTCCAGTTAGATTAATTTTTTCTGCGTTGATCACAACCACGTTATCTCCACAATCTACGTGTGGAGTAAAGTTTGGTTTGTGCTTACCTCTAATTAGCTTAGCTATTTTAGAAGCTAGACGACCCAACGTTTGCCCGTCCGCATCAACTAAAACCCACTCCTTATTAACGGTAGCTTTGTTTGCTGATACTGTTTTGTAACTTAATGTGTTCATAATTACACTTTTAGTTTTTGTTCAATTAATAATTTAGTTTTTCCTTAAAAAAGGAGTGCAAATGTACTACTAATTATTTGATTGACAAACAGTAAAGAAGCTGTTTTTAAAGAGGTTTGTATTTTTTTATTTATCAGGATGTTTTTACTTACAAATAAGATCGTGTTTTGATTTTTAGAGAAGATAAAATGGGAAAATTTTAACGGAATATTTATCAGATAAAAAATAGCTTTGCTGCTTGAAATGTAAAATTTCATAACAGAACTAACCAACATGACTAGCTTTAATTTATCAAAGTTTTTAACTTTTTCTTTCTTTTTTTGCTCATTATTTGCTGTTTCTCAAGTAGATAGCTTAAGTATTGAAAAGAGAATATATACTACTCAATTACTGAAGAAAACTCCTGTAATTGATGGAGATGTTACTGATGAAGCTTGGGATGTTGTCGAGTGGTCTTCAGACTTTACTCAAAAAGATCCAGATGAAGGAGCGCCTCCTGCACATCAAACAAAATTTAAAATTATCTATGATGCAAAATATTTATATATAGCATTAAGAGCATTGGATGATCAGCCAGAATTAATACAACAACGACTTAGTAGAAGAGATGGTTTTGCTGGAGATAGAATTAATGTCATTATTGATAGTTATCACGATAAGAGAACCGCTTTTGTTTTTACAACTACTGCTGCTGGAGTAAAAGGAGAAGAGATTGCTACTGGAAATGGAAGTAATTTTGACCCAAGTTGGAACCCAGTTTGGTATACCGATGCTAAAGTAGATGACAAAGGTTGGACAGCTGAAATGAAAATCCCTTTTAGTCAATTGCGTTTTGGGAAAGCAAAAGAACAAATCTGGGGATTAAACATCAACAGAACTATTTTTAGACTTCAAGAAAGATCACTTTGGCAACGAATTCCAAATGATCAAGCAGGATTCATTAGCGAAGCTGGAGAACTTCATGGATTAATAGATTTAGTTCCACAAAAACAATTAGAGATTCAACCTTTTACAGTATTGCAATACGATTCATATCCCAAGGAAGGAGACAATCCTTTTAGAGATGGAAGTGATTTTAAAGTAAATGGTGGTTTGGACGCTAAAATAGGAATCACTAATGATTTGACATTAGATTTAACCATCAATCCAGATTTTGGACAAGTGGAAGCTGATCCTGGAGCTATTGCTTTAGATGGATTTCAAATATTTTTTCCAGAACAAAGACCCTTTTTTGTTGAAAACAAAAACATTTTCGATTTTGAATTTGCTAATGGAAGAGACAATCTTTTTTACAGCAGAAGAATTGGAAGAAATCCACACAGAGATGCAAATTTAGGAGTAGGTGAATTTGGAAAAGTTCCTCAAAACTCAACAATTTTAGGTGCTGCAAAATTTTCAGGAAAAACACAAAACGGATGGTCACTTGGAATTTTAGAGAGTGTTACTGCCAATGAATTTGCAGAAATCAGAGAGACTGATGGTGGTACTAGAGAGCAAATTGTGGAGCCATTGACAAATTATTTAGTTCTGAGAGCTCAAAAAGACTTCAATGAAAGGAATACTTTTTTTGGCGGAATTTTTACGGCAACTAATCGTCATTTGGATGGAGATTTTTCTGAATTGCACAAAGCGGCTTATACAGGTGGAATTGATTTTCAACACAATTGGAATAATAGAGATTATTATATTGACGGAAATGTTATTCTAAGTCACGTTTTAGGAAGCCCTGAAGCCATCGAATTAACACAGCGGTCTATTACTCGATTATTTCAAAGAACAGATGCAACCCATGTTTCTGTAGATCCAACCAGAACTTCTTTAACCGGTACAGGAGGAAGAATTGAAATAGGAAAAGCGGGTGGAGGAAATTGGCGATATAACGGTGGTTTTATCTGGAGATCTCCAGAATTAGAATTAAACGATGTAGGGTTTTTACGTAGAACAGATGAAATCATTCAATTTACGAATCTTACCTATTTATGGCAAGTACCAACAGATATCTATAGAAACATACGCTTAAGAGGTGAGCAGTCTACTGATTATGATTTTCAAGGAAATTTAAACAGAGTAAAGTTTGAGATACAAGGAGATGTAAGTTGGATTAATAATTGGTCTTCAGATTTAGGAATTGGAGTGAATAATAATCGCTTTACAAACGCTTTTTTAAGAGGAGGTCCTAGATGGAGAAGTGCAAACAATAGTTATCTTTTTGGAGGTTTTGGGTCGGATAGAAGTAAAAAATTAAGTTTTAGAGTGCGTTACACAAATGTAAGTTCTGACGAAGAAGTTTTCAATAGAAATCGTTATACCATTAGTTTTAATTATCAACCGGTAGATGCCTTAAATATTTCATTAGAAAATCAGTTGGAAATTACAAAAGACAGAGCTCAATATGTTTCTACAGAAGATTTTGGAAATGATCAACGATATATTCTTGGGAATATTAAAAATGATGAATTCACCACTACATTAAGATTAACCTACAGTATTAATCCTAATATGTCTATTCAGTTTTATGGACAACCATTTATTTCTAGAGGAAGATATTCTAATTTCAATTTTGTCAATAATTCTATAGCATCTAGTATTAATGATCGTGTAAATTTTTATAGCTCAGATCAAATTTCTGAAACGATTGATACGGATGGAAATGCTATTTTTTCTATCGATGAAAACAGGGATGCTACAGAAGATTACACGTTTGATAAACCCGATTTTTCTTTTGTACAATTCAGATCTAATTTGGTTGCACGATGGGAATACATTCCAGGTTCAGAAATTTTCTTGGTTTGGGCACAAGGTGTCGTAGGTTCTGAAGATCCAGGAGAAAGACTTGGTAGCTCTTTAAGAAACCAGGTGTTAAATCAAAAAAAAGACAATACTTTTTTAATAAAAGTTACTTATCGTTTTGTAAAGTAATTTTTTAAAAATCTGGTGCAACAGTAAAACTCATTTTTTCTTTTGTTGTGGGATGTTCAAATTCGATATACTCTGCATGTAAATGCAATCTATCTTGTTTTTTTCCATACAAATCATCGCCAATAATGGGAGTGTTCAACCCATCTTTATGTGCAGCATGAACTCTTAATTGATGTGTTCTTCCAGTTATTGGAAAAAAATGAACACGGGTTTTATTGTCTTTTTGTGCTACAACTGTCCATTTAGTTTCAGCAGGTTTACCGTTGGTAAAATCTACTAATTGTCTTGGCCTGTCATCAATATCTAAACGAATAGGAAGGTTGATAACACCGTTTTTTTCAGTTAAACTTCCATCTAATAAAGCAACATATCTTTTTTTAATGGTTCTTTTTATAAACTGACTTTGTACTATTTTATTGGCTTCTTTAGTTTTTGTGAGCACTAAAATTCCGGAGGTAGACATGTCTAAACGATGTACAATTAAAGGTCCGGTAGCATTTGGATATTGTTTTCTGATTCTTGAATACACAGAATCTTTAATTTCCTTTCCTGGCACTGATAAAAATTCAGATGGTTTGTTAACCACTAGAATTACATCATCTTCAAAAATAATTTCTAATTCTTGTTGTTCTGCTAGATTTTCTATCAATAAATTGGTATCCATTTCAACACCCTTTAACATGTGTGTTAAAATAGGCTTACATCTACTTTGACAAGCGGGGTAATAATTTTTATGCTTTCTAACTTCTGAGTTTGGTGAAATTCCCCACCAAAACTCTGCCATAGCAATGGGAGTTAAATTGAACTGAAAAGCATATTGTAATAATTTGGGAGCAGAACAATCTCCAGCTCCAGCGGGAGGTTTTATTAACGGATTGTTGAAAATATCTAGCAACGCTTTTTCTTCTTTCTGTTTGTTTAGAAATTGATATTTACCAAACAAGGTTTCTTGAAGCACTGCGGAGGTTTTTTTTCTTTGTTTTTTCAGAGATTGAATACGGTTTTCATAATCACTAAGCTGTTGCTGATTTTTTTCAATTTTTGCTTCATAATACTCTACAAGTTCTTTGTAGAAAAATTGATCATTAAAACTCTCTTGTACTAGCTCTTGAGAGAAAGTTTTATAATTTTCTGCATTCAATTCTTTTTTGGCATTTCTTTTTCTATATCTACGATCTAGTTTGCTTGCTTTCATTTTCTTTCTTTGGAAAGCTAAATCATCTTCAATAGTTTTTGTGAGTTTTTTTAAAGATTTTTTTAAAGATATATACTTTTTGTCTTTCTTTAGAAGACTTATTTTTTCTCCAATTTCTTCAATCTCTTTTTCTCCTTTGATATAGAAACTGCCTTCGGTTCTCATATTAAAAATGGGAGGCACAAATTTTGTAGGCAAACTTTTATCAGCTAATTTTCCAGAAAATGCAGCTAAATATCCGAGTTCATTTTGTCGATTTTTTACAACTAAAACACCAAACATTTTTCCGATGGCTAATTCTTTGGTATTAGAATTGAATCCAAAATTATGTTCAAAATCGGTTTGGTTTTCTAAATATTCTTGGATTTCTTTTACAGCAATTTTTGCAATATCATGAGGCTCGTAATAAAATGGAAATGTAAATTTTTCTGGGAGTTTGAAGCCAGAAACATCTTCTTTAAAATTTTGTAAGTGTAGCAAAATGGTATAATTTACTATTTTAAATGAGTTACTTTCTTTCTTCTAATTCAGTATTTATTTGCTCTTTAAGTAAGCCAACATCAATGATCATTACTTTATAGCGTTCTATAATATAAGTCAGCCAGCCTAGACTATATTTTAGAGTTTCTTTAAAAACATGGTTATTCTGTAGTTCTTTGATATTAATAGGTTTCGCATTATCTGTTAATGATTCATGAATAAAATTTTCTATTAATAAAGATTCTAATTTTGTTTTGTAGAAATTAGAATGATCATTTTCAAGGTTTTCTATCCATTGATATCTATTGCTGTAAATATGCATGATATTTTCTTTTAAACGATCATTTTTTATAATCTCAAAACCAATAGATTTTAGATTTTCATATGCAGAAGTTATTTCGATAAAATACGGATGAAGACCCAGGTTTGCATAAGAATAAGGTAAAGAATCGTTTTCAAAAGCAGGGTCAGTAAGTTTTTTAAGCACCATGATTGTTGCTCTTTGTCGGATCTTATAAAAATCAAGATTTCCTTTCATGTCTTCTAAATCAGAATTCAAGTTTTTTTGCATTAGATCAAGAATTTCAAGCTCTGTATTGGAAGTATTTTTTTGTGTATTCCAATTATTTATCTGTAGCGCAATTAAAATTCCGATGACTACTAAAATAATTTCGCCTACTGCGTATTTAAAATATTTTGAAGATTGATTTTTCATCAATAGATTTTTACGGATTGTACCAAAGAATTTAAGCATTAAAGAATGTTTGTTTTGATTATTAAATACTACAATTTGTGCCGATCTCTAAATCTGTTTGTGTTGGATTTAAAAAGTTATCTTCTATTCTAACTATACCAATAGTTCCATTAACAAAAATAGATTGTAAGTCACATAAATCTCTTAGAATATCGTTATCATGTACGGCAACTAAACCTGTAAAATTTGAAATTGTTTCAAAACCATTTAAATTGGTTAAAGCATCGTTATTCCTAATTCCAATTCCGTTTCCTTCAATTTCTTGCCCAATACTTAAGTTGTTAAAGCTTACTAGAGAAGTTAATCTAGGATTGTCTTTAATGTCTATTCCTATTGGAGTACTTTTTAGATTTTCTATCCCTTGTAAAGATTGAAGATTAGGATTATTTGAGATTTCCAATAAACCAATAGTCTCAATACTTTCTAGTCCAGATAAATCAGTAATGAAAGGATTTTGATAAATCCAGAATCGACCACCAACATACTTTAGTGCATCTAATCCATCATAAGATTCTAAACTTCCGCCATTTACCCAAAAAGCATCTTCAACTCTTTCTAATTTGTTAAGACCTTGCATATTTCTATTTCCGCCAGTAAGTTGAACGCTGTTTACTTTAGTTAAATTAGAAAAAGCACTTAAATCAGGTATGCTAAATCCAGATATTGATAAAGCATCAAGTTCTGTAATGTCTTTAAAACTTCCAATAGAAGTAACTCCAGCGGAAACATCTATAAATATACTTTCGCCTACAAATGTATTGTCTTGAAAGACATCTAGATTTTCTACAGCAGAAGAACCAACCAAAAGATAACCACCTACATGGAAAACATTTTCTAAACCATTTAATGAGGTTAATTGCCAATTCCTTCGAATCCGTAAGAAGCCATTTACTTTATGTAAAGAAGCTAATCCGCTCAGGTCTATGATATCAGACTGTTGACTTACAGCATCTCCAATGGTTAAATTTCCATCAACAATACAATACTCATTTAGAATAAAATTATCAACATCTGCTTGAGTTTGTAAATGAATGTCACCTTTAAAAGTACAAGCAACTGCGACTTCTTCAATATTAATAAAAGGAAATGCGTACTCATTATTAGTACATCCGTTTAAAACTGAGAGGACAAGTAATGCGGTAAAATAAAGTTTAATTTTTTTCATACTTTTTTTTTATAAATATATGAATAAACAATAAGTTTTTAAATGGATAGATATTAGGTTAAAAAAATCTCTTAAATGATAAAAATCGTTGATGGTCTAAAAAATGAGGGCAACGTTGTTTTTTAACTCAGTTCTTTGTTGTAGCCAGTTTTTATTACTTTTCTATTCCAAAATTTGCCCAATTCAGAGTATTGAAATTTTCTTTCTGATAGTTGGTTAATTCCGATTTATTAAATATCAATTCTACCTCGTTTTCTATTCGGTCAAAATTCACAATCCAAGGCGAACAAATTCTGTCAGTCAATTCAATTGATTCTGAAATCGAATTATTTTGGTCAGCCATTTTTCCAATAATTTCAATTCGGTATGAGTCTTTCAGTTTCTCGTATTTTGAGATTTCAAATCCTTTTTCACAATTCAGAGTTTCGCATATCAATTCTGCCTGTCTCTTATACACATCTGACGCTG
>OLII01000989.1_pt1 | contig 10129 bp, 8 predicted proteins | sample 1609481 | NCBI WGS metagenome assembly OLII01 (sample SAMN05416859, study PRJEB24817) | seawater metagenome | isolation source: Sea water | place: Canada:Atlantic | collected 2013-11
GAGTAGATCGTCGGCAGCGTCAGATGTGTATAAGAGACAGCTATAGACGCTATTGCTTGTTTATTATAATGCCTTACAGTATAAAGACTAACGTTTTCGTACGACGTTACATTAAATTTTGCTTTTAAATGCTGAAGCAATTGCTCAAGATTATTATATGAGTTTTCAAAACAGACTGAAAAACTAATTGCAGAATTTTGAATAACATCAACTTTCATCTTATAATAGTGTAATAACTTAAAAATCTCACTAATATTCTCTTCGACGATATAACTAAAGTCTAATGAGGATAGTGAAACTAAAACCTGATTTTTCTTGACGATATAACAAGGTATATTTGGTGATAACCTAATGCCTTTAGAAACTTTCGTCCCTTCATCTTTTGGGTTTAAAAAAGATTTTACAAATAACGGAATTTCCTTTTGTTGTAAAGGTTGAAGTGTTTTAGGATGAATTACAGATGCACCATAAAAGGCTAACTCGATAGCTTCTCTGTAAGAAATACTATGCAGTAACTGAGCATTTTCAAAATAACGTGGATCTGCATTTAGTATACCTGGTACATCTTTCCAAATCGTAACGTTTTGAGCATTTAAACAATATGCGAAAATAGCAGCAGTATAATCACTTCCCTCTCGTCCTAAAGAAGTCATGAAATTATTAGCGTCACTCCCTATAAATCCTTGAGTAATATTTAATAATTTAGTATCAAAATTCAAGTTTACTTGTTGTTGTCCTGGTTGTAAGTAATGAGCTGAACGACTCAGCATAACTTGCTGCGCTTTACCTTGTTTATTGATACCTGAAACAATTGCACTAAGCTCATAACGGCCTTCGCTAGCAATATCTAATTCGACCGTGGCATGAGTTAAATTAACAACGGTTTTACCAGTCATTTTTGCGGTTGGCGTTGCAATAGCAAAAGCGACCTTACCGTTACGATTGATTTTTAAACCATTATCATTACCTTGTGATGCAATATGTAATTCATAAAGTTCTCCGTAATTTTCATGAGCAGTCATTTCAGGAAGCTTGATATTGTACTTACCGTTTAGCTCGCGGTAATTTACCGATAAAATGTCACCTGCAGGTGTTTTTATGTGAGCTTTATGCGTACTGTTTTTCAACTTTCCTTTGCTGTTGTCAATCGATATGTCAAGCGTTATATGTTGTTTAGCGACTAATGTTTGGCTGGGAATAGACAGTGTTAGCTTATGCTCAGAGCCTTTTTCTTTTACATTGACTAAGTAACGTTCCTCATTATTTAGTGCCTGATTTACTTTGAGCTTAAACTCACCACTACCAACTCGTTGCTCAAGTTTAACAGCGCTACTATTTGGAAAGATATTAGCGGTAGCAAATTGTTCTTGTGATACTTTCTGACTAAATGCTTTATCCAGTTTTTGTTTGCCCTTAGACAGCTCAATTTTTTCAGGGTCAATAGCGATACTTTTAACATGTGCTGGATTTTTACTTGCTTTGCCTGACAAGCGAATAAGAGCACCAGGTTTAGTGATAGCTAAGGCAACACCTGAGTTTAACTGTTTCCCTGTTACTTCTAACCAATACTCATCACTGACACTGGTATAAGGCTTAACGGCAAATGACAAAGTACTGGCTTGCGCTAGCGGTTGACTAAAGTGTAGAGATTTTTTTTCTATTTTATGATGCGGAGCACTGATAGCAACAAGCTCGGTGTTATTTGTTTTTATTCGTTTAGCAGCAATCAAAGGTGTTGTTTTCACTGCCAGTGACTTGCTAAGTGATAATGTGCTTGCGTTTATACTGGTACTTATTGACAGGCTAATGCAAGCACTCAACAAACTGATTTTTTTAATGTTATTCATGAGTTGCTCCTTAAATGTCATTTCTAATGATAGTGTCTAGATTGAAGCAATCTCGACGACTTTGGTGATGGCTCAGTGGTTCACTACCTTTGGTTTTTTCTTTATCTTTAAACCAAACCGTACCTGCACCACTTTGAGAGCTACATTCTAAGAAGCCATCTGAGCATGAATCTAACCAATTTTGTGTTGTTTCTAGTGCCACTTGGTACTGATAACCGCCACAATAACTGTCACTATCCCAAATTGCAGAATCTACATCTGAGCCAACAACGGCTTTAAATGTACTAGGTAAAGTAGGGCGTCCACTAGTGCCAGACAACCAATTATCATTGTAATAGGCCATCCAACTTACTTGCTGTTGCTTTACAGCATCAGAGTTATAACCTAACAACCAGCCTAATGTACTTTCAAAGATATTACCTTGGGTTGCAGCGTCAGCTAAGGGGGTACCTAAACTAGAAGGTGCTAGGGCAATAACTTTGCTGGTAGTGTTAATTATGCCCGGATAACGAGAATCATATGTGGGGTTTGACAAGATCCAGCGCACAACATTACCGCCATTTGAATGGGTCAGTAACACTAAGCTGGTAATATTTTCGTTAGCTATAAAACTATTTAATTGGTTAGCTAGGCATCCTGCGGCGGCTTCAGCCCACATAAATTGGTCAAAATCACAGTTGATCACCGTATATTTACTGCTGTTCGGTAAGCCTTGTCGGACGGAATCAACAAAATCACCACTCCAATAATCATTGTAAGCATCACTTTGTTGTCCTGTGCCATGTATAAAGGCGATACCCTGATTAGCACTCGCACTCGCCATTAGTGCGAAAGAACTCAATACTATGGCTGTCATTATTTTTTTCATAGTAATTCCTGTTTTAATATTAATTACGTAATGTTAGATAGGTGAAAGGTCTAACCTCTTACCTGTTCAAACAAGAGTATTGATAGTTAAAAAAATATTGGCAAGCCAATAAAACGACAAAAATTCATACATTTCAGACGTCGTTTTGATCACTGTATTAAGTAGATACTCTAATTGTTCCAAGGCATCTAAAAGTAGGGAACAGTTTGTTGTAAATAGGATTTTCGTGGTGTTTTAAACGAGAACAAAAAATTCAAGAATTACTGATTTTAAAGTCATTAGCATAGTTATTTTTCGCAAAATAGCGTTACGCTAATCATTCGAAAACGATACTAGCGTCAACTATATTCTACTTTAGCAATTTTCAGCATTACTAATTGCTTTTGAGTCATTCATGAACGTTAAAGCTAAGTGAAGTTAATTAAGCTGCACTAAAGCATTTCAAACGAAGAAAAATAAGGTGTTGGGGGGACTTTAATGGTACTCAATTTCGATGAGTTGAACTCAGTTGGAGAAATAATAATTGTTTAGTATGTGATAGCTAAGTCAAATCATGATATTTATTTGCCTAAAAAAGAAAACGGCCCTCAAGAGGACCGTTTTACTATTAAAATCGGCTACATCATTTAATTAACAAAATGATGTAGTGCAATAAAAGTTTTATTTTACCTTAAACATTAAACAACGAATTAAAACGCAGCGTTGTTTGGTGTTCTTGGGAATGGGATCACGTCACGAACATTTTGCATACCCGTTGCATAAGCAACTAAACGTTCAAAACCTAAACCAAAACCAGAATGAGGAACGGTGCCGTAACGACGCAAATCACGATACCAGCTGTAGTCAGCCGGATCTAAATTCATTTCAGCTAAACGCTTATCTAAAACATCTAAACGTTCTTCACGTTGGCTACCACCGATGATTTCGCCAATGCCCGGTGCTAAAATATCCATTGCAGCAACCGTTTTACCGTCATCATTTAGGCGCATGTAGAACGATTTAATATCTTTCGGGTAGTTTTGTAAAACTACTGGACCATTAAAATGTTCTTCAGCTAAGTAACGTTCGTGCTCAGAGTTTAAATCTACGCCCCAAGCCACTTTGTTTTCAAACTTCTTGCCACAGTTTTCTAAAATAGTAATCGCGTCAGTGTAATCTAAACGCACAAAGTCGTTATTAATCACTGAATTTAAACGATCAACAACGGTTTTATCTACACGTTGTTGGAAGAAAGCCATATCGTCAGCACGTTCATCTAGTACCGCTTGGAAAACATACTTAAGCATTTCTTCTGCAAGGTCTGCAGCATCAGCTAAATCGGCAAAAGCAATTTCTGGCTCGATCATCCAAAACTCAGCTAAATGGCGCGTTGTATTTGAATTCTCAGCTCGGAATGTTGGACCAAAAGTATAAACTTTAGAAAGGGCACAACAATAAGTTTCAACATTCAATTGACCTGAAACCGTTAAGAATGTTTCTTTACCGAAAAAGTCTTGGTCGTAATCAACCTTACCTTGATCATTTAAAGGCAAGTTTTCCATATCAAGTGTACTTACGCGGAACATTTCGCCTGCGCCTTCACAGTCACTACCGGTAATTAATGGTGTGCTGATCCAAAAGTAACCTTTGCTATGTAAGAAACGGTGCACTGCTTGTGCCAAAGTATTACGAACACGTGTTACTGCGCCGCCAATATTCGTGCGCGGACGTAAATGTGCTTGTTCACGTAAAAATTCTATACTGTGACGTTTAGCTGCCATAGGATAAGTATCAGGGTCTTCAACTAAACCTAATACTTCGACTTGTTCTGCTTGAAGTTCAAACGATTGACCTTTACCAGGAGACTCAACCAAAATACCGGTAACTTTTACCGCTGCACCCGTAGTAAGCTTTAATACATCAGTCTGATAATTATCTAAATTACTCGGAGCAATTGCTTGAATAGCATCAAAACATGAACCGTCATGTATAGCTAAAAATGAAATACCGGCTTTTGAATCGCGACGTGTTCGGATCCAACCGTGGATAGTAATTGATTCATTAACAGGGTATTTTCCTGCCAAGATATCAGTAATTGCAATGACTGACATTTACAAACCTCTTTTCTGTCAAAATGTGCTCAGTTTTTAAGGATTGATATGTTACCTTGCTTATAGGGTTTAACAAGTAAAAGTTGTTAAATCCGGTCTATATAAAACGAAAAGTTGAAAATTAGCTTAAAAAGGCAGTGTGATGTATGAATATACTGAAAAAAGAGCGAAGAAATGCGGCTGATATATGGACATATATAGTTAGAACATTGGCAATTATTGGTTGGGGCTTATTTGCGTTTGCGCTAATAATGTCATATTTTGCAGCCCCTGACGTTGATTACGGCTATTTGCGCTTTCGTGATATTGAAATTAGAAAGTTTTGGCTAACCCCATTAACGGGTTACCTTTATATTGTTTTATGGTTAAGTGCGTTGAGTAGTTATTTTTGTTTAATTCTAGATAAATATCGTAGTCGACGTAAAAGCGATGGTACGCATTTTAATATATTACTATTGCTCGTTATTACCATCGCTTGGGTAAGCTTTATTTTGGTGCAAATATCTGAAGCTAAAGTTGGTTAATTATACACTAATCATTTTTAAAGCAAGCATCGTCATTAAGTACATTGCTAATGGCGTTTATCAAAAGCATTAGCTCTTCAGTTTTGCTGACAAATGGCGGCATAATGTAAATTAGCTTGCCAAAAGGGCGTATCCAAACACCTAGCTCAACAAAGCGTTTTTGGATCACCGCCATATCAACATTTTGTGTCGCTTCTACCACACCTATACCGCCTAACACTCGTGTGCTTTTCACTCGGCTATGTTGTTTTAGTGGCAGTAACTGTTCTTTAAGTAATAATGCTATGTCGGCTATTTGTTGTTGCCATTGATCACGCTTTAAAATGGCTAAACTAGCATTGGCAACTGCACAAGCTAATGGATTACCCATAAAGGTTGGCCCGTGCATAAAACAGCCAGCTTCACCGTCACTAATGGTATTTGCTATTTCGTCAGTACATAAAGTTGCAGCTAGTGTCATATAGCCGCCGGTTAATGTTTTTCCGAGGCAGATAATGTCAGGACTTATATCAGCCCATTCACAGGCAAATAATTTCCCCGTTCGTCCTAAGCCGGTAGCAATTTCATCGGCTATTAGTAGTACATTGTATTCATTGCATAATGAACGGCAAGCTTTTAAGTACTCAGGGTGATAAATACGCATACCGCCAGCACCTTGAACTATAGGTTCAATAATAAAGGCTGCTATTTCATGGTGGTGTTGTTTAAATAAGGTGGTTAACTCGTCAAGTTCTGAGGCATCCCATTTTTCATCAAAGGCAGCTTTAGGCGCCGGAGCAAATATGTTTTTCATCAAAACAGATTCAAATAATTGATGCATGCCATTAACAGGATCACAAACCGACATCGCGGCGAAGGTATCGCCATGATATCCATTCTTTACGGTTAATATTTTATGTTTTTCAGCCTTACCTTTGCTATGCCAATACTGTAACGACATTTTTAGCGCCACTTCAACCGCAACTGAGCCGCTATCACTAAGGAAAACTTTATTTAAGCCGTTTGGTGTTATTTCTATTAGCGTTTTAGATAAATCAACTGCGGGTTGATGAGTTAAGCCGCCAAACATAACATGGGAAAATTTTTCTGTTTGTTTGAGTAAGGCGTTATTTAGCTCCGGATGATTATAACCGTGTAAAACCGACCACCATGAAGACATACCATCAACAATTTTTTCGCCACTGGCTAGCGTTATATGAACGCCATTTGCTGACTCTACTAAGTAAGACGGTAGCGGGTTCGACATGGATGTATACGGGTGCCAAATGTGATTTTTATCAAATTCGAGTAATTCTGTTTGTTTTTTGTTCATATGTAAGGCTTGGGTAGGTAAATTAGTTGACATCTTGGTGTTGGTGCATAGACTACCCGTTAATATTATTAGATGCAATTTTCAAAACGAGCGAAATACTATGACCCAGCAGACATTAAACCAAAGCGAAATTCGTCACAATTGGCAAGCTCACGAAGTGAAAGCTTTATTTGATATGCCTTTTAATGATTTGATGTTTAAAGCACAAGTTATTCATCGTGAAAACTTCAATCCGAATGAAGTGCAAGTTAGTACTTTGTTATCGATTAAAACTGGGGCATGTCCAGAAGATTGTAAATACTGTTCACAAAGCTCTCGTTATAAAACAGATATCGATAAAGAACGCTTGATGGAGATTGAAAAAGTATTAGAAGCTGCACAGGTAGCTAAAGATCAAGGTTCGACTCGTTTTTGTATGGGCGCTGGCTGGCGTAATCCGAAAGCTCGCGACATGCCACATGTTGTAGAAATGGTAAAAGGCGTAAAAGCCATGGGGTTAGAAACTTGTATGACACTCGGCATGTTATCTTCAGAACAAGCCGATGAATTACAAGATGCTGGACTCGATTATTACAACCATAACTTAGATACATCTCCAGAGCATTACAACCAAATCATTACTACACGTACTTACCAAGACCGATTAGATACACTATCTAATGTTAGAAGTTCAGGTATGAAGGTATGTAGTGGCGGTATTGTTGGTTTAGGTGAAGAAAGTAAAGACCGTGCGTCATTGCTCGCTCAATTAGCGAACCTTTCTCCACAGCCGGAAAGTGTACCAATTAACATGTTAGTGAAAATTGAAGGTACACCGTTATCTGATGTTGCAGATTTAGATCATTTTGAATTTATCCGTTGTATTGCTGTAGCACGTATTATGATGCCAAAAAGCCATGTGCGTTTGTCAGCAGGTCGCGACGCAATGAATGAACAAATGCAATCAATGTGCTTTTTAGCGGGTGCCAACTCAATATTCTACGGTTGTAAATTATTAACTACAGGTAACCCTGAAGCTAATAAAGATATGATGTTGTTCAAACGTTTAGGTATTAATACGGAAACTATTGCTAGTTCGGACGAGGATGAGCAACGCCTGAAAACAGCGGTTGTTGATCAGCAAAATAGTGACCTTTTCTATAACGCTGTTAACTAGCTAACCATGGCGTTTGAGTTTCTAAAGGCCAATATTGAACAGCAAAAAGTACGTGCTCGTTACCGAGAACGTCAATGTGTTGCTGAGCAATGCGGTCGTGAAGTTATCATTAATAATAAACAGTACTTGAATTTTTCATCGAATGATTACTTGGGTTTAAATCACCATAGTGAGATAAATAAAGCGCTGCAAGAAGGTGCTGACCGATTCGGCACTTGTGCTAGTGGCTCAACTTTAATCACAGGATACTCTTACGCCCATCAAGCATTAGAAAATGACATCTGTGATTGGCTAAATAAACCTAAGTGCCTATTATTTGCCAGTGGTTTTTCGGCAAACACGGCCATGATGCAAGCGTTAGGCAATAAAGATAGCCATTTATACTTAGATAAACTAAGCCATGCATCTTTAATTGATGGTGCACTCGCCAGTGACGCAAAAGTTAAACGCTTTTTGCACAACGACACCGCGCAACTTTCACGTTTACTTAATAAAAGTCAAACAAACACTTCTATAAAAGAAATTAATAATATTATTGTTTCAGAAGGGGTTTTTAGTATGGATGGTGACCAAGCTAATGTTATAGAATTAGCAACAATTGCCAAACAGCACCATGCAATGCTTTATTTAGATGACGCACACAGTATTGGAGTGGTTGGTGAAAAGGGAGAAGGTAGTAGTGCGAATGCTGATATAGATGTCGTGATGGCAACGTTTGGTAAAGCGCTAGCAACAAGTGGAGCATTTGTTGCGTGTGATGAAACATTGGCAGATTATTTGATTAATTTTTCACGACACTATATTTATTCTACAGCAATCTCGCCAGCATTGGCTTGGGCAACGAAGAAGAGTATTGAGTTAGCCCAAAAAGAGCACTGGCGACGGATAAAAATTCAAGAGTTGAGTCTATTATTAACGTCAAAACTCAGTGATAAAGTAAAATTAATTCAGAGTGCGTCATCAATTCACGCCATTGTAATTGGTGATGAAACTTCAACGTTAGATGTTTGTCAGAAATTACGAGATAAAGGGATTTGGCTAACGGCAATTCGTCCTCCAACTGTCCCTAATAATAGTTCACGGTTACGTGTTACCATAGCGGCTAGTCATAAAGATAAGGATATCAATTACCTAGCAGAATGTATTAATGAGGTTGTAAGGTAATGTCCGAAATAAATAATCGGTACAAAATAGCAAGGTCATTTGGCTCGGCTAGTGCTTCTTATGATATATCAGCACGTTTGCAACGCTATTGCGGCAAACATTTAATGCCTTGGTTACCCAATAGAAACGATTTAACCGTTTTAGATTTAGGCTCAGGTACCGGCTTTTTTACTGACCTATTAGCAAGTCGATACCAGCAGGTGATTGGCTTAGATATTTCTAACAAAATGTTAAATTTTGCTAAGGATAATCGTAGTTCTACTATTCAATGGCTTGAAGCTGATGCTTATAAGATCCCTTTAAAAAATAACAGTGTTGATTTTGTTTATTCAAATTTGATGATTCAATGGTGTGATCCGTTAGACCTAGTCATTGATGAAGTAATAAGAGTATTAAAGCCTGGTGGCTTATTCGTATTTAGTACCTTAGTTGATGGCACTTTATTTGAACTTAAATCTTCGTGGGCGCAAGTTGATAACGATAAACACGTGATTGATTTTAAACCTGAGCAAGAAGTTCGTTCTTTACTTAATGGTAACGATCGTAAATTACTTAATGATAAAGCAGAAGATATCATTCTAGAGTATGAAAATGTTTTACATCTTGCTCATGAATTAAAAGGATTAGGGGCAAGCCACGTACCTAAAAAGCAAGGCAAAGGCTTAGCAGGCAAAGACAAATGGAAAAGAATGACGACAAGTTATCAAGATTTCCAAGAGCCAAGTGGCATTTATCCAGCAACCTATAAAGTGTTTTCTGGCTTAGTGGTTAAGTTAAGTGATTAGCGTTTAGTTATAGAAATAATGAATAAAGAGAATATTTAAGTATGTTGAAGTTATTTATTACTGCTACGGACACCGATGCAGGGAAAACTTATGCTGCACAAGCATTAGTTAGCGCATTGGTAGCAAAATCTAAAAAAGTAGCGGTTTATAAACCAATATCAGCAGGTTGTGAGCGTGTTAATGGTGCTTTGATAAATGAAGATGCCAAATTATTACAAATACAAGCAAACTGTCAGCAAACAATTGAGCAAGTTAACCCAATAGCGTTTGAACCCGCTATTGCTCCACATATTGCTGCCGCCAAAGAGCAAAGAGAAATTACCCTTACAAGTATTGCTGTCTCTTATACACATCTGACGCTGCCGACGATCTACTCTGTGTAG
>OLII01000991.1_pt1 | contig 10115 bp, 9 predicted proteins | sample 1609481 | NCBI WGS metagenome assembly OLII01 (sample SAMN05416859, study PRJEB24817) | seawater metagenome | isolation source: Sea water | place: Canada:Atlantic | collected 2013-11
GGCAGTGCTTTAAAAAAAGATGTATGAAAGTGAAAACAATATTGGTGTCACAGCCTGCCCCTAAAACAGAAACTTCACCCTACTTTGATCTTTCTGATAAACAAAAAGTGAAAATTGATTTTAGATCATTTATTCATGTTGAGGGCGTAGAAGTAAAAGAGGTTAGGGCTCAGAAAATAGACTTAAACAACTTTACTGCAATTATATTGACGAGTAGAAATGCTGTTGATAATTTCTTTAGAATTGCGGAAGAAATGAGATTTAAAGTACCGGATACGTTAAAGTATTTTTGTCAGTCTGAGGCGGTAGCCTATTATTTGCAGAAGTATGTTGTTTATAGAAAGCGTAAAATTTATGTTGGTACAAGAACATTCCCGGAGCTTTGTAAACTCATCAAAAAACACAAGGACGAAAAGTTTTTATTACCGTCTTCAGATAAGCTAAAGCCTTTAATCCCGTCTGAATTAGAAAAATTAGGTGTAGATTGGAAGCAAGCTATTTTGTATCGAACTGTGGTAAGTGATTTGTCGGATTTAGAAAATGTTTTTTATGATATTTTAGTGTTTTTTAGTCCTTCAGGGATCGATTCTTTGTTTAAGAATTTTCCAGATTTTAAACAAAATGATACGAAAATCGCAGTTTTCGGTAATTCTACTGTAAGAGCGGCTACTGAAGCTGGATTGAAGTGTGACATTACTGCACCTTCTCCAGAAACACCGTCAATGACAATGGCTTTGGATAAATTCATAAAAGAAGAAAACGGAAAGAAGTAATTCGTTTTATAGGAATATATGAGAACCGAGCATGATATTATTGCTCGGTTTTTTTATGCAAATAATGTAGCAAAAGCTTCTTCTATTTTTCCAACTAATACAAGTTGTATCGTGCGTTTTCTATTGGTAATTTTATTGTATTTAGAAGTTACAAACTTTTGATATCCGAGCTTTTCAGCCTCGAGTATGCGCTGGTCAATTTTAGACACAGGTCTTATTTCTCCAGCTAAGCCTACTTCTGCAGCAAAGCAAACATGAGGAGCAATAGCAATGTCTTGATTTGAAGATAGAATTGCTGCAACCACAGCCAAGTCAATGGCTGGGTCGTCTACTTGTATTCCTCCGGTAATGTTTAGAAAAACATCTTTTGCACCCAATTTAAAACCAGCTCGTTTTTCTAAAACCGCTAAAATCATATGCAGTCTTTTCAGATTGTAGCCTGTTGTAGAGCGCTGAGGAGTTCCATAAACAGCAGTGCTTACCAGTGCTTGAATTTCAATCATTAAGGGTCTTAGGCCTTCTACGGTAGATGCGATGGCAGTTCCACTTAAATCATCATCTTTTTTAGAGATTAAAATCTCAGAAGGATTGGATATTTCTCTCAACCCATTAGATAACATTTCGTAAATACCTAATTCTGCTGTTGAGCCAAATCTGTTTTTTTGAGCTCTTATGATTCTATAGGTGTGATTTCTATCTCCTTCAAATTGTAAAACCACATCAACCATGTGTTCCAGTATTTTGGGACCTGCAATCTGGCCTTCTTTATTAATGTGACCAATTAATAATACGGGAGTTTCGGTTTCTTTAGCAAATTTAATCAATTCTGCTGTTGTTTCTCTAATTTGAGAGATGCTGCCCGGCGATGCCTCTATGGCACTTGTGTGCAGTGTTTGAATGGAGTCTATGATTAAAAATTCTGGGTGAATTTCTTCAATAGTTTTAAATATTTGTTGTGTGTTTGTCTCTGTTAGTATGAGGCAATTAGAGTCTTTAGAATCAATTCTTTCCGCTCTCATTTTTATTTGAGATTGACTCTCTTCACCAGAAACATAGAGCACTTTTTGAGAGATTCGAAGTGCTACTTGAAGCAGGAGGGTTGATTTTCCTATTCCCGGTTCTCCTCCCAATAAAGTAACAGATCCCTTTACTAAGCCACCTCCTAAAACGGTATCAAGTTCTTTATTGTTGGTTTTAATTCGTTCTTCTGAGTTCAGCTGAATTTCATGAATGCGAAGGGGAGTGGTCTTTTTTTGTTTAGGCGAGGTTTGTTTCCAATTTCTTTTTTCTTCTTTATGAACAATTTCTTCTACAATAGTATTCCACTCATTACAGGTAGAGCATTGTCCAGTCCATTTGGGAGTCTGATTTCCACAGTTTTGACAAAAAAAAGAAGTTTTAACCTTGGCCATTATATCGTGTTTATACAAGCTTAAAGTTACAAGTTTCAAAGTGATTGAAACTGAAAAAAATTACTTGTTTTTATTATAGATTGGAAGTACTAAGAATGAGAGTCCACCAAAAATGATAATCATGGCAGTTTGCGCTGTCCACATAATCCAACCAAATGCAGTAGCAGGCTCTTCAGGCACGCCAAACAGAGCCAATGCGCTAGCAACAGCTATAGGGTATAAGCCAATTCCGCCATTTGTTGCTGCGATACTGAAGCCCCCAGCAATGAACCCAATAAGGATGCCGCCAAAAGGAACTTCTAAATGATCAATTGAAGGGATTGTTGCCCAAAACATAGCAATGTACATGGTCCAAATAAAAAACGTGTGAAAAATGAAGGCCCATTTGTTTTTCATTTTAAAAATACTGGTCACGCCTTCAACGAGTCCGGAAATGAAGTTCTTAATTTTAAGGGCAATCCCTTTTTTTGCTTTTTTAATGTACAATGAAAAGAGATAAAATCCAATGAGAAGGCCTGATAGCAATAGAATTATTTTCGTCAAATCGAAATTCTTGACAAGAAGGTTGTAGATGAAATCAAACTGAACAAAAAGGGTGATAACAATAATTAAAAGCATCATCACCAAGTCTGCAATTCGCTCTGCAACAATGGTTCCAAAGCCTTTTTCAAAAGGAATGTCTTCGTAATTAGTTAAAACGGCAGCTCTAGAGACCTCTCCGGCTCGAGGAACTGCTAAGTTTACAAGGTAACCAACTAAAACAGCGAGTATGCTATTGGTGAGTTTGGGCTTATAGCCAATAGGTGCTAGCATGAATTTCCATCGATAGGCTCTAGATAAATGACTAAGAACTCCAAAAAACAATCCCAATGCAATCCATCCATAATGGGCATTTTTAAAATAGGTTGCTAATGTTGCAATTGAAATACTTGCTAAAGAATACCAAACCAAAAATCCTCCAAAAGCGAGAGGTAATAGAATTTTTAGTGTTTTTTTTAAGGTATTGTTCAAGGCTAGGATAACGTATTTGTTGCTTCGTTTGGAAAAACCAACGAAGGTTTGAATTCTTTTGCTTTTTCAAAATCCATAAAAGCATAGGTAATGAGGATAAGTACATCACCAACAGCTACTCTTCTTGCAGCTGCTCCATTTAGGGTAATCTCTCCGCTTCCTCTTTTCCCGGGAATCGCATAGGTGTCTAGTCGTTCTCCATTGTTATTGTTGACAATTTGAACTTTTTCTCCTTCTATGAGATTTGCGGCCTCCATCAAGTCTAAGTCAATGGTAATGCTTCCTATATAATTCAAATCTGCACCGGTTACTTTAACCCTGTGAATTTTAGATTTTACTACTTGTACTAACATGCCGCGAAAATAAAACTTTTAAATGGTTTAATAAGTGAAAAAAATACAAAAAGCGGGCTCACCTAAAAACTGGAAGGGAGATGTTGTCTATCAATCGAACATTTCCTGCATTGACAGCGATAAACGCTCTGAAGTTTTCACCTTTTTTGAAACGAGATACTTCTTGCAGCGTGGTCTGGTTTGCAATGGTAAAATATTCTAAGCGTAGCAAGTCATTTCGGTTAAATTCGGTCTTCACGAAGTTGTAGATATCACTAATTTCATCTGTTTTTACTCTGTCACAAACCCTTTTTAGAGTTTGGTGTATGAGTGGGGCAGCAGCTCTTTGATGCACTGTTAATCTCGCGTTTCTAGAGCTCATTGCGAGTCCATCTTTTTCTCGGTGTATCGGACACCCAATAATCTCGACACCTAGATTTTCTTGCTGTGATAATTTTGTAACAACTTGAAGTTGTTGGTAGTCCTTTTCGCCAAAATACGCACGATTCGGTTGTATGATTTCAAAAAAGAGTTGAATAATGGTTGCAACCCCGTCAAAATGCCCTGTTCTATATTTTCCTTCCATTTGGTTTTCAATACCTCCAAATGAATAATGTTTAGAGCAAATAGCATCGCTGTATATGTCATCAACAGAAGGTATAAATACAATGTCACAACTCATGTTGCTCAGCATCGCTAGGTCATTTTCTATTGTTTTTGGGTATTTTTCTAAGTCTTCAGCTTTGTTAAATTGAGTAGGATTCACAAATATGGTAACGATAGAAATATGGTTGTCTTTTCTAGATTCTTCAAGCAAAGAAAGGTGTCCTTGGTGCAATGCACCCATGGTTGGAACAAACCCAATTTGCTTGTTTTCTTTCTTAAGTACAGAGAGAGAAGCAACTAAAGCGTCTTTTTTTTCGAAAATTTGCATAAATACGGGGTGTTAAATGTATGCAAACTTAGTATTTTAACACGGAATTAGCATAAAAAAGTGTACTTTTGCAATTCTTACAAAATGAATTGATTCAATGAAGGATAAGAGAATATTATACGTTTCGTCGGAAGTAGTGCCCTATTTACCGGAAACAGAGATGGCGTCTACAGCATTTAATGCTGCTAGAAAAGCACATTCTAAAGGAGTTCAAACGCGTATTTTTATGCCAAGGTTTGGTGTAATTAACGAGCGAAGACATCAGTTACATGAAGTGATTCGATTGTCAGGAATGAATTTAATAATCAATGACATGGATATGCCGTTGATTATTAAAGTTGCTTCAATTCCAAAAGAGCGCATGCAGGTATATTTTATTGATAATGATGAGTATTTTAAGCGTAAAGCTATATTTACTGATGAAGATGATGCGTTGTTTGATGATAATGATGAACGAGCTATCTTTTTTGCAAAAGGCGTTATTGAGACTGTAAAAAAGCTAAACTGGGCTCCAGATATTATTCATATTCATGGTTGGATGGCTTCCTTACTTCCATTGTATCTCAGAGAATTTTACAAGGAAGAGCCTTTGTTTAACGAAAGTAAGATTGTTACTTCTGTGTACAATAATGATTTTGAAGGATTGTTAAATGATTCACTGATAGAGAAGGTGAAATTTGATAAAATTCCGGTAGATAAAACAGCGGTTCTTGAAGCGCCTAATCATACCAATATTTTAAAAAGCGCTATTGAAAACTCTGATGCTGTTATTAAAGGGAGTGAGAGTATTTCTGATGAATTAAACGCTTTTATACAGAAAAGTGATAAGCCTGTTTTAGACTATCAAACAGAAGAAACGTTAACGGAAGCTTATTTAGATTTTTATGCTAACGAGGTTTTAGCAGAATAACCATTATTTTTAGTAAAAATGATAAAAAAAAGTGTATATTTTGCTATGTTCACAATCTTCGCTGTTGCAGTGATTTCTTGTGAGAAAGATTTTAATGATGTTCAGTCAACTGTCGTGTCAAATTCAAAATTTGAAACCAAAGACACAATCATCGAGGTTGTTTTGACAAACAAAGCCATTGCAAGTGTAAGAGCAGACGGCTTAACCATTGGGGGCTCTCTGAGTCAGTATTTATTGGGAGTTTACAACAATGCGAATTACGAGAAAATTGAGGCATCTATTGTTTCTCAATTGATGCTAGACGCCGATGTGAATGCGACTCCTGGTGATGCCGAAAGAATTTACGGTGCAGATACAACGGTCGTAACGACCATAGATACGGTGTTCTTGAAACTGCCATACCAGGGAACTAAAAAAGTCGGCACGAGTTCAGAGTATGTGTTAGACTCCATAATCGGTGATCAAACCAAGGCATTTTCTTTTAATGTGTACAGAACGGATACCTACATGAATCGCTTAGATCCTGTAGACCCGTCTAAGTCTAATATGTTTTATTCAGACGCAGCGTATCAAATAATTCCAGGAAGTTTAAATGCAGATGCAGACTATCAGTTTAAGCCGAGTGCTTTGGATACCATGCTTGTGTATAAGAGAAGATTGAGTACTGGAGATGTATATCAAACAGATACCTTAAAATTGGCGAATATCAATCCTTTTGCAAGAATACCTCTTGATGCTGCCAAAATAAAAGAAATTTTTATAGATGCCTATGCCTCGAATAATTTTGACTCTCAAGAAGCCTTGAATACCTACTTTAAAGGATTGTATCTGGAAGCAAAAGGGGATGAAGGATCATTGATAGGGTTTAATATTGCAACACAGAATCAAGATTTAAAACCTTCTATTGAAATAAGATATACAAAAACGGTTGTAAAAGGAGGAACAACAGTCCTTGACACCATTCTAAAATCGAATTCATTTTTGCTTTCAAATTTTAGTACGAGTTTGTACAAGATGACGGAAAAAGTATATCCTAGTGAACACATTGTTATACAAGGTGCTGCAGGGAACATGGCGCAAGTACAATTGTTAGATACGGATCAATTGACAGATTTAAAAAGTAAAAACTGGTTGATAAATGATGCGAGCTTGTCTTTTTATGTGGATCAAGGAATTGTCGGTCAAGATACCTTAAATACACCTTTCAGGCTTCTACTCTTTAAAGATGGGTCCTATCAATCTCAAATTAAGGATAACTTAACAGAAGGGCCTGCTGTTTTCGGAGGTACGCTTGTGGTAACAGATAATAAGCCGGATTATTATAAGTTTAAACTTACAGACTATGTGTCAGATTTATTGAGTGATACAACAGCTGATAATCCAATGTTAGGATTGAAGGTTTTTAACAGTCCAACGGATTTAATTACATCTGCTGTTGATACGCTATTAACAGACCATAGTTGGAATCCCAAAGCAGTTACATTATTGAATCACAATAAAGCTTCGAATGGAGAAAGAAGGGCTAGGTTGAAGATTTCATATTCGATAAAGAAATAAAGTAATAAAGAAATAAAGAGAGAGCTATGTGTGGAATTACAGGTTATATAGGGTATCGAGAGGCATATCCAATTGTTGTTAAAGGGTTACAGAGATTAGAATATAGAGGGTATGACAGTGCCGGTATCATGATGTTTGACGGAGACACTGTTGCTGTCACTAAGACAAAAGGTAAGGTCTCAGATCTAGAACTGATTACCAATGATGACGTAAAAAGAAAAAAAGGAACTATTGGAATTGGACATACGCGATGGGCAACACACGGTGTGCCAAACGACGTTAATTCGCATCCGCATACATCAGTGTCTGGTGATCTTGTTATGGTTCACAATGGGATTATAGAGAACTATGATACATTAAAGAAAGAATTAATTAGTAGAGGGTACATATTTCAAAGCGATACAGATACTGAAGTGTTGATCAATCTTATTGAAGAGGTTAAGAAACAGAGAGGGTGTAAGCTTGGGAAGGCGGTACAATTAGCCTTGAATGAAGTGATTGGTGCTTATGCCATTGCTGTTTTTGATAGAACAAAACCAAATGAAATTGTAGTTGCGCGTCTAGGGAGTCCAATCGCAATAGGAATTGGTAAAGATAATACAGAGTTTTTTGTAGCTTCAGACGCATCTCCTTTTATCGAATATACCAAAGAAGCGGTGTATTTAGAAGATGAAGAAATGGCTATTATTAAATTAGGAAAGGGAATTAAAGTTCGTGAAATTAAAAGAGATGTTTTAGTAGATACGAAAACGCAAGAGTTGCAATTGAGCTTGGAGCAGATTGAGAAAGGTGGTTATGATCATTTTATGTTAAAAGAGATTCATGAGCAGCCGAAAGCCATCTTAGACACCTATAGAGGAAGAATGCTTCCTGATCAAGGAATCATTAGAATGGCTGGTATCGATGATAATATGGAGAAGTTTGTGAGCGCAGATCGTATTATTATTGTGGCATGTGGAACCTCTTGGCATGCTGGATTGGTTGCGGAGTACTTATTTGAAGATATTGCTAGGATTCCTGTGGAGGTAGAATATGCCTCAGAATTTAGATATAGAAACCCAATTATTACAGAAAAAGACATTGTGATTGCAATTTCTCAATCAGGCGAAACTGCAGATACCTTAGCGGCAATTAAACTAGCCAAGTCTAAAGGAGCTTTTGTTTTTGGTGTCTGTAATGTGGTTGGTTCGTCTATTGCCAGGGAAACGCATGCAGGTGCTTACACGCACGCAGGACCTGAAATCGGTGTGGCATCTACCAAGGCGTTTACAACGCAGATCACAGTACTGTCTTTAATTGCACTTAAATTAGGAAAAGCGAAAGGGAAGATCTCTCAAACACAATTTCATACCTATCTTCAAACCTTGCATTCAATTCCCTCAAAAGTCGAGGCATTGTTAAAAATTGATAAGCAAGTCAAATACATTGCATCTGTATATAAAGATGCAACGAATTGCTTGTATTTAGGTAGAGGGTTTAACTTTCCTGTTGCTCTAGAAGGTGCTTTAAAATTAAAAGAAATTTCATACATCCATGCAGAAGGATACCCAGCGGCAGAAATGAAGCATGGACCTATTGCCTTGATTGATGAGAATATGCCAATTTTTGTGATTGCAACCAATAAAGGTCATTACGAAAAGGTAGTGAGTAATATTCAAGAGATAAAATCGAGATCAGGTAAGATTATTGCAGTGGTAACAGAAGGAGATGTTACTGTTAAGGAGATTGCAGATCACGTAATTGAAATTCCTGATACTGAAGAGGCGTTTACACCGCTTCTTACCACGATTCCTTTGCAGTTGTTGTCGTATCATATAGCTGTAATGTTAGAGAAAAATGTGGATCAACCAAGAAATTTAGCAAAGTCTGTTACCGTAGAGTAAGCAGTTGTTTGCTAGGAATATATCTACTAAAAATCCCCGCTAATTTGCGGGGATTTTTAGTTATGCTTTGTCATGAATTTTTGTATGCACTCCGTTGTTCCAACGTGTTAAAATATCTGTTGCGACAGTAGCTCCGCTTCCTGCTGCAATGGCAAATTGACTCCGAAGACCAGCAATGGTTCCACAGGCATACAGCCCTTCGCTTACTAAAAAATTGTTATGTTTTAGCTGTATGCGATCTTTGCTTGCTTGTGCTCTCTTGTGCGGAATGATAAATTCTTCAAGACCTTTTATTGTCCATGGTTTTGAATAATTTAAAGCCAGAACAACAAGTGTAGAGAAGTATATCGCTTTATTTGTTGTAATTGTATAGCCGTCTTTTACAGGGCTGATAGAAAGAACTTTTTCAGAAGGAATTTGAGAAATGTGCGAATAGGTTTTTGCTAAGTGCTCTCTGCCATCTTCAAGAATCGTAGATCCAAGAGTTTCAGGTTTAATGCCTAGCGCATTGTTAAATAGTGCATTTTGCAGGTGAGAAGTCTTTTGGTGTAGCACAATACCAATCTTTTTATCAGCTGCAAATGGCTTGTCTTTTGCCGAACCAAAAATCAATGCACACTGCATGCCGGCAACACCTCCTCCTATAATTAAAACATCAAATTTTTTCATTAAAATAACTCTTTAATATTCGCAGCGAATAGTTTTACGGCAATGGCCAAAAGAATCACACCGAAAATCTTTCTTATGATGTTAATCCCATTTGGACCAATGAATTTTTCAATTTTAGTAGAGGTTTTTAAAACGGCGTAAATAACAAGTACATTCAGTAAAACAGCTACAATAATATTTTCGATACTGAATTCGGCTCGCAAGGACAAAAGGGTTGTTAGGCTTCCGGGTCCCGCAATTAATGGAAACGCCAATGGGAAAACAGAAGCTGTAATAGCGGTGCTTTCGTCTTCTTTGTAAAGGGTTATTCCTAAAATCATTTCCAAGGCAATGAAGAATAAAATAAATGCCCCAGCAACAGCAAACGAATTGACATCTACTCCAATAATAGATAACAAGCTTTTTCCAAGAAACAAGAAAAAGATCATTATCACACCAGCGATGATGGATGCTTTCTCGGATTGAATATGTCCTGCTTTTTTCCGTAAATCAATAACAATAGGAATGTTTCCAATGATATCGATAACTGCAAAAAGAACCATAAATGCAGTAAAGATTTCTTTTACATTAAACTTCATAAGAATAATCGTTTTATATCCGAGACTAAGTTATTATAAAGATATCAGAATTAGAA
>OLII01000992.1_pt1 | contig 10106 bp, 8 predicted proteins | sample 1609481 | NCBI WGS metagenome assembly OLII01 (sample SAMN05416859, study PRJEB24817) | seawater metagenome | isolation source: Sea water | place: Canada:Atlantic | collected 2013-11
CCGACCACAATGGCGAGATGGCGTGGGCGGGGCAGTACAAGGCGTGGGGGGAGGTGCGTGAGGAGCGGTCGGCTTGGGCGAGGCAGATCGGGCTGAGCAATCCGATACGGTTTCAGGGGCAGTATCACGACCGGGAGACTGGCCTGCACTACAACCGGTATCGGTACTATGATCCGGGGTTTGGGCGATTCCTTAGCCAAGACCCGATTAGTTACTTGGGTGGACTCAATCTCTATCAATATGCGCCAAATCCAGTGGGTTGGATGGATTCGCTGGGACTGGCGAAGAACAAGTATCAAGTTCGGAAGCCTCCAAACGATGCGCACGATTTCGAAGGCTCGAAAGCACCAGGGAAGCCAGGGGAACGGGAGGGGTTTTGCGAGTGCAAACGAGGAGAAACGTGGGTAAGGCTTGATGATGGACGAGGTTCTGGGTGGCTAGGCAAAGATGAAAACGTATGGGTTCCTACAGGCCGAGGTTCTAGCGCGCATGGTGGGCCTCATTGGGATCTTCAGATGCCTAATGGCGATTATGAAAACGTCTATCCAGGCGGTAAAAGGCGCTAACTTAATGATTGTTGAAATTGCTCTTCCGAAATTCTTGTCCAGAAATGATGAAGATCGTTTTTTCTACGGGTTGAAAGATGTTCAGGCCTTCAAGGGGTGCGTAGGGGGCGGTCGAAATTTAAATATAAAACTGGATGGTAGAAAAATCACCGTCAACAATGTTCGAGAGTTGATTGCATTGCTTTATCGCTATGGTGTTGATCTTGTGCCTTTGGCGGTGTTATCAAAGGGGAGGCATGGTGGATGGCTAAAAAGTCCAGGCTGCTATTGGTATAGTTCAATGTTCCCTAAGATAGAGAACATCTGACTAGTGGTTATTGAAATGCATTTAGTGGTTTAGGGTTTTAGAGCAGGTAGGCAGCATATGGCTGCGGTTAGATGTTGCATTATATCTATGCAGCAATAGGGGTGTGTACGTCATCGAAATTAATCGAATCCCTAGGTGATGTATGGAAGGACTTTCTCAACCACTGCGTAGCGCAAACCAATGAGATAAAAATTGCATAATTTCTGTAGGTTTTTTAAGCGCGTAACGGTGAGGTAGTTGTCCTTCAGCAAGTGCTGCTGGTATTTGGAGCGATCACGATCTTGACGAGCATGGAAGTGTGATGAGAGGGAAGCACAAAGAGCCCAATTGGGCGCTCTATCGACCTAAGTATTACTCAAATACCAGGATCGAAAATGATTAGTTCTGCAGAAGAATTTATTGGTCTAGTTGAAAGTTCTGTTGCTATTGGTAACAGTAGGGGTGTGATCGAATAGGCGAATCATGAAGTCTGGCCGGACGTTGCCAATAAATATCCAGGTTATGAAGGATGCATAATTTAGGGCAGTACAATTTCTTTTTGGCTGATTGGTTTTTTGTCCCGCAGCAAGAATTGCAACACGAGACATAGTGTCGCAATGAAGAGAGAGGCAGAGGAAAGTGTGTTTATCAAGCTGTCGGGCGACGATCACCCTATTGTTAGGCAGGCAGTTGCAGCAAGCAGAGAACATTCCGGTTACCCGGCTTAAGGATACGAGTAAAGGTAAAAACTACACATGCCTGTGCGTTAAAGGAACTACGTTGGGGCGCGAAGGAAAATATGATGAATCACTAGTTTTGCCCACCCAGATGGGCATCCTGACATGGTGGGGGAAAGGTTTCCCGATCATCATGATGGACCGCATGTGCATGCGCGAAATAAGAAAGGGCAAACTATAGTGTTTACTTATCCAGGGTGAATAAGATGTTTGAGGTTTTGGTGCATCGGTCAAGGTTCAAGGACTTCAAGAAAGGAGCCAATGAACTTATATCTTCGCTGCCAGCAAATGAAGATGATGAGTTTTCAGTTGTTATGGCGCGTGGCATGAGTGGGGCGTTAGGGTTTAATGCAGATGCTGCATCGCGAAAAGTACTAAATTCGCTGCTTGATGAATGCTATTGTTTTAACTCTCCGGATACCATTTATCCCCCAAGGCAAAGGAGAAATGGAGGGCTGCCAAATTTCTTTTTTAAGGACAGCGGGGGTGCTTTTTGTGAAATGGTAATGAAGCATGAAAGCTATATTGTAGCTTTAAAAAAATATATTGTTATTTCTCGGCACAGAAGTATTGAGAAACCATCACCCTCAGCTTTGTCGTTATTCTTACCTGATGATAAGTGGATTGAACGCCCATTGTATGAAGAGCTATTATCTTCTTGCGAATATTTTGGGGTTTTGCAGCGCTCGGGAGAGCATGGGCGGGGTGCCTTCGATTTGATCGCGAGAGATATGGATGGTTTCTTGAACAAGCTAAAAAGCTTAGTAGGCGATGAAGGGCGCCTAGTGTTCATCGAAAATATGCGAAAAATGCCCTGTTGGTAGGGTGGCCAGTGTTGTGATGATCCGCGTTTTGACCCCATGGGACGGCTGGCGCGCATACCGCCAGTCAGGGTGACCAGTCGCAGAACGAGCGCTTTGCCTATGCCGACAATGGCAAGCTGAACCAGGCGCTCCGGGTTCGAGGTGTATTCGACTCTCATGATGGAAATAGGGCAATTACGGTTTTTCCTGTTAGAGGAGGCTAATAGTTATGGAGTTCTACATTTCGAGATCCGAAGAGGGCGGTGAGCCAGAAGGATTTGACATGGGGGATATAAGGCTTTCCTCTGGCGATCAAGGTATAGACTCCAAGGATGATTCAAGACTTCGGATGATGATATATTTGTCAATTACCTCCTTAATTGATGGCTTGGTGAAATTGAAAAGCACAAAATCTTTTGAATTTATCGGAGTTGATTCATCTTTTGCGTTATTATTTAAGATTAAAGGAGAAAGGCTTTCTATTTTTTATCAGGGTCGTTTTTTTGCCGAAGCTAGTTATCGTGTTTTTTTAGGGATTATTGATCGTGAAGTCGATAGGTTCCTTGCTGAAGAAGGAATTTCTATTGTTGATTCGGTTTTTGATGATATGGAGGCTTCTAGGAAAAAAATCAAATCTTCAATCAATACTAAATAGAGTGTGTGGAAGTTTCCATTGGGAGTTGGCATTTTCTAAAAGAAATGCAGCCGCCAGGTGAGCAATCCTCAATGAATATGGCGATGTAATGAAGGAGAAGCACAAAGGGCCGAAAGGATAAATCATGACAAGTACATCACGCAAAGCAATACAATTTCTCATGATGTTATTGGGTTTTTTCTCCGCCAGTAAACATTGCAATACGAGACATGGCATTGCAATGAAGACGTCGGGAGAGAGGTGCTAATCAAGTTGTAGCGCAACGAGCATCCAATAGTTAGTCGGGCGGTTGCAGTAAACGAAAAAACACCGCGTGCAACGTTGAGATAGTTATGCCCTGATGTTGATCATGGAGAGTCAAGTTGCGGAGTGATGGCCAGTAAACGACACACTATGGGGATGGTACGTGGAAGCAGTACCGTGTGTCGGGAAAAGACCACGGAAATATCCTAGGCCGAATATTAAATAAGCAAAAAAGAGTCCACGCCAGATGGTAGGGTTCTTATACACCAGGGGCGTGTATTAGCACCTCTCCCACATGAGGTTCCAAAAGGTGAATGAGTCAAACCATTTCAAATCATATGATTATAAATCATTTGCTTTAGCGAATAATGATCATGTTGTGACGGGCGTTGATTATTTGTGTTCAATTTATAAGTCGCACGAGCTTGCAGGCGATTTTATTCTTTGGTTCGCTAGACTTATATGGCCGGCGTTCAAAATGCTAGATGGCAAGGTTTTTGTTGTTGAGTTGTTTGATGCCGAGTTATACCAACAGCATTTAGATGTGAAAAGCACGCCTGGTAAAACTCAGTTCTGGGTGAACCTGCTAGAGATAACGGGCGTATTCGACAAGCTTTCGTTTGATCAGGCCATGGAGGTTGCTGTAATAGTATCTGAAAGCTGGAACTCTAAGATTTTGAAAGAATTTGGTGCGGAGCATGCCTTGGCACGATATATATTGGATGAAGATACGGGGGAGATATTCGTTACCATAGGGCTTTCATCCGAAGAAAATAACGACCTCAAGTAGATTTCAGTCTAAAACCGCACTAGGCAGGCAGGTATGATCCTGCTCGCCCGTTATGTATAATGAGGGCAAGTTACTTACTTGCGAGTGATGATGAAGATGCCACCTCTAGGTGTAGTCGGTAAAGTTGTCAGCGGTCACGATGCGGGGTTGTATGTTAAGGTGATTTTTGATTTGGGTGATACGGACGGTTATTATGTATTAACCTCAAATAAATATGATTTCAGCGTGGGGTTTGATGACTGGATTGAGTCGAAAGAGAGTTTGATAAAGTACTTTGCAGAGTCGGGTTGGGTTGTTGATTGGTTGGGCTAAGGCGTTTATTGGGGGGGGCGACTAGACTCGGTTAAAAGTGCATGCATATAGCATCTGGTGTTTTGAGTGCGCTGCAATACAGCATTTTTGAGGATTTGCAAAATTTGTTGTCCGGCTGGAGCTACATCCTCACCGGTCTGATAAGAAATAGGTAAAGTTATGTGTGAGAGTGAAGAAGTAAATTTGAGGTCAGAGTTGTCTGCTGCATTGATTTCAGAGGGGCTGAGTCCTAACGAAATCGAAGATAAAGAAAGAGTTACTTCTTTGATTGAAAAGAGATTCATCTCAGGAACCCCTAGGGCTTGGTGGTTATCACTGGTCAGTAAGCCGGAAGTGTATAGCTTTCCGGACAATTCTGGCTATCAACACTTGCTTGAAATATTTCCCGCAGGTAATGATAAAGTTTGGTTTGTAGTGGATGATGATAACAAGGAAAAATTTGTATTTTTTATTCCATTGAATAAAGTTCAGAATATTATTGAAAGTTGTCGTTTTTTTGAGTATTACGTGGTCGATGAAAATATTTCTTGGATGCTGGCTGAGAATGATCATGGTGAGATCTTGGTTTGTAGAGGGGGAGGTTTATAGTTGAGGTGTATTTATATTTAGTGGTTGAGCTTAGGAAATTTCGATCTATTTAATGAGGTCGTAGCGAGAAAAATACTCAAAGCGATACATTCTGGATATTAGCTATTACGGCGGCCTGAACCTCTATAGTTACGTCGTTAGCTCAGCCGGATGGATTGATCCTTTAGGCTTGGCCGCACACAGGGGACGTATTCAAGCACAAGGAAAAAACCTTGAAGAGTCGGTGAGTTGGAACCAAGAAAATCCACTCACAGCAGAGGGCGCAAAGTTGAAAATCACAGAATTGAAAGACAAGCCAAGCAAAGAGGGATCTCAAAGTTAGGGAGGACACATTCAAACGAGCCGAAAAATTTATAGGCAACGCATGCCCATGCGGCGTTCAGGGAGGCTAAGCCGCTAGTTTTTGATCACCCAGACGGGCACCCTCATATGTTAGGCGAAGGATTTCCTGCTCCTCACGACGGGCCGCATGTGCACGCGAAAAACAAGAAAGGCGAAGTCATAGTATTTACTTATCCGGGGTACCTGGGATGTTCGAAGTTTTAATTTGCAGATCGGAATTTAAGTATCTAAAAAAATACGCCAATGGGCGTATATCTTCACTACCGGCAAATGGTAATGATGAGCTTTCTGCTGTAATGGCGCGTGATCCGAATGGTAAGCTGGGGTTCGATGTGAATCAGGTAGCTGAAAGTATTTTAGATGAATTGTTAGGAGGGTGTTACTGCTTACGCGGCTCAGGCAGTGTTGATCATCCAGGAGTATTCCCCAAGGGAGGCATGCCGAATTTTTTCTTCAAAGATAAAGGTGGCGCATTTAGCAGTTTAGTTGCCTCGCATGAGCGCCATGTGCTAGCCATGAAAAAATACAGCATTCTTTCCCGCTATAGGCACACTGAGAAGCCAGAGCCTTCTGAGTTGTCGCACTTCCTGCAAGATGACAGCCGGATTGAAGAACCATTGTATGAAAGTCTGCTATCTTCTTGCGCATATTTTGGGATTTCTCAATGTGCGCAAGAGCATGGCTGGGGGGCATTTTATTTGATCTCCCAAGACATGGATGGTTTCTTGACTAAGTTATAAAACTTAGTAGGCGATGAAGGGCGCCTAGTGTTCATCGAAAATATGCGAGAAATGCCCTGTTGGTAGGGCGGCCATCGTTGTGATGAACTACGTTTTGACCCCATGGGACGGCTGGCCGGACGTACCGCCAGCCTGGGTGTCCAGCCGCAGACCGAGCGCTTTGCCTATGCCGGCAATAGCAAGCTGATCCAGGCGGTCAATGCGGCGAGCACGCTGGTGAGGTGCATGAGGAGTGGTCGGCTTGGGCAAAGCAGGTAGGACTGGGTAACCCGCTACGGTTTCAGGGGCAGTATCACAACCGTGAGACCAGGCTGCATTACAACCGGTATCGGTACTATGATCCGTGGTAGGGCGATTTAGTGGGCAGAGCCCGATTAGTTGTTCGCGTGGATTGAATATGCAATGCCGCGCCCCGGTGTTTTACATTAAAAATACGTATGCTGAGATTCAAATAGATGAAGTTACACGGGTTGTACGCAAAGATAATAAAAAAAGAAGCCTACAATGATCTGCGTTCCATGGCGGGCGCGTTCGACGATTTTGAAGAATACCCCATCATTTCACGGGACAGCAGATTAAAAAAATTACAAAGAAAACTCGAGAAAAAAGACATCTCGGATTTTCTGTTGGGGCTTGCTGTTTTCGTATTGAATACCGTACGTGCACTCGCCCGCAGCAATCAAAGGCAGTTAGAGTTGGCCGCCATCACCTTCACACGCTTCGATGCCAGCGGTGGCTCCACGTTGGTGCCCCAACTCTTCATATACCCAAGTACTGCAGCCGGCGCACTTCGCCAAACGCTTATCAAGAATCAACCTGAAACGGACTCAATGAAAATGACCAAGGTCAAGCAGCTGTTCACGATCTGCGGCTTCGTTGAGAGCTTCGTTTTTCTAGAGAGCAGGTTCTTTGACCACGCCTGCAACGAGGAACTTGTACGTATTTATGCCATCCCTCGACAGACGATGTAGCGCGTGCCTGAGGGGTAGGGGGTTCGATGCGCTTGCCGGCACTCCGCTGACACCTTGCCGTCGAGCGCAAAGCCGCTAGAAGCCCCGCTTCTGGGTTGGTCAATTCGCTATATATTTTTGTGTACAGCGTTGTAACGTCCTGTGAACAACGCTAGCATTCCTGCCGTTTGGTCCTGCGCCATCCCGCTTTCCCTCCTATAGCACCCACTGGCTGATCACCTCCTGGGGAGGTCGTGACCAGAAAAACCGTCGGTCGCTATATAAAATAATACACAACGTCGCCCGGGCGCCGCCTACGTCAAGGCCGACACAGGAGCAGCAATGAAGCCGCTAACACCGCACGCCCTGATGGTTGCCGTCGCAGCCCTGGGCGCTGAATCCGCCCTCGCGGAGCAGAAAAACACCTTCACCCTCGGCGAAATCCAGATCTCCGCGCCCCAGGACGAAACCCTGTCCACCGGCGGCTCGGTCATCGACCTGAAGGACATCCGCCTGCACGACCGCGAAACCGTCGCCAGCGCGCTCACCCTGGCCCCCGGCGTCAACCTGGGCTATATCGGCGGTCGCGCCGAGCAGGTGGTGTTCGTGCGCGGCTTCGATCGTCTGCAGGTGCCGGTGTATATCGACGGCATCCCCACCTACGTGCCCTACGACGGCAACATCGACCTGGGCCGCTTCACCACCTACGACCTGTCGCGCATTCAGGTGGACAAGGGCTTTGCCTCGCTGCTGTACGGCCCCAACACCCTGGGCGGGGCGATCAACCTGGTTACCCGGCGCCCGGTGCAGGAATTCGAAGGCGAAGTGGGCGGGGGGCTTGAGCTGACCGACCACGGCAACGTGAACGCCTACCGCACCTACGCCAACGTGGGTTCCAACCAGGGCGCGTGGTGGATGCAGGGCGGGGTGTCGTATGTGGATTACGACTACACCCTGCTGCCCGACGACTTCAAACCCACCAACAACCAGCAAGGCACCGGCCGGCGCGAGAACAGCGACCACCGCGACACCAAGTTCAGCTTCAAGCTGGGCTTCACCCCCAACGAAACCGATGAATACGTGCTCGGCTACGTTCAGCAGGAGGGCAGCAAGGGCCAGCCCACCTATGCCGGCAAGCTGCCGCCGACCGGCCAGCGCGCACGCTGGTGGGAGTGGCCGCGCTCGGACAACACCAGCGTGTTCATCGCCACCAAAACCGGCTTTGGCGAGCACTTTCTGAAAACCCGCGTGTACCACGATACCTTCAAGAACTCGCTGGAAAGCTTCGCCTACCGCAACGGCGTGGTGGGTAACCTGCAGAAGGGCTTCCCGAGCAAGTACGACGACGAGAGCACCGGCTTCTCGGTGGAAGCCGACCTGGCCCTGACCGAGAACAACCGCCTGGGCATCGCCTACCACTTCAAGGATGACGTGCACCGCTCCCGCGATGGCGACAGCCCGCAAACCCACTTTCGCGACCAGACCCAGTCGATTGCCCTGGAAGACACCCTGCGCCTGAACGAGATTTTCAGCGTGGTGGGCGGCGTCTCCTACAACTACCGCAAGAGCCTGGATGCCGAAAACTACGGCACCACCGCCAGCTCGCCCAAGCAGGCCGTGCTGTACGACGAACCCACCGGCAACAACGACGCGGTCAACGCGCAGCTCGGCCTGTTCGCCAACACCAACCCGCTGCTGGGCACCGATGACAACGGCCAACTGCGCCTCACCGTGGCGCGCAAAAGCCGCTTTGCGACCATCAAGGACCGCTACTCGACCCGCTTCGGTACGGTCATCCCCAGCCCGGACCTGAAGTCCGAACGCGCCACGCACTACGAGTTCGGCTACAGCGGCCAGGTTGCCCCGCAATGGCAGCTGGACGCGGCGCTGTTCGTGGCAAATATCGAAGACTCCATCCAGAAGGTCACCGTGCCCGCGCAGGACAACTGCGCCGCGCCCTGCGGCCAGTTCCAGAACATCGCCAAGGCGCGCAACCAGGGGGTGGAGCTGGGCATCAACGGCGACCTGGGCGAGTGGGAGCTGGCAGCCAACTACACCTTCCTCGACCGCGAGAACCGCAGCGACCGCGACCTGCACCCCACCGACACCCCGCGCCACAGCCTGTTCGGCTCGGCCTCGTGGAACCTCGACGCCTGGAAGCACACCGCCAGCGTGGAGGCGGCCTCGCGTCGCTACAACACCTCCGACGCCACCCAGATGGCACCGGGCTACGCGGTGTACAACCTCAAGACCGGCTACCGCTTCAGCAACGACGTGCTGATCGAGGGCGGCGTGCGCAACCTGTTCGACCGCCTGTACGAGTACAGCGAGGGCTACCCGGAAATGGGCCGTCAATATTTCGTGCAATTCAATGTGCCGCTGTAACCGCTGGCTGGCGGGCCTGCTGCTGGCGTTCAGCGGCCTGCTGAGCGCGGCCCCGCAAAGCGTGGTGGTGATGACCAGCTACCCCGAGGAGGTGATGACGCGGGTGGAGGATGGCTTCGCCCAGGCCCACCCGGAGTATCGCCTGCAGGTCCTCTGGCGCCAGGGCTTCGATGCCTTGCCGTACCTGCTGCAAGCCAGACAGGGCGGGGTGGATGTGTACTGGGCGCCGTCGCCGGGCAACTTCACCCGGCTGGCGAAGGCGGGCAGTTGGCAGCCGCTGGGTATCAGCCTGGAGGGCCTGCCGGCGCAGATCGGCGGCCTGGCGTTGCGTGATCAAAAAAACCTGTACCAGGCGACCGAGCTGGCAGGTTACGGCTTTGCCATCAACGCCGCGTCGCTCGCCGAGCTGGGTGTGCCCACGCCCAAGGACTGGCCCGACCTGCTCGACGCCCGGTTGCGCGGGCGGGTGGCGCTGCCCGACCCGGGCCGGGTCGGGTTTGCCCCGGTGCTGCTGGATATCGTGCTGCGCGCCTATGGCTGGGAGCGCGGCTGGGCCCTGTGGAGCGAACTGGCCGGGCAGGCGCGGCTGGTCACGCGCGGCGGCACGCTGGTGAGTGACGAAGTCACCAGCGGGCGGGCAGCGGTTGGCTTGTCGATCGACTTCTTCGTCGCTTCGGCCAAGGCCAACGGCGAGCCGGTGGACTTCTGT
>OLII01000994.1_pt1 | contig 10085 bp, 5 predicted proteins | sample 1609481 | NCBI WGS metagenome assembly OLII01 (sample SAMN05416859, study PRJEB24817) | seawater metagenome | isolation source: Sea water | place: Canada:Atlantic | collected 2013-11
TCTCGTGGGCTCGGAGATGTGTATAAGAGACAGGTTGTCAAGCAGCGAAACTGCAGAATTTACATTGGTTTTAATTTCATCTAAATAGGCATTCCATGCATTTCTTTTTGCAAGGCTCACATGTTTTTTAGACTCTTTTTCAATGGTAATAAGTTCTTCTTCAGAATTCACAAACTTCAGTGTTTCGCCGGTTTCATCTTCTAACTCAAAATTCAGAATCCAAGATCTCATTTTTGCAATACAATCAAAATCTTTTTCCCATTGGAGTCGTTCGGTATTTTTATAGCGTTCGTGAGATCCTGAGGTAGAATGCCCTTGGGGCTGTGTTAACTCTTTCACATGGATTAAAACAGGAACGTGTTCCTCTCTCGCAATTTGTGAAGCTCTGTTGTAGACATCGATAAGTTGAACATAGTCCCAACCATTGACAACGATAATTTCGTATCCTTTATTTTTTTCATCTCTTTGAAAACCTTTTAAGATTTCAGAGATACTTTCTTTTGTGGTTTGGTGTTTTGCATGAACAGAAATACCATATTCATCATCCCATACATTCATAACCATTGGGACTTGCAATACACCTGCTGCATTGATGGTTTCGAAAAAGAGACCTTCGCTTGTACTTGCATTTCCGATGGTTCCCCAAGCAACTTCATTTCCTTTTACAGAGAAAAGAGTATTGTTTTCAAGATTTTTTTCAGATCGATACACTTTGGATGCTTGCGCCAATCCTAAAAGTCTTGGCATTTGTCCTGCAGTTGGAGAGATGTCTGAGCTAGAGTTGTATTGTTGCGTTAGGTTTTTCCAATCTCCATGCTCATCTAAACTATGTGTGGCAAAATGACCTCCCATTTGACGTCCAGCAGACATGGGGTCAGCCTCTAAGCTAGGATGCGCATAAAGCCCCGCGAAAAACTGTTGAGCAGTCAGTTCTCCAATGGCCATCATGAAGGTTTGATCTCTGTAGTACCCCGATCTAAAATCTCCTTTTTGAAAAGCTTTTGCCATGGCCAATTGAGGCACTTCTTTTCCATCTCCAAAGATTCCGAATTTGGCTTTCCCTGTCAGTACTTCTCTTCTTCCAAGCAAACTACATTCTCGGCTGATACGCGCAATTCTATAATCATTTAAAACTTCGTTTCGAAAATCAACAAATGATATTTTTTTTGTAGTAGAAATTACGGTATCTTCAGTCATGTGTAGTTATTTTTAATTTCGATAGCAAAGGTATGTTTTTTGACCGAAATTTAAAAATATTTTATTTTACTGAGAATATCATAAAATAATTCGTTTTAAATAAGGCAATAATATGAAATCCTTAATTAAACAGGTGTTATAAAAAGCCTCTTCTAAAAAAGTTGTAGATGGCAGATGGTTTTAATGTAAGGACAAACCTAATTTTACTCGGGTAAGCCCCTTGAGAAACTTCCCAACCATTGTTTGAGTACATTGGAAAATACAGTTCTAAAATATTGTGAATAAAGTTGAATCTGATACCGTTTTCATAGGCAAAATACACTTGATCTCCTTTGTTTTTAAGAAAGGCAATATCGTTATAGTGCTCAAGCCAATTCCAAATCCCAATGCTTGTATTGAAAGAGAACATAAACTGGTTTGCAAATCGAGTGGGGAGTACAGATTTAAACCCCCCGTCATTGATAATGAATTGTTGGCTAAATATTCCTGAGCTTTCAGACCGCCCAAAATAGTTTTGCTCAAAAAGGTAATCTGACGGTCGGTCCAAGCCAAAACTAAAATAGTCACTTGTTGTGTTGTTGTGCAAAAAGACACCTCCAAAAAATCTAAAATCTAACTGTCTGTTGTTTGATGTTAGTGATCGAAATCTTATATCCGTTGAGATTGCGGTAAAATTAGAAGCAATATTTGCTGCAATTTTATAGGAAGTTCCTTTGATGATATCAGGATTCGTGTACCGGTATTTTACATTTAAAACTCTGTACTTGTCTTCTTCTTTTTTTTGAGTGTTTGGCGCTGCTTCTTTGTCGATATCAACGAGTTTAACGTTGATGTATTTTCTGCTTGCATCTCTCGAGTTTTTCCTTTTAAAGAGCAATGAAAAATAGGGGACTATTAAATTATACGATAATTGAGGGGCAAAGTGATAGTTGCTAGCAGAGATACCATAAGAGATGTTTTGTAGTTTAGATGTTTCAAAAAATTGATCATATGAAATTGCTGCAGATCCATTAATCGCTTTGCTTTTTGTTGCGTATGAAGGAGAGAGTTTAAAACTAAAGTTTCTTTTAATTATTGGTTTGTTGTGGAGCTTAGCGCCTATGCTGAGGCCGTCATAATAGTTGTAATTAACAATTGGCTGATAGAACAATTGATTATAGTAGGGGTCGGATAAGTCTTTGATTAATCGGAATTGAAGAGGTTTGTTTAAAAATTTTTTATCAACATTTTTAGAGTTGTCTAAAGAATTGTATTCTGGATATATCTGTTCATAGTTTAGGGCCACTTTGTTAAAATTTCCTCTAGCAATGGTAATGGTTTTGACAGAGTCTATGCCATTGACCCATGTTTTAAAATGTATTTTTTTATTTTTAATACCATACAAGGCAACGGGAGCCGTAATGTTTCTTTTGTTTTTAATTGTTATTTTCAAAGAGTCATTTGATCCGATTACTTCTTTAATTGTATAGTCTATTTTTTTATTGGTGTTGAGGTAGTCTCCAAAAAACCATGTGACATCTTTGGGGGTTTTGGAGGTGACTATTTTTTCAAATTGCTTGCTATTACTAAGTTGCAGAGCATGGCGATTGTAAAATTCTTTGATCGAGCTTTTTATGATGTCTTCATCTACAAAGGCATTTAGGTATTTCAGTCCTAATCCAGCCTTGTATTTATTTCCTATTTTTCGATTAAAGTTAGACAGAGAGTCTGCGGGGGTTGTAAGCGATTGGTCTAGAAACTTACGCGTAATAAATTGATAGATGAATGGGTACTTTTGATTAAAGTTGAGTTGAGAAACCGTGAAATTTTTCAGGAGCCACGTGTCTGAAACTTTTCCAAGTAGTTTTACATCTGGATAGTATTTATTTACATATTCTGTTAATAGATATACTTGTATTCCATCAATAAACCAAGAGTCAGTTCTTCTGTTTAAAAGTAATGTATTTTCGAGATATTTTTTTGTCAGTGCTTTCATGAGGGTTAGGTCTCTATTGAAAACATCTGAAAAGGTATTTAGAAATTTAGGTAATTGGTTCAATCCATATATTGGGTTTTTTGTTTGGGTTGCCTGATCGATGAAAATTTCTTCATGTGGGTATGCTCCTAAAAAGTCTTCGATAAAACGAATTTCTCTTTCTAAGAGGTTGGTAGCCATTGTTCTATTTAGTTCATTAAAAGAGATGTCTGTAAAAATGCTGTGCTCGCTTGTTTGATAAGATGCAAACTTTTTGTTTTGGTCTATGTTGACAAAAACATCAGTTCTCTTGACACCTTTCAGCGTAAAAGTTGTATTATTTTTTTGATTACATGAGAGGTTGGTACTCACAAAATAGTTTTTCGGTGTTTTGAGTTGAATATCATAATCCGTGGCATCTATAAGTAAGTCATCTGTATTTAGATTGCTCATCAATTGCCACCTTGTATCGTGCACTGCAGGTAATAAGTACCAGTAGCGTAGATGATATCCCGAAGAAGTTTTTCCATAGCCTGTAAATTTAGCGTCTGGTATTTTGACATTGTAACTCACATTGATCACAGCGGAGTCTTTGGGGTGGAGTGCTTCGTTAAGGTTGAGCCTTAAGATGTCTGCTTGTGCTTTTGTTGACGAAAATGTAATGCTCTTGTAATTAACAGTGAGGTTGCGTATTGCTGTAGATCCTCTTTCTTTCTCTTGGGCAAAATATAGCGATTTATCAAAATTTTCTATAAGTCTTTTTGATAAAGGAGTATTTTTGTTTTTGAATGCATTTTGCCAATCATGAAGATAAATATGTTGTAAAACCTCCTTTGTTTTGTTGTGAAAAATAATTTCCTGTTGGATTTGAATGAGGTCGGTTTTGGCATCGATAACTGCATCGATTTTTATCGAGTTATTTTGAGCACTTGTATTAAGCGAAAAGAAAGCAAGGATAAAAAAAGAGAGTATCTTGTACTTCAAGGCATTTTTTTTATGGTAGTTTCCTGCTATTTAAAAAATAGCAGGAAACTCTTTTGTTAAAAGTTGGGCTTTAGGCTGTATTTAGCGTAGAATCTATTGAGGTGCTCTATGGCTTCATCTGCCGTATCAACAACTCTAAATAAATTTAGATCTTCTTCACTAATATTTCCTTCGGCTATCAGTGTTTTTTTGATCCAATCTAACAAGCCTCCCCAAAATTCCTTTCCGACGAGAATAATTGGGAAACGACCAATTTTTTTTGTTTGAATTAAAGTAATTGCTTCAAATAATTCATCCATAGTGCCAAAACCACCCGGCATTACGATAAACCCTTGAGAGTACTTTACAAACATTACCTTTCTCACAAAGAAGTAATCAAATTCCAGGTTCTTATCACTGTCTATCCAAGGATTAAAATGCTGTTCAAAAGGGAGTTCAATGTTTAACCCAACAGAAGTTCCTTTTCCTCTGTGTGCTCCTTTATTACCTGCTTCCATAATTCCAGGACCTCCACCTGTAATTACACCATAACCATTTTGTGTTAGTTGGAATGCAACTTCCTCAGAGAGTTTGTAATATTTATCCTCAGGCTTTGTTCGTGCAGATCCAAAAATAGAAACACAAGGCCCAATCTTGCTCAGTTTTTCATATCCTTCAACAAATTCTGACATGATTTTAAATATGGCCCATGAATCATTTGTTTTTATCTGATTCCATGTCTTTTGTTCTAATTTTTCTCTAATTTTTCTGTCTTCATTTGGATTCATAAACGTCATTTTTTTATATTAATTTTTACGCTCAAAATGACTCGCAAGAACATTTTGGCAAGCCCGCTAAGGTAATTCTTTTTTCAAATATTTGGCAGTATAACTCTTCGGATGTTTAGAAATTTCTTCTGGCGATCCTGTACATTGCACCTGTCCGCCATTCTTTCCTCCTTCAGGTCCAATATCAATAACATGATCTGCTAATTTTACGACGTCTAAATTATGCTCAATAATGAGAACAGTATTTCCTTTGTTGGTTAGTTTGTTGAGCACCTGCATGAGCACATTAATATCTTCAAAGTGCAATCCTGTTGTGGGCTCGTCTAAAATATAGAAAGTGTTACCAGTATCTCTCTTAGAGAGTTCTGAAGCCAGTTTGATGCGCTGTGCTTCTCCGCCAGAAAGTGTTGTAGATTGTTGTCCAAGGGTAATGTATCCCAATCCAACATCTTGTATCGTTTTAATTTTGCGATATATTTTCGGTACCTTTTCAAAGAATACAACCGCTTCGTTAATGGTCATGGCTAAAATATCTGCAATAGATTTACCTTTGTATCTTATTTCCAGTGTTTCTCTATTAAAACGCTTTCCTTGACAGGTTTCACACGCAACATGTACATCGGGTAAAAAGTTCATTTCTATGACACGAACACCTCCTCCTTGACAGGTTTCGCATCGTCCGCCTTTCACGTTAAAAGAGAAACGGCCAGGTTTGTATCCTCTAATCGAGGCCTCAGGAGTTTTCGCAAAAAGACTTCGAATTTCACCAAAAACTCCTGTATATGTTGCAGGATTAGATCTTGGAGTTCTTCCAATTGGAGATTGATCAATGTCAATTACTTTGTCTATATGCTCAAGCCCTGTGATGCTTTTGTAAGGCATTGGTTTTTTTACACCCCTATAGATATGAGCATTTAAAATGGGGTATAAAGTTTCATTGATTAAGGTTGATTTTCCGCTTCCTGAAACCCCGGTTACACAGATCATTTTTCCTAAGGGAAATGAGACAGATATATTTTTTAAATTATTTCCGGTTGCCCCTTGCAACATTATGGTTTTTCCGTTTCCAATTCTTCTCTTCTTTGGAATTTCAATTGCTTTCTTACCCGTAATATAGTCGGCTGTAAGTGTGCTGTGCTTTTTTAGCTGATTAAAAGTACCTTCACTTACAATCTCACCCCCGTGTCTTCCTGCTCCTGGACCGATATCAAAAACAAAGTCTGCAGCTTCAATCATGTCTTTATCGTGCTCTACCACCAATACAGAATTTCCAATATCTCGGAGTTTTACTAGAGAGTCAATTAGTTTTTGATTGTCTCTTTGATGCAAACCGATACTGGGTTCATCCAAAATATACAATACACCCACCAGTTGCGATCCAATTTGAGTTGCTAAACGGATGCGCTGCGCTTCTCCACCTGATAGTGACTTAGAGGTTCTGTTTAAATTTAAATAATCCAATCCTACGTCTCGTAAAAACTGGATTCGGGTTTTTATTTCTTTCAGGATTTCTGCGCCAATGATCAGTTGCTTTTCAGACAGTTTGTCTTCAACTTGATCAAACCAATTCGCTAGTTCTGCGATGTCCATTTTTGCTAAGTCGCTAATGTTTTTTCCAGCAACCTTAAAGTACAATGCTTCCTTTTTTAATCGATTTCCTGAGCATGAAGAACAAGAGACCTCATCCATAAAAGCTTTTGCCCATCGTTTGATAGAGGTAGAGTCACTATTTTTAAATTGGTTTGTGATGAATGAAATAATACCTTCAAAATCTATTTCGTAGTTGCGGGTAACTCCCATGGTTTTGGAGCTTACCTTAAATTTTTCGTTACCTCCATTCAGTATCACTTGGAGAGCTTCTTTTGGGATCGCATGAATGGGGTCACTAAGTTTGAATTTGTAACGCTCAGCGATCAGCTCTAATTGCTTAAAAATCCAACTATTTTTTTCTGCTCCTAAAGGGATGATACCTCCTTGCTTGATCGAAACTGAGCGATCTACAATGACTTTATTAAGGTTTACTTCGTTGTTGGTTCCAAGTCCATTGCAATTTGGACAAGCGCCCTTGGGAGAATTAAAAGAGAATGTGTTTGGCTCAGGGTTGGGATATGCAATCCCAGTGGTAGGACACATTAAATCTCTGCTAAAATATCTGGGAGTATTTGTCTCTAGATCGAGAACCATTAAAATATTATCGCCCGTGTACAAGGCTGTTTTAATTGTTTCTTCCAATCTTTTATCGACAGCATCGTTTACGATAATTCTATCAATTACCACCTCAATGTCGTGCGTTTTATATCGGTCAAGACGCATCCCTTTTTCAATTTCTTGTATTTCTCCATTCACGCGCACTCGAACAAACCCCTGCTTTGAAATTTGCTCAAATAAATCTCTGTAGTGTCCTTTTCTCGATTTAACAAGTGGTGCTAGTACTGCAATTTTTTTGTCTTTAAAATCTGATAAAATTAACTCTTTGATTCTCTCGTCAGAATAGCTCACCATTTTTTCATTGGTGTTAAACGAATAAGCATCAGCAGCTCTTGCAAAAAGGAGTCGCAAGAAATCGTAAATCTCTGTGATCGTTCCCACTGTTGACCTCGGACTTTTATTCGTGGTCTTTTGTTCGATAGAAATCACAGGAGACAAGCCGTCAATTTTATCGACATCAGGTCTTTCTAAACCACCAAGAAATTGTCGTGCATATGCAGAGAAGGTTTCAATATATCTGCGTTGTCCTTCAGCATAGATTGTATCAAAGGCTAAAGATGATTTTCCGCTGCCACTTAATCCTGTTATGACCACCAATTTTTCTCGAGGAATTTTTACGTCTATATTCTTTAAATTATGGACTCTTGCTCCATAAACTTCAATGTATTCTTGCTGTTTCAAAGTGGTGTTTTTATCGGAAAAGCAAAGTTACACAAACCAATTTATTTTTTACCAAAAACCAAAGAGCAATTCAGCTTAAAATACTATCTTGCAGCAAGAATTTTTTTTAGATGAGTTTTATACATTCGGTGAGACATTATTTTGAGCGTCATGGGTTTGCAGTTTCTTCAAGACTAGCAGATAGATTAGGGATGCGTGCTTTGCATGTGAGGTTGTTCTTTATATACATTTCTTTTGTAACCGTTGGTTTGTCTTTTGCATTGTATTTAATATTAGCTTTTGTGCTGCGTTTAAAAGATATGATTTACACAAAACGCAGCTCTGTTTTTGATTTGTAATGATAAAATTCAGCTCTAAATTTCACAAGGCCTTATTTTTTTTGTGCGCGGTGCTAACCATTGGAGTTGTTGGTTATATGCGCTTGTCTGGATTTAATTTTATTGATGCTGTGTACATGACTGTAATCACAGTATCTACTGTGGGATTCAGAGAATTACACCCCATGGGGACTGATGAGAAAATATTTACAATATGCTTAATTTTAACAAGTATATCTGTATTTGGATATACAGTTTCTGCCTTTACTGAGGCTTTGGCAACCGGTATTTTTTTTAAACAATTAAAACAAAAGAGAGTGCAAAAGAAAATAGATGCAATGAGAAACCATACCATTGTTTGCGGTTATGGTAGAAATGGAATGCAAGCGATTGTGAAGCTCAGAAATTATCAAAAAGAATTTGTTGTTATCGAAAGAGACAAAGAATTGATTGCATTGCTTGAAGAGGAGGGGGTGCTCTGTGTGGAAGGAGACGCAACAACAGATGAAGTGTTATTGAAAGCAGGAGTTCAAAAAGGGGGCAATCTCATCACAGCTTTGCCTTCTGATGCAGATAATTTGTTTGTTGTTTTAAGTGCACATCAACTAAACAAGCAGTGTCGGATAATTAGCAGAGCGTCTAATGAATCTTCTTATAATAAATTGAAAATTGCAGGTGCGAATAACGTAATCATGCCAGATAAATTGGGAGGGGCTCATATGGCTTCTTTAGTGGTGACACCAGATGTATTAGAATTTGTAGATCGCTTAACTATTGAGGGGGAAACGACAGCAAATTTGGAAGAAATTGATGTAAACGATTTGCCGAAACAATATGTTGGTAAAACAATTTTAGATTTAGACCTGCGCAAAAGAACGGGATGCACCGTAATTGGTTTTAAGGCTTTAGATGGCAGCTATGTTATCAATCCGGAGGCATCTATTACCCTATTATCTGATACCAGTTTAATTGTTTTAGGCAGGCCAGAGCAAATTGTGAAACTTAGAAAATTATTTTAATGCAATTAAAAATTGTAATTACGGGAAGTAATGGCTTATTAGGGCAAAATTTACTCAGCCTTTTATTAAAAGAGAAAGAGCGGTATTCGGTCTTCGGTTTTTCTAGAGGAGAAAATAGAAGTGGTCGAGAAGATTTCGAGTATGTCAGCATGGATATTACTTGCAAAGAACAGCTGCATGAAAAACTGCTCGAGATTCAACCAGATTTTATTATCAATACCGCAGCAATGACCAACGTTGATGCTTGCGAGAACAACCGCGATGCATGCTTCGATTTAAATGTAAATGCAGTTGCCTATTTAACAGCTATTTGTTCAGAAATAAATGCCCATTTAATTCATCTTTCTACCGATTTTATTTTCGATGGTGTAAAAGGGAATTATACAGAAGATGATCTTCCAAACCCTCTGAGTTATTATGGCGAAACCAAACTAGCATCCGAAAATTTACTTCAAAAGTCTCACATTGAGTATACCATATTGAGAACTATTCTAGTGTATGGCTTGGTGCATAAAATGAGCAGGTCGAATATTGTGCTTTGGTTAAGAGAGTCTTTGGAGCAAGGCAAAGAAATTACCATAGTAGATGATCAGTTCAGAACTCCGACTTATGTGGAAGATTTGGCATTGGCATGTAAGTTGTCGATGGATAAAAAAGCGACAGGTATTTTTAATATTTCAAGCAGTCAATTACTAAGCGTATATGAAATTGCACAACAGGTAGCGCGTACCTTTAATTTAGAAAGCGCTTTAATCAAACCAATAGCTACAGCGACATTGAATCAAACGGCTCCTAGGCCACCAAAAACAGGTTTTGATTTGTCCAAGACAAATCAAATATTAGGACTCTATCCAAAAACATTTAAAGAGGATTTACAAAGATTTAAGAATAGCTTGTCATAAAATTCATATTTAACGGATAAAAGTTGTCAAAAGATCAATTTTTTAAGATATTGCGG
>OLII01000995.1_pt1 | contig 10081 bp, 9 predicted proteins | sample 1609481 | NCBI WGS metagenome assembly OLII01 (sample SAMN05416859, study PRJEB24817) | seawater metagenome | isolation source: Sea water | place: Canada:Atlantic | collected 2013-11
GAAACAAATGAAATTAAGAATAGTATTAATTGCCCTTTGCTTTACAGGATTTTTTGCAAACGGACAAACAAAGGTAGGAACTATTAATTCAGAATTAATTGTTGGATTAATGCCAGAGACTAAACAAGTACTTGTTAGATTAGACGCTTATTCAAAGAGATTAGATTCTTCTTATCAAGTAAAAGTAGCAGATTATAATGCCAAAATAGCTGCTTTTCAAAAATTAGACCCATCTCTTTCTGATAGCTTTAAAAAAATTAAAGTTGATGAAATTCAAGAAATTGAAGCTAACTTACAGAAAAGTCAACAAAATGGTAATCAATTAATTAATCTTAAAAGAGATGAATTAATGCGTCCGTTATATAAAATATTAAGAGAATCTATCGCTGAAATCGCTAAAGCTGATGGCTATACTCAAATTATTACTTCCTCTGGTAATGAATTGGCTTATATTGATGATAATTTTGATATTACTAAAAAAGTGATGACAAAATTAGGCCTTAAAATGCCAACAAGACCTGCTAAGAAATAAATTAGTAAAACATAATAAAATAAAAAAAGAGAAGCTGTTTGCTTCTCTTTTTTTATATCAATCCTTTAGATTTAAACTCCAGATATTTGTTGATGACATTTACAGATAAGTTCTTAGGTTTGGTAAGAATCGAATAAATTCCGTGTTTTTCTAATTCTTTTACAATCAAACGTTTCTCATAATAAAATTTCTGCGCTATGGTCTTTTCATAAACAGCTTGCAGATTTTCAGCATCCTCCGAAATCAATTCTTCTAGCTCTGTATTTTCAAAGAAAACTGTAATCAGTAAATGTTGCTTAGCTATCGATTTTAAATAAGGCAATTGTCTTTCCAAACCAGACATGTGTTCAAAGTTTGTATATAGAATCAACAAACTTCTTTGGGTGATTTTTCTTTTTATCATTCCGTATAACAGACCATAATCAGTATCAGAATAATTGGTATCTATCTTGTATAAGACTTCATTTAAAACCGCTAAGTTTGTTTTTTTATTACTAGCAGGAACAATGTTTTCTACTTGTTTTGAAAAAGTAAGCATTCCTACTTTATCATTTTTCCTGAGCGCGATATTAGAAAAAGCTAAAGTAGAATTAATGGCGTAGTCTAGTAATTTCAATTCTTCAAAAGGCATCTTCATGACTCTTCCCACATCAATTAACGAATAGATAGGTTGCGATTTTTCATCTTGATATTGATTTACCATTAACTTTCCCTTCTTAGCAGTTGTTTTCCAGTTAATCGTTCTTACATCATCACCACTCACATACTTTTTAATCTGTTCAAACTCCATCGTATGACCAATCTTACGAATTTTTTTTAAACCAAATTCAGTTAATCGATTGCTCATTGCTAGAAATTCATATTTCTTCATTTGAATATAGGATGGATAAACAGCCGTCATCTTTTCATTATCATACTGAAAACGTTTCGCTACAATTCTTAAAGGAGATGAAACAAACAAATTTAAATTTCCAAAATGATATTCTCCTCTTTCAAAAGGAGTTACAGTGTATTTTAAGAGTCTTTGTTCTTCTTTTTGCAAGCTTAGTTTCTCTAAAAAATCTCTTTTCTGAAATTGAAAAGGAATTTCATCGATAACTGTTAGATAGGTTTTAAAAGGAAAATTGTTTTGAAATTCTAAGATAATCTCATTCTCATCTGAATTTGATAGTTTATCGGCAACATTTCTTTTCGCTTCTATTTCGTTTTTTGATCTGAATACTAGTAATAAATCAAATAGTAATACAATAGCAAAAATAAAAGTTAATAAAGTGGCCACAGTAAATAGAATACTAAACCAAAAAGACAGTAAAAAGGTAGCAGAAAGCACTGTTATATAAAAATAAAACAGTTGATGAAAATATAAAGATTTAATAAACTTTATCATTTAATTATCTTGGTACTTCTACAGATTGGATAATCATTTCTATAACTTTATCGGTATTCATACCTTCCATTTCTCTTTCTGGAGTTAATATAATTCTGTGTCTTAAAACAGGGTATAAACTCTTCTTTACATCTTCAGGAATCACAAAATCTCTATTATTGATTGCAGCAAATGTTTTTGCCGCCATAAATACCGCTAAGCTTGCTCTTGGTGACGCTCCTAAATATAAATGTGGATGATTTCTAGTACTGTTCACAATTTCAGCAATATATTTTACAATTTTCTCTTCAACTAACACATCATGAATCGTATTTTTGTACTCTAATAATTGTTTTTCTGAAATAACAGCATCGATCATTGCTTCTGGTGCTTTTCCTTTTCTATTTCCAAAAGAATTAATAATCTGAACTTCTTCTTCTAAGTTTGGGTACCCAACATTAATTTTAAATAAAAATCGATCTAATTGTGCTTCCGGTAATGCATACGTTCCCTCCTGCTCTATAGGGTTTTGAGTTGCTAAAACCATAAAAGGTGGTTTCATTTTGTACTCGGTTCCATCAATAGTTATTTGTTGCTCTTCCATTACTTCAAATAAAGCCGATTGCGTTTTTGCTGGTGCTCTATTAATCTCATCAATCAAAACTAAATTAGAAAAGATAGGGCCTGCTTTGAATTCAAACTCAGAAGTTTTCATATTTAATATTGATGTTCCTAAAACATCGGAGGGCATTAAATCAGGCGTAAACTGAATTCTATTAAACTCGGTCTGAACCGTTTTTGCTAATAACTTTACAGTAACCGTTTTTGCAACTCCAGGCACCCCTTCAATTAAAACATGTCCGTTAGATAATAAAGAAACGAGTAAAAGTTCTATAAAATCATCTTGACCAATGATTACTTTTTTAAGTTCTTCTTTAATTTTTGTTACAGATTCTTGCAATCCTGTGAGATCTATTCTGCTTGAAAAAGAAGTTTGTTCTTCTGCTTGTTGGTTTTCTGTATTTTCCATATTGTTACTTATTGAGCTTTGTACTTTCTTTTAAATTCTTCTATTAATTGATTCAGTTCTAACAATTGTTCTTTGGATACCGAATTAGAAGAATCGTTTTGAGATTGAATTATTTTTATCTTTTGAAACAAGATTTCTATTTTTTCTTTTGTATTTCCAGTTTTTGCTGCTAAATTTTCATAGAAATGATTATTAATATCTAAGGTAGAAATTAATAATTGAGTTCTTATATAATCTAAAAAATAGGTAATCGTTTGATTAGCGATACTTGTATGATCTGCTTTTTCAAAATACATACTGGCAATTGTTCTTGAGAAAGCAATGGTCTGATTTCTTAAGGGAGTAATAATTGGAATAAACCGTTGATTTCTTTTCCCTTGAAACAGGATGAATAATAAAATTCCGATTAATGCCGTATAATAGGCCCATTTCAAATTCTCTGAACTTAAAACATAATACATTGGTGTTGTTATTCTAGATTTCCCTGTTTTGTAATAGGAATCCCACAAAATAGGTTTTGTAGCATCTAAATAGGATAAAACGGAAGATACATATTTGTTGTTATCTCCTTCTAAAATAGTGAAGTTTGTAAAGGTTTGAGGAAATAAGTGAAAATAAAAATTTCCTTTACCAAAGCTATATCTAATAAAATTAACTTCTTCTTTTTCTAAAGCTCCTGTTCCATCAAACACCCTAATTTTACCTAAGGCTTCTGTATGCATAGTGTCTACTTTTTCGAAACCTAACTTTAAGGCTTTGTTCTCAAAATTGACTTGTGTAGTATCTAAATTAGGATTAAGAAGTTGTAATTTTATGAGTTCATTAAAATTATTGGTTCTAATGTTTTTTGTTTTTAAATTTAAAGTATCAATATTAGCTCCGCTTGTTGCTAAAAAAATATCATTTCCTCTATCTACAAATTTTAGTAATTCGTTAAACTCTTCTTCTCCAAAATTGATAACATTATTGATAAATAAATAAGTGCCTTTTACAGTGGTATCTTTTAATTTTACATACGGTGAGATTCTGACATCTTTAATTTCAGTATCAGGAAACATCGTTTCTAATTCTGTTCTTAACACATAGGTTCCATAAGGAATTTTATGTTTTGATACATAGGATGGAAACCAGCTAATTGGGTCTTTTTTAATTGCATCTGCATATACAATCCATATGATTGCTAGTACAAATAAGCCGATATATATTTTCATCTTTTTATCCATGCTATTTCTTTAAAATGGAATTAAAAAGTGCTTCCGCGTTTATAAAATCAGTTTGATTGATATCGAAATTTCCATACCAAACAAAATCATATACTCGTGTGCTTTCAGAAAACTTAGATTGAAGTGAAGTCTCTTTTAACTCTTTAATATAATCTTCATTTGTTTTTTCTTGCTGCCAATTGATTGATCCAGATTCTGTGAGTTTTTTTAGAATTAATAGATAATAAAATCTGACTGCAATTCTATACTCTTCATTTTCTATAGCATCTTTTAGTAGAAGGTTTAAATCTTCTCTTTTTATTAATTCTTCATCACTTCCAAATTTGACAATACTTTTATTATTCTTTTTTAATATGTTGCTGGTTTGAATGTTCAGAAAATATTTGATTATAAAGAATAGTGCTACGGCTAAGATTATATAAGGAACAACCTCAAAAACAACTGATAAAAAACCGGTAATTGGTTCGATATCCTCAAATAAATATTCTAAAATATTTCTAATGATATTTTTAATCCAAATCCATAATTTTTCAAAAATAGATGGTTCTGCTTCTGGAGTTTCATAGTTAAAATCATCAGAGTTTTTATATTCTTCTATGGTAGATGCATCAAATGTTTTCTTTTCTATGTGAGAAGAATCAATCTTTATAATGGTTAATTTTTGCAAACTATCATTACCTACTTTATCAACAAGATTGTTTTGAGCAAACAAGCCTTGTAGCATCGTGATAAATAGAATAAAAAATAGTTGTTTCCTCAATTTTCCTAGCTTCCTATAGTGTTTATTTTGTCAATTGCTCCGGTATTGTTCTTTTGTTCGTTAATATCAAAAAAGATAAAAATTGTAACTAATAAGGTAATTGTTCCAATTAAAAATTTAAATCCTTCAGATAAAACAAGGAGCCCTAAATAAATTGGGTCTTTAAATATGTCAAATATTACTGTTGGATCTCCAGAACCGAAAGAAGAAGTTCCCATTTGAATTAATTGATAAATAGTAGCTGGAATTTGTGTGATATAGTTTAAAACCGCTACAATTAAAAAAATAACAATAAGAATTCCAAAAGTTTCCCACCAATGACCTTTTATAAAGTTAAATGCATCAGATATAGCATCCATCGCACCTTTTTCAAAAAAGACAAGAATACAGGCAGATATGGATAAAACAACTCCAAAATAAATGCCTGGTAAACCACAAAATAAAGCTCCTACCCCTACAATAATTCCACTTACAAAATAAAGTCCAGCAAACGACCAAAACTTTAATAAGGTCATTCTTTTTACATATTCAAAGTCTATTTTTCCTTGATTGTCAATATATGACTTCACATAATACATAGCTGAAGCTGTGACCATAACATAAGCTATCAAGTAAAATAGTAAATAAGCAGCTATCGCAAGAAAAAGGAATCCGAAATTTGATGTTGATTCTTCATATCCACCATAAGAATTGGTACTCATAATATTTGTGAAAAAATCTGAAAATGAGTATGAAAAGAAAATGATGGAAGCAATTGCCAATAAAATAGGTGCTAAGGATATTTTAATAATCGTTGTAAAGAATGGTTTCCATTCTTGTCTTAAGAATTTAAAAGCATCCGTAATCATCATCCCTAAGTCTCTTTCTCTTTTAAATTCTATGAAATCGTTATTCTGCATTGCTAATTTTTAGTTTGTTAAGTTGAATTGGATAAATAATATAATAGTAAACAATCATTAATAATGATGTTGAAATAATTAAAATGGCAAGCCAATCTGGCATTTGTGTATATCTAGTTATAAAACCCTCAATGAAGCCTGCAATAATAAAAAACGGCACAGTGCTTAGCATAATTTTTAAACCGTTTACAAAGCTTCTTTTAAAAGCTTCCAATCGGCTATACGTTTTGGGAAACATTAATCCATTTCCTAACACTAAACCTGCACAAGAAGCAATAATGATTACTGAAATCTCTATGGTACCGTGAATCCAAATAGTTCTAGACGATTCCCATAACAAGCCTTTAGCATAGAAAAAATAAGTAAAAGAGCCTAGCATAATTCCGTTTTGCATCATCACATATAAAGTTCCAACAGAAAAAAGCATTCCCAATAAAAAAGCAAACACTGCAACTCTAATATTATTAAATGTGATAAAGGCAGACATGCTTAACTCATTGGCTTTCTTATAAACAGCCATCGGATCTCCCTTTTCAATATTTTCTAGTGTCATATTTACATAACTATCACCTAAAATGATACGCACAAAATCAATGTCGTTAGCAGCAGAGAAAATACCTACAAGCGTAAAAAATGCAAAAACAGCAAATGAAATCAATAACTGTTTATGATATTGATAAAACATGGTTGGAAACTCAAACTTATAAAAGTTGATAATTCTGTTTTTACTTTCTTTTTTGGTTTTATAAATCTTTAAATGAGCTGCGGATGCTAGTGTATTTAAATACAAAACTGTGTTACTGGTTGGATAAAAAGTTTTTGCATAACTCAAATCATCTGTAATATCTATATAAAGATCCGATAACTTATTTGGATTGATGTCTTGTTTTTTATCCAAAACATCTTCAAAAAGTTTCCACTTCTCTTTATTTTTTTTCACAAAATGAGCCTCTCTCATGAATCGTTTTTTTTATTCATTATCAAATGATAATGGAAAAGTAATGTCATTGAAACTTATTATATTCGCAATTCTTTTTTGTTCAAAGTAATCCTAACAAATTAACGCAAAAATGGATAATTTTCAAATAGAAACCGCTCAAAATATTAGCATCAGTCAAAATGTTGCTCATGTAACTACAAGAATTGGATCTTTCTTGATAGATCTACTAATTATTTTTGCTTATAACTTTTTAATCTTTCTTTTTTTTCGGTTGATTGGATATAAACCTTCCTTAAATAATGCCGTATTGTATTTAATTGTAAACTTACCTACAACTTTTTATTCTTTAATTTTTGAAATTGCCATGAACGGTCAAACTCCGGGTAAGTATTTAAACAAAATTAGAGTTGTAAAAATTGACGGTAGCAAACCAACTTTAGGAAGTTATTTAACAAGGTGGTTGTTAAGAATTATTGATATTTGGTTTTTTACAGGGTCTGTGGCGGTTTTTACCATTTTGTTTAATGGAAAAGGTCAGCGTTTAGGAGATATAGCAGCAGGAACAACCATTATTAGCGAGAAAAGAAGAGTTCGTTTACGAGATACTTTAGTTGAAGATTTACAGGAAGATTATACACCTACTTTTCCTCAAGTATCGGTACTTTCAGATAAAGACATGCAAACTATCAGAGAATTGTTTACCAAAGCTAAACGAAGAGGAAATCACAAATTAATTTTAAAATTATACACAAAAGTCATTGAGATTACTAAGATTAAAACAGAATTGAAACCCCTTGATTTTTTAGAAATAGCGATCAAAGATTATTACTATTATACCCAACAATAAAAAAGAGAAGCTTCGGCTTCTCTTTTTTATTCATATAATTTTTCTTTTATCTTCTACTATAATTTGGAGATTCTTTGGTAATAGCAACATCATGAGGATGACTCTCATTGATACCAGAAGCCGTAATTCGCACAAATTTACCAGTATTTTTTAGTGTTTCTATATCTTTAGAACCACAATACCCCATTCCTGCTCTTAAACCTCCTACAAATTGATGAATACTTTCATCTAAATCACCTTTGTAAGGAACTCTTCCTACAATTCCTTCTGGAACTAATTTTTTAATATCATCTTCTACATCTTGGAAGTAACGATCTTTAGAACCTTGTTTCATAGCTTCTACAGAACCCATTCCTCGATATGATTTAAACTTCCTTCCTTCGTAAATAATTGTTTCTCCAGGAGATTCTTTAGTTCCTGCTAATAGAGAACCTAACATGACACAATCTGCTCCTGCAGCAATAGCTTTAGGAATATCTCCAGTATAACGAATTCCACCATCGGCAATCACTGGAACTCCAGATCCTTTAATGGCAGCGGCAACTTCTAAAACTGCTGAAAATTGAGGAAATCCTACTCCAGCTACTACTCTTGTTGTACAAATTGATCCTGGTCCAATTCCTACTTTTACTGCATCAGCTCCAGCTTCCACTAAATATTTGGCTGCTTCAGGTGTTGCTATATTTCCAACAACTACATCTAACTCAGGAAATGATTTTTTTACAGCTTTTAAAACAGCAACTACTCCTTTTGTATGACCATGAGCAGTATCAATAATAACGGCATCAACTCCAGCTTTTACTAGAGCTGCAGCTCTATCTACAGCATCGCCAGTTACACCTAAAGCAGCGGCTACACGCAATCTACCAAAACTGTCTTTATTTGCAATAGGTTTTTGAGTCACTTTAGTAATATCTCTAAAGGTGATTAATCCTTTAAGGATGTAATGATCATCAACAATTAAGAGTTTTTCAATTTTATTTTGTTGTAGAATTGATTCTGCACCTTTTAAAGAAGTTCCGACGGGAGCAGTAATTAAATTATCTTTCGTCATTACTTCTACTATAGGTCGATTGTTCACATGTTCAAAACGCAAATCTCTGTTGGTAACAATTCCTTTTAAAATTCCATCTGCATCAACAATAGGAATTCCTCCGATGGAATGTTCTCTCATGGCATTTTTTGCATCAGCAACAACTGCGTCTAAAGGAAGCGTTACCGGATCGATAATCATTCCGCTTTCAGCTCTTTTAACTTTACGAACTTCTTGAGCTTGTTGCTCAATCGTCATATTTTTATGTAAAACACCAATTCCTCCCTCTCTTGCCATGGCAATAGCCAATGAAGATTCTGTTACTGTATCCATAGCTGCAGATACAATAGGAACGTTAATTGTAATGTTTCTAGTAAATTTTGTTTGAATATTTACCTCTCTTGGAAGTACTTCTGAATAGGCAGGAACTAACAGGACATCATCGTATGTTAAACCTTCACCTAAAATTTTGGAATCGTGAGCAATCATAGTGCAATCAATTTGAAATTAATTGCAAGCGAATTTACAACATATTTATTGATTTGGTAGCATTAAATAATTGTTAGGTTTTTTAGCTAATTTTATCATACCTACTTAACCAACAATATTGACTAAAATTTTTACCCGAGGAAGCTCCAAATAAAAATAACATTCCAACAACTCCTTTTACATAAAAAAGAAATAACATGAAGAGATGTCCAGCATGAGCAGTATCATCGTAAATGATATCTTTTGTTAAAATTGTAAAAAGAAAACTGATTGCGAAAATACTGACTCCAAGGTTTTCAACATTTTTGATACTCCAATATTTAATTTTTCTTAGTGGATGTATATCGGTTCCCCATTTATGAATTAAATAATAATAACCATTTCCCATTGGTGCAAATAACAACGGATCATCAGCTTTATCTAACCTGAACAACTTTGAAGGGGCAATGATTTTAAAACCATCTAAAACAGTCTCGTGTTTCTTTTCAATATCTTTAATCTTTTCCATTACTTTATCAGGATATGAGCCTTTAAAGTATTTGGTGTCTAAAAAACGAAGTCGATAATTAACACATATTTTTTCAATTTGAGAAATATGAAAAATCGCATTGGTATCTACTTCATCAATAGTAAAATTATTGACATCTCTACTAATCGGCGAAGCCGATAATCGTTCTAAAATAGAGCTATTTGTAACATCAATTTCATCAAAAACTGAATATACCCAACCGATAATATCTTCAGATTTTACTGCTTTTTTTCTTTCTTTAATAAGCTTTTTATGTAGGTCTATAGCTGGTAACATTAGCGTCTTTTTTTTAACACCATAAAAATACAACACAAATAAAAATCTAACAAAAGTTAAATTAAAAATCAACTATTAAGAATCATTCTACTTAACTATCTGATACTCCTGTCTCTTATACACATCTGACGCTGCCGACGATCTACTCTGTGTAGAT
>OLII01000996.1_pt1 | contig 10080 bp, 25 predicted proteins | sample 1609481 | NCBI WGS metagenome assembly OLII01 (sample SAMN05416859, study PRJEB24817) | seawater metagenome | isolation source: Sea water | place: Canada:Atlantic | collected 2013-11
GAGATATACCTCTTGATTTAAACCATTCAACAACTTTACTATCAGGTGGTTTGATGACCTCTTTTTTGGGTCTTTCATAAACCTTAACAGTTTCGCCTTTACGTTTATACGTATGCAATTGAAAAGTTGAATTACAGTTATGACAAGTACCGAGACCCCGTTCCCAATCATAAGACGCGCATTTGGCCTTTTGATTCTTGGGTTTTCTATCAGCAGAGCAAAGAGGGCATACGCCCTGCTTTTTACCTGCTTCAAGCTTATGTTGATTGAACTCATCAATCAAAAATCCATTGATCTCTGTTGTCTGCATTTAATTTAATTTAATTTACCATTCTTCTAAACATTTAGGGCAGATATCACAATAGTCGTGATCTTCTTGTGACATTTCTTCTGCACACATTTCACAAATTGGCATTAAAAAGGCAGATCATCAGCTGGCTGAGCAACTGGTGCAGCCTGCTGAGGTTGGTCTTGTCTTGGAGCTGCGGCTACATTATCACCGTTAGTCCATACTACTTGAACGTTACCTAAATAAGTTTTAGCTGTTTTAGCTTCACGTTCTTCTTTTGTTTGAGCTACAACAATAGGCCCTTGATTTCCAAACTGATCTGGTTCATCGTTAAGCGTAATTGTTATAGGTAAGTATTTACCTTTTTTGCCATCGATAATTTTTGACTTATCAATGTTATTTAGATTAATACTTGCTTTAATAATACTTGCCATTATACGTATTGATTTAATTGATTAAACATTCTTTGCAACTGTTCTTTAGTCGCGCCGCTATTCCGCCTTAAGTTGTCTACGGCTTTAACATGGTTTTGATTAGCGTAAAAATTATTTACATTAGTTTCTAATCCTGTTACTGTACATACTTTGGTTCTTGGTGTTACGGTTTTTCTTCTTGCCATTGTTATAGTGTTTGATTAATAAAAAATTGTTGAGGATCAAAATCCTCTGATTGATAAAATAATTTATACTGTTCTGCTGCTCTTTGTACTTTGTCTTTACCGCGCTCATAAAACTCAGGCGAGCAGTCAAATATGCCTAGTTGATGAGTTGTTTTGTCAATGACTATAAAAACAAATTCATAGCCAAATAACTTGCTGTAAATATAAGCTTGACTGTCGTAGTTGTACTTAGAAGCTGACCAACGGAACTTATTAAGATCTGCAGTAGTCTTTAGATCAATAATAAGCTTTTCGTCGTGATTAACAATATCAGCTTTACCTTTCCAGTTTAAACCTTCAAGCTCTGTAATACCTGGTCTTTCATAGTCTACATTTATACCACGTATCAAATCTTTGCAAACGTCGTTAGCTAAGACTTTATCAGTCATTAGGTCGATTTGATCAACCTCGTGTTGTAGTAGACATAATTCGCCACCAGACATCTCCTTATATGCTTTAGTGTTTCTAGTACTAGCATCGATAATCTTATATTTTTTAAGCTTATCAGGTTCTAGTATAGCTGTGTGGAAATAACCACCAACTAAGAAAGCAGGGCGTGGTGCTTGCTGCTTTCCTAAAGCTAAAGGGTTTGTAAGTAATGTAGAAATATCAGAATTACTAAGGTATTGTTTTCCAAATTCACCATAATAATGTTCATCATTTTCTAACTTTTTTAATACGTCTTTCATTATAGAGTATTTAACATTCCTTCTATTTCTTTAGAAATATTGTATTTTGCTTTAATAGCTTCTAATTTACCACCTGATATTATGTATTGAACCGCTTTTTCATATGCTGGATCTTTTTTTGAGGTTATGGTGTTTTTAGTTTTAGCTTTTGGCGCTTTGCCGTGATTGTTTGACGCATCTGAGTCTTGCGTGTCGTCTATTAGGAATAAATTACCTAACGCATACTTCTTTCCATAACTCGACGCAGATCCAAACTGTTGAGGTACTTGCATACCTTTTTGGTTTAGATCAACCCCTACAAGAGCTGAAGCACTTATTGAATCTTTACCGTCACTTATTGTTGCAGTAGATGCGATAATAGGTAGACCGTGAGCTTCAACTAGTTGCTCATCAATTGTTACTGATACTCCTAACTCTAAAAGAAAGGGTTTTGTTGCTTCGAGAATGTCTTCGGCTGATCTGAAGTAATATTTGCCGAATGAATTAAATCTAGATTTTTTAGATTTAAACTTTGTCTGGATCGTTGCCAGTTTTTGATTAATGGTCATATGGTTTATTGTTTTGGTATATTAATATAATTACACATTTTATTCATAAGTTAAAGATAATCAATCACTTGATTTGCGTCAGTGTTAGCGATAAGTTTATCAATAGCCTCTCTTTTTATTTGCGAAACACGCACATTTGCGGTACTAACATTTATATTTAATTTATTCGCTATATAGTTTGCAGAATGCTTTTCACAGTCTAAACCATACGATAATCTTAATACCTCGTATTCAATATTTGTTAAGTGTTTTTTCATTAAACTTTTTAAATAGATATTTAGTATTTGTATATTATATGGTTCAGAATTATCAGGTATTTGATAAAAAGGATCTTCTTCTTCACTATTAAAGTTTTCGTCTATACTAGAAAATACAGAATTAAAAAACATTGCAACAATTTTTTGATCTTTAGGATTTTTTCGTATTTCGTTTAATTTATGTTCAGGTATTCTAATATCACCCCGGTTAATATCTATTGCGCGTCTTATAGCCCCTTTAATTCTTTTACTAAAGAAACTTTTTAAAGTTTTTTCAATATCTTCAGAATCAATAAGCATATCCCAATCTAATTTATCTACCGCTAAAATTAAACCTTTGTTACCCTCTTGTATTAAATCATTTATACTTAATACACCTGAGGCTTGCTGTGTTGTTGAAAATTTACGGGCTAAATTCTCTACAAGAGGCATAAACTTTACGATCATTTCATCTCTTGTGTAGTAATCGTAAAACTTTTCGGGTGGCATTGACATCTTTAAGTCCTCTTTGTATCTTATGTAGTTTTGTATGTTATATTTTTTCATCGTTTATATTATCTATGCTTGTTCGTATTACGTTTGCAAAATTATAGTTGTTGATTAAGTAATTCTTTTTCTTTTTTAAGTTCATTACTCATGTTACGATATATAGTTCTTGTAGAGCACTTAAGTGTATCAGCAAGTTTTGTAACTGTAATTTTAATTTGACTGTCATTTATAAGTAGCATTGCATCGTATATTTCGCTTTCAGATATTTTAGACCTACCAACTAGTTTGCCTACTATAGAAAGCTTTTGTCGCATATCTAAACCTGTAAAATCTTTAAATATAACTTTACGTAGTTTATTAGGAGGAGGCCGCTCAAGATCCATTAAAGACACATCATAAACCATGCTTTGTAATAGATGTTCAGAAACCTTGAACGTCACAAATCCTGCCCGCTTGTTACATATATGCTCAGCAATAGCATTAAAACCTTCTTGATCCAATTGTGGATTAAGATACCATAATACATACAAATGCCATTTAAGGCTTCTATATGTGGTTATTTTAGCTCGCGAGTTAAACAGTGTATAGCATTGGTGTGTACCTTCTTTATAAAACCAACCCCAATCAAATGTTTCTGATGGTTTATCGGTTATAGGATTTCTACGGTATATTATACGATGCCTATCTAGGTATGTGGTATTTCGGTCGTATTGTGACATTAGGTTATTACTATTAATTATATATTAGCTATCGTCGCATTAGTAGATTAAAATCTTTAATCTTCTGTTGTACTTCTTTAAAAGCTTTGCTTTATTTTCTAAGTTGCCCTGTATAACAGTTATGTTTTTATTAAAACTGTACTCGCCTTTGAATGAAGCACTAACTATTTCGTTGTGTAGGAAAGCTATCCTGTTTTCCAGAAATCTTACGTGCTTTGCTTTTCTTCTGTTCTTTTTGTATCTTCGTATTAATGTTCGCATAATTCGTTGATGTTATGTGGTCGTATAATTTTTTGCTCATCTTTGTTTTTTACTGTGTGTTTTTCGTTTTCGTAATAATTCCAATACCCCAACACGCTGTTGCCCGACACTTTATATTGATCAGGCATACATTGTGGTGGTTGCTTAAATTCGTCGTTAGATATATTATTAGGTAGGGTGTATAGCAAATCACGGCACTTAGTTATTGTTAAGTGGTGTTTGCCATAACGCCTAGTATATTCTTGGCCTAAAGCTAGCATGTGCTCGTAAGCCCACATATACGCTTCAGCAGAGGATCTTACCCATATAGCTGAAGGGTGGTTTTTATGTGTAGCTTTGTATGGTATATCAATAGTGGAACCAAGCTCGTGATGTGCCGTACATAATAGTTGTGCGGTTTCAAGGATCATTTTAACAACGTGTTTGTTGTATTGATATTGTGCTGCTTTCTTAGGGTCATGCGACAAATAAAATATATTCATATTAAAGTTTATTAAGTTTGTTTTCTAGTATTTTTAGTTTATTATGTATTATAGCTGCTTTTTCGTATTGTTCATTTTCTTCATAAGATGACAATAGCGTCATAAGTCTAGCTATCTCAGCGAGTATTAACTCTTCCTCATTAACTAATCTCGCATTACCGAATCCATCTTGTGTTAATTGGTTTAGGTCTGTAGTGAATTGTTGATCCCATTCTTTTTGCTTTTCAATAAGACCTGTCAAAACTAATTCAGCAACACGAGTAGCTAACTTTTCTAATTGTTCATCTGTCATTATAGATCTATTTTCTCAGTTTTAAAGTTTTTAAATATAAACTTATTGAGAAATTTACCTTTAGATGACGCTTCAAATAGACCACGCCAATAAAAAATTGGTACATCGTGGTATTTGTAAATGCTGTCGTTGTTAAAGTATACTAGCATTGTGCTTTCGTTGTTGTTGTATTCTGCACTATATATAGCGCTAGAATCAACCATTACTGATTCAAGAGTGTTTGGCATATTTATTTATTTATTATATTATCTATTATTGTTCGTTTTTATTTTGCATATTAATGAAATACTAATCCCACTCTGTTAGTTGGATTAAACCATCTTGTGGCGTACAGGTCCACAGATGAAGCATCAGTATAGCCAGCAGATACAAGATCGCTATGACTAGAAAATATTTTGGTGTGTCTGTGTTTTCTTTCATTTATTAAATGTTTTTGTTTACCTGAATCACTAAATATAATATCATAATTGCTTGGCAATGAAGACTTTAGCATCATATCGATCATATTGGTGTAACTGTAAAACCGCACGTTCGGATTGTGTATAGCAATCTCGATCCACTTTTTTAGATATTTAGGCGAGTAGTAATCACCGCTATCATGGACTCTGACGTAGTCAGGTTTCTTCTTACGTATTTCAGCGTTCATAGCTTCAACAAAGTCGTCAGTCTTCGTTAGCTGATAACGCTTTTCAAACGCCGGTTTTACGTTAGACCAGATGTAGGCTCCTTTCTTGGCATAACAGAATTTAACACAACTGTCAGCCATGGGGCACGTCAGTTTCCCGCTAGCAGATTTGTAGGCGGGAATACCGAAGTTAAAAACCCGAAGCCCGAGTTCTTTTGATGTCTTTTTTAATTTAGAGTTTTGAGTAAGTAAATTCATAATTAGTCTAGTAATACCATATAAGCTTCTACATTGTTTTTACGAAACCAATTTAGTGCTTTATGGAAGTCATTAACTTGTTTAGTTGTTACGGTTTTAGGAGCTATTTCAAATACTCTCTGGCTACCAATAATAAAATCGTATATCGATAACTCAAGAGCATTCAAAGTGTAGCTTGCGCCGCTAAATGGATTTGTTACTTCCTCGCCGCTGTCGTATATCATACCTTTAAACCATTTAGGTATTTGTTGTTCTTTAATCTTCGTCATTGTCTTCTATTTTAAATACTGATTCAACATAGTCGCATATAGTTTCTTCTAGATCGTCGGTATAGTGAAAGTCTAGATTACTCAATTCTAGTTGGTTGTCATAGCTAATCTCAAAGTCATACTCGTAGTTGTTTGTATTGCTAAAGTCATAATTACTTACCGCTTCATAAACCATTTTGCGCATTTCTTCGCGGGTTTCTTTAGTTATTAGAGGTTTGTTTACGTCTTCAAGATCAGATTTTGCTTGATCTAATTGGCTTTTAAGGGATGCTTGATCCGTTTCAAATTGAGTTAACGCGGCGGTTAATTCTTTTACTTTTAATTCTAATTGTTCTTTAGTCATTGGTATATATATTAATTATTAATTTCTATTATTTTAGCGATGTAATTCCACACTTCGCGCTCACGCAAAGTTGAGGTGTATAGCAAAATCATTTGCTCGCGATCAAGACCACCATACAATTTTTTATCAATATCGCTTTTTAATTTATCGATATCGAAATTAAGCATAGTGATCTTAGCGAAAGCTTTGTTGCTTGCTCGTTCTTGTAGTTCTGCACTACTCATTGTTTAATGGCGTTAAAATGTTTTCACCGTATTTAAAATCCCAAGCGGAAATTTTATGGAATTCTAAGTGGGTGAATGTATATAGCGAGCTAATGTCGCTAATTTTTAATTCGCTATAGAACTCAGTGCTTGAAAATGCATCGACTATGGAGTCAATACTAGCTTGGTACTTTTTGTTTTCAGAAGAATGTAATGATTCTTTGATTTCAGGCTTTAGCCTTTCATAAATGGTAAGTCTACTCATAATTATTTGATTTTAATTTATTATATTATCTTTACTCTGTCGTATTTTGTTTGCAAATTAATCTTGGTATTTTTTTAGTGTCATACCGTTTACTTTTTGCAATAATTCTTTGCTTACCATTTCAAAATAACCCGGTGCAAATATTAGGTTAATACCTTTATTTTGCGCTTCAATTGCTTCGTTTTCAGCAAGCCTAGTCCATTCAGTTACTGCTTGTTCGATAAGCCATTTTTCAAATCCGTTAAATTTAGTTTTACTCATATTATTTAGTTTTAGTTAGTGGACGTGGCAGGAATCGAACCTGCGTTTCATACCGTATCTCCTCCCTGAGTTCCTAGTATGACTAACCATTTCACGCCCAGTTGAGAGGCGGATAGCACTGGAATGTTAGAGATGCACGTCATTTACTAGTATGCCCTGACTTATACTCTTTTCTCTGTTTATACTATCTTTCGCTGTCATCGTTCACACAATTACAGGTGATCAAACCCTAGTGTCGTCAATATCTTGGCTTCCAGACTTAAACCTCTCTGCTAGCAATTCACTTATGTGTCTCGCGGAGTTCATAACGATCCCTCACCCGTCTGACCTAATTAAGCTACTCGTCTAGCTTTTTACATATATATTATCTATAGGTGTACGTTTTTAATTTGCATTTATAATTTCTTATTTTTCCACAATATTAGCACATATACACCTAAAGCTAATATACCAGTACATAAAGTGTACCATAAGTTATCGTAGAATTCTTTCATTTTTCGTAATATCCTTTTTTTATTTCGAACCACATTTTTTCGATCGCACGGAACATTACTTCAGAGTGTATAGCAACGTAATCGTCGCCGTCTGCTTCGTATTCTGATAGTTGCCAATCAACACTATCATACATTAATTCCATAGTGACGTCCGCTATTCCTTCAGCGATCTCGTCTAGTTGTTTCATCTTGCTCATTACCATTTGGTTTCTTTGGGCATAGGCCCTAAAAATTCATAAAATGCTTTGTGATACTTTGTTATCTTAGCTATTACTAAGTGACTGAATTTTCTTACTTTTTTCATATTATTTACAGTTATTTTCGTTAAAATCTATTAGTCTTCTCACGCGATCAGCATGGTTAGGTATTAAAGTTCTTAAGGTACGGTAACCCCACTGACTTTTTGGGTCATACCAGTCTTTTCTTTGCTTATTTATTTGGTACATTAGCGGTTTTTTATGGTAATAGTTATCTTGTTTGGTAGATACTCTTACATAGCCGCTAGGGTAAGTAACACCAATTCTTCCATCACTCAATTTAAAATGTAGAGCTCCATCTTTAGTTACTTTAATTAATTCCATATTGTAGTATTTTTAGTAAAATAATTTATATTAGTGTTTGCACCTATACTTTTAGCAACATTTTGACGTAATTGCCACTCACGTTTGCGGTACTCCGGATCGGTACACCACTTACGCCACGCTTTTGACGTTGTATTAGGTTTGTATTTTTTCTCGAAAGCCTCAACTCGCTTTAATTTCTCTGCGATCTTATCAGCTGGGTAGTCTTTAAACTCTGACATAGGTAAATCCTTTATAGTTAAACCAGTTTGTAATACCGTCTTGATCTTTGTCTTCGTTGTATATGAAGGCAAATGTGTTTGGTAAGTTGCCGACTGCGTATGGTCGATAGTTAATGCCGTTAAGTATGGCGTGTATAGCACCAGTCGCACTGTTTTTTTTAAATTGTATTTTATTCATAGTGTTAATATTTTAAATTCATATATATTATCTTTACTCTATCGTTTTTAGTTTGCAAAATTAATTACTATGATAAAAGGTGTGAATAAAGTTGGATCGGTTTTGATCACTCCATAGCTTGGTATGAGAGTACTTTCTACCTCTACTACCGGCTCCTTTACCTTTTACCTTGAGTCTTTTATACTCTTTATCCGTTAAACCACTACATAGATCACCTTGTGTTACTTCTATTCTATGCTTCTTAGCTTTAGCTATTCGGGAGTTTTTAACGTACTCACACGCTTCTTTCATTGTCATCATAGTATTCGTTATTTATTATTATTTATTAGCCACATTAACTGTGCATACTCTTCGTACTCTAATTCATTGTTAAATCCGTGATCTCCCATTATATATAGTATTTAATTAATATTCATCTTCGTCTTCGTCGAACTCTGCCCATTCTAGGCAAGCACCACATAACTCGTCACTTAAGTAACTCGGTTCCGCACCGCAACAATTACTCCACATCGGAATATTCAGTTTTAAAGGTTGATGGAAATTGAGACACCATATAGTTAGCTAAACCTAACCCGTCGTTTGCTTGCTCCGCTATGAATTTAGCGATCCGATCTTGCATTTCGAATAAGTCATCTTGGCAATATTGGTCACACAAGAAAAATCGGTCACCTCCCATTAGTTCACAGAGTTTAGTGATAAACATTACATTTTTAGTCATAATAGTTGTTATTTTAAATTCATATATATTATCTATTCGGTGTCGTTTTTAGTTTGTAAAAAGTATACACTTTGTTTAATAGTAAAATGAGTTGTACAGGTATTACACTCCCTCTCTTCACTCAAGAAAAAAATAAAACTGTGACGTTAGGTTGTTAAGTTAAATATAGTAACACGCTATTGTCGCACTTTTTTCTATCCACCTGCATCTCTAAAACGTTTGAAACCACCGATCGACCGATGTATAGCATTCGAGAATATGGTGTAGGACGGAGTCTACTCTTCCGATCTTATCTCAGGACCAGGCCATTTTAGGTGTATAGCATTTTACCCGCTAGGGTTGAAGAAACTACTTTTCAGTAGTCTCCTCAAGATCAACACGCTCGATGACTGTGTTGCGCACATTAGCTGGCATATCAGTTGATTGTGACCAGTATCCGCGCTTGATCCAGCATGGCATGATGCTTAGCTTTGGTAGCATTACTTTAAGAACCTCATCGTGATTGTAAGTAATCTTTTGATTCTTGTTGTTGACGAAGGTTATGATTTGGTTACGACCGAGCCATGACTTTCTTACTACAAAGTTTTTGCGAGTGATTGGCGGAAAGATTTGAGCTTTCTCTTCGTTTGACATTTTAGCGATTGCATTTGTAATTAATTCTTGATTTGACATAATTTATTTATTTAAAGGTTTATAATTTATTTACAGTATTATTATCTATTCTGTTACGTATTTCCTTTGAAATCTTTGGAAGTAATATAATTCTGTGAGTATACATTCTGGTAAAAGATCTTGTATAATTACTTCTGGATTATATAATAAAAACTTTTCTAATTCTAATATGTATTCTAGTCTTTTCATGATTACTATTTTTTTGTTACATATATATTATCTAAATACCTACGTATTTGGTGTGCTATACGCGTTGCTATACCTGTCTCTTATACACATCTGACGCTGCCGACGATCTACTCTGTGTA
>OLII01000998.1_pt1 | contig 10077 bp, 11 predicted proteins | sample 1609481 | NCBI WGS metagenome assembly OLII01 (sample SAMN05416859, study PRJEB24817) | seawater metagenome | isolation source: Sea water | place: Canada:Atlantic | collected 2013-11
GAGATCTAGTACGGTCTCGTGGGCTCGGAGATGTGTATAAGAGACAGGAATATGACGAGCAGTAATACGACGACCTTGCTCAACTAAAACATCACCATTAGGTAGTTTTAAATCAAACGTTGCTGTTTCACCACGTAAGCGTTCTGGAATTAAATCCATTACTAACTTATCGCCTTTAATTTCGAAATTAGTCGTATCGTAGAAAATATCTAGAATTTCTTCGGTAGAGTATTCCAAGGCACGTAAAATGATCGATGCAGGTAATTTACGACGTCTATCTATACGGACGAATAAATTATCTTTTGGATCAAATTCAAAATCCAACCAAGAACCACGGTAAGGAATAACACGTGCGTTATATAACACTTTACCTGATGAGTGCGTTTTACCTTTATCGTGATCGAAAAACACACCAGGAGAACGATGTAATTGAGAAACAATAACACGCTCTGTACCATTAATGACAAATGTACCATTGTCAGTCATTAATGGTATTTCACCCATGTATACTTCTTGTTCTTTGATATCTTTAACTGTGCCTGCTGCTGCTTCTTTATCATAAACAACTAAACGCAATTTAACGCGTAACGGCGCAGAATAGGTGACACCGCGGATTTGACATTCTTTAACGTCAAATAACGGCTCGCCTAAACGGTAGCTAACATATTGTAATTCTGAGCTACCAGAATAAGCTTTAATTGGAAAAATAGAATGAAACGCAGCCTCTAGGCCTGTTTCACCTGTTGGATCAATATCAATAAACTTACGGAAAGATTCGAGTTGGATTGATAACAAGAATGGATAATCCATTACTTGCACACTTTTACCAAAGTCCTTACGAATACGTTTCTTTTCAGAGTAAGAGTAAACCATGGGGTTCCTCAGCTTGCTGGTTATGGCCGAATCTGCCTTAAAATACCAATTGGACTTAAATAATGGCGCGAATTACTCATAAGTAATTGACAATTATCTAATCCAATTGGTATCAGACAGGATATTGCAGTGATACTTTGAAAATACCAAGTATCAAATAATGCACTGTTTTGGTTTAAAAAAAAACCACTTTTTTTAGCGCAAAAAGGCCGGTGACGTTTAAATCACCAGCCATTGCCTTTTCAGGCAAATAATCTGTTTAAAAACAGATTATTTGATCTCAACAGAAGCACCAGCTTCTTCAAGAGCTTTCTTAAGTTCTTCAGCTTCAGCTTTTTCAACACCTTCTTTAAGTGCTTTAGGAGCTGATTCAACTAAATCTTTAGCTTCTTTTAAGCCAAGACCTGTTGCGCCACGAACTGCTTTGATTACTGCAACTTTCTTCTCACCGAAACCAGTTAAGATTACGTCGAATTCAGTTTGCTCTTCAGCAGCACCACCAGCGTCACCGCCAGCAACAGCAACAGCAGCAGCAGCAGATACGCCGAACTTCTCTTCCATTGCTTCGATTAGTTCAACTACGTCCATTACTGACATTTCAGCAACTGCGTTTAAGATATCGTCTTTAGAAATAGACATTTTTAAATTTCCTGTTTTTTAATAAACAGCTATATATCAAATATAATATGCTGTTTTGAATAACTATAATTACAAAAAGTGCTTTAACTATGTTTACCGTAGTAAACAAAAGATAAATTATGCTGCTTCTTGTTCTTTCTGATCGCGAACTGCAGCAATCGTGCGGACTAACTTGCCTGCAGATGCTTCTTTCATTGCGCTCATTAAACGTGCAATCGCTTCGTCGTAAGTAGGTAGCTTAGCTAACATATTTACGTCTACGGCATTACCTTCAAATGCAGCTGCTTTAAGTTCAAAGGCTTCGTTAGTTTTAGCGAAGTCTGTGAATAAACGAGCAGCAGCACCTGGGTGATCACTTGAAAAAGCTAAAAGTGAAGGACCTTTGAATACGTCTGAAACACATTCAAAATCAGTACCTTCTACTGCACGACGTGCTAATGTGTTACGGACAACTTTCATCCATACGCCATTTTCACGTGCTTGCTTACGCAATACAGTAATAGCTTCAACTGTAACACCACGGGCATCCGCGATTACAACTGAGTGAGCGCCATTAGCAGCTTCTTGAACTTCAGCAACAATTGCTTTTTTGTCATCAAGATTGATAGCCATTGGCTTTAACTCCTGGTTCACCGGCATATATCAAATATAAGCACCGGTATTTACAATCCCTAAACACCAATATAGTGTTTAGGCCATTACGGCGAGGACCAGAATTTAGGAAATACTGGGTAATCACCATCTACGTAGGATAAATTAAGCAGTTAAATCAGAAGAAGTAACTCCACCTACGGTCTTGGACGGGGGTTATTTGTTTATCAGTCTTTATATATAAAATATAACTACTGAAAATCAGACAACTCCTACCAAAATTTAAGGGGCGAAATTATAGGTCATAATTTCGCCCTTGTAAAGATTCAATACCAAACTTTACTCAGTAATATTTAGTCGTTATAAACGAGTAATATTAAGCTTGAGTTAAGGTTGCTTGGTTAACAACAACACCAGCACCCATAGTTGTAGAAAGAGAAACTTTCTTCAAGTATTGACCTTTAGCATTTGCAGGCTTAGCTTTTTTAACAGCTTCAAGCAATGCTTCTAAGTTTTCTTGTAACTGTACAGGTTCGAAATCAGCCTTACCAATAGTAGTATGGATGATACCGTTCTTGTCGTTACGGTAACGGATCTGACCAGACTTAGCGTTTTTAACAGCGCCAGCTACGTCAGGAGTTACTGTGCCAACTTTAGGGTTAGGCATTAAACCACGTGGGCCTAAGATTTGACCTAGTTGACCAACAACACGCATTGCATCAGGAGAAGCAACAACAACATCGAAATCCATGTTGCCAGCTTTAACTTGCTCAGCTAAGTCTTCCATGCCAACAATGTCAGCACCAGCTTCTTTAGCTTTTTCTGCGTTTGCACCTTGTGTAAATACAGCAACACGTACTTCACGGCCAGTACCATTTGGTAATACTGTAGCGCCACGAACGTTTTGGTCTGATTTACGAGCATCGATACCAAGATTGATTGCAACGTCAACGCTTTCACGGAAGTTAGCAGTAGCAAATTCTTTTAATAAAGAAACAGCTTCATTGATATCGTATTCTTTTGTTACGTCTACTTTTTCACGGATAAGACGAGCGCGTTTTGTTAATTTAGCCATTGATTAGTCCTCTACCACTAAACCCATTGAACGAGCAGAACCCGCAATGGTACGCACTGCAGCTTCCATAGAACCAGCAGTTAAATCAGGTTCTTTTGTCTTAACGATTTCTTCAAGCTGTGCTGTAGTAACAGTACCAACTTTTTCAGTGTTAGGACGACCAGAGCCGCTTTTTACGCCAGCTGCTTTCTTAAGTAAGTAAGATGCAGGTGGAGTTTTTGTTTCGAAAGTAAATGAACGGTCACTGTATACAGTAATTACTACTGGAACCGGAGCACCTTTTTCTAAAGAATCTGTTTTTGCGTTAAACGCTTTACAGAATTCCATGATATTAACACCGTGTTGACCTAATGCAGGACCAACTGGCGGTGACGGGTTAGCTGCACCAGCAGCTACTTGTAGCTTGATTAAAGCTTGGACTTTCTTAGCCATTTTAAAATACCTTGTGTTTGGGTAGTTAACGCTATTAACCTTTAATCCCGCTAGATACCTAGCCAAACTAATGATTTTCGCTTCCCTGTTTACAAAATTCGCTTTAAATCAGTTGTTTTCACGACATCAAAAAGCGCATTTAGTGCGCGCTAAAAATAAGCGGCAGCGGATTATATATTAACCAGAGGATCTATTTCAACATTTATTCTTCATTTATCTGTACAAAGGCTTTATTGCTATTATGCGCTAAATAATGGGTCGCGACTTAAATTTAATAAGACGACCGTTTTCCACAAAACTAGGAGCTGCAAAAACAATCTAGAATGATCAGCAGCCCCTACAAATTCAAATCTGTTTTATACAAAAAATTCCTGCATATTTACAATTATTGACTCGAAAAATTACAAGACGCCCTTGAAACCTTTTAGTTAAACCTTATTGTATCCTTTTGCTCTTTTTCTTCCGGAATACCATCATGTCGAAACACAAATATCTATCACGGTTGCAAAACTTTGTAGAAAGTAAGAAATTCCAACATTTTCTTATTTTCCTTATTCTTTTTAATGCAATCACTCTGGGTATGGAAACCAGCGAATTCGGTAAAGCTAATGCAAGTTTGCTTCACATCATCGATACCACCATATTGATTCTTTTCTCTATTGAGCTTGTACTTAAGTTAATCGTTTATAGAACACAATTTTTCCGCTCTGGCTGGAATTGGTTCGACTTTATCATTGTTGCTATTTCATGGGCGCCAACAAGTGGTGCTTTATCTGTACTTCGTGCCTTTAGAATACTCAGAGTTTTAAGACTACTTTCTGTCGTGCCGCAAATGCGTCGTGTTATCGGCGCATTAGCACACTCGCTTCCAGGCATGGCTTCAGTAGTAGGCGTGCTCAGTATCATTTTTTACGTTTCTGCGGTACTTGCTACCAAGATCTTTGGTAGTCACCCAGATGTAAATATGCAGGAATGGTTCGGCAGTATCGGCGCCTCAGCCTACACCCTATTTCAAGTGATGACGCTAGAGAGTTGGTCTATGGGGATCGTTAGGCCAACCATGGAATTATTTCCTCTTTCGTGGGTGTTCTTTGTTCCCTTTATCATCATCACTAGCTTTGCCGTGCTAAATTTATTTATTGGTATCATCGTCGATGCTATGCAAGTGATGCATGAAGAAGAAGGAAAGCCTAAACAAACCATTGCGACAAAAGAAGACATGTTAATACTAGAGGATAAAATTAATAACCTAACCGAAATGCTTGAGCAGAATAGAGTGTTAACTAAACGACAGTAGCACCATAATGAATGCTGTCTAAGTTATAGAAAATTAATTTAGTAGAAAAGTATCAAGCTAGACCTTTGAACTATTACCAAAACGCTTATATTGCGCTATTGTTAAAACCATAAATAATAAAACGTTACGGATAATAGCATGAAGGTCACCTTACTCTTTTCGAAGTTAAAGCATTACGCTTTTCTTACAATACTGGTTTTTCTCTCAGGTTGCAGTAGCCCACCAAAACCTAGCAACCCTCCTAATTTAGTCAAAGCGAATATTTATATTAATCAGATTGCCTTTGACGTTCAGGCGCCAAAACAAGCGGTAATTGCCCTTCCTATTGGCGAATCAGCGAGTCGTTTTATGGTTTATCAAGGCTCAAACATTGTCTTTCAAGGTAAGCTTCAATCAGAGCCTAGTTTTACCGCCTGGGGACAAGGTGCACATTATTACCTAGCAGACTTCTCTTCGGTAAAACGTAGGGGAGAGTTTCATATTGTCGTTAATACGCCAAAACAACAACTGAGCTCGTCCACCTTCAACATCAAACCGAATGCTTATTTTGCCTTAACGGTTAAATCAGTCTTAGAGTATTTTAAAGTAAGTCGTCATACAAATCCTCAAGACAAGTCAGTTAAAATTGTTAACACCGAAAATTTTATTGATGTATCTGGTGGCTGGAATGATTCTGGCTCGACGACAACTAAATCTCTCGCTAATCAAAACCAATCAAGTTTTCATGTTAGTCAGCAGTCGGCTTTAACCACGTGGGCAATGGCGAAGTCGTATGATAAGTTAAATCGACTATATGATCGTAAGGCATTAACGCTATCGCTCGCTGAAGAAGTCGTTTGGGGCGCCGATTATTTACATAGAGCACTAAGCCACCAAGGTTCCTTCTACAGTAAAGTGTTAGCTGATAGCGATTCAGATAATCAGCGATTAATTGCTAATTATGATGAAACCAAAGAAGAATTTACCAATCAATATCAAGCTTCATTTCGTGATGGTGCTGGTGTTGCCATTGCGGCCTTAGCTCGTGCTCATGAATTAAGCAACAAAACCGGTGTTCAGGGAGAGTTTTCTGCAAAACAATATTTAACTGATGCTGAACGCGCCTTTGCACATTTACAAAAATACAATGTACGATATTTACGTGATGGTAAAGAAAATATAATAGATGATTACACGGCGCTGATAGCAGCAACCGAGCTATTTCGCATTACTAAAAAAACTAAGTATTTAAAAGCGGCGCGTAAGCGTGCTCACAATCTAAATAGTAGGCTAACGGCTCAGGGGTGGTTTGTTAGTGATAATGCTGAACGTCCTTTCTACCATGGCGTAGAAGCAGGATTACCCATTATCGCTTTGGTTGATTATTTAGCCATTGAGCGTAACCGAAATATTAAGGAAAAAACTAAACGCACAATTAAGGTGTCACTTGACAATCAAATAGCATTAAACACCCAAGTAACCAATCCATTCAATCTTGCCCGCCAAACATTCGTTAGCGAAAAAGATGGTCAAGCGAGCAAAATTCAAGAAAGCTTTTTTACCCCACACGGTGAAAACGCAATGTGGAAAGGTGAAAACGCACGCTTAGCATCGCTTACTGCAGCAGCAATTTATGGCGGTAAAATCAGTCATAAAGATCCTCAAGGCGCTTTTGGTATCAATCCAGAACTAGCTTCTTTCGCGCAAAGCCAAATAGACTGGCTAATGGGTAAGAACCCTTATCAAGTAAGTATGTTGTACGGTTTTGGGGTAAATAACCCTCCTCATGCTAGAAGTGCAGGTTCTATGAGTAATGGTGGTATATCAAATGGCATTACGGGAGCAACACTAAGCCCTAACGGTCAAGGGATCACTTGGGCAGAAGGGCCTGACGAAAATAACTGGCGTTGGGTTGAGCAAAGACTACAAAACTCAACATGGTATTTACTAGCGATGACTGCGATGACCGAATAAAAACGAAAACTTTATAGTCATTGATGAAGTATAAGAAAAGTACCTTTTTGCTATGCCTGAGGTACTTTCTCTTTTCATCACTGATTTGTATTTAATAGGTCAGTTATATATTGCTTGACCAATAATGCTACCGCTGACGAAAAGCATTATTAGCATGAAGATGAACCCTAGCATCGCCAATGCTGATTTTTCAGGCTTAGTTAAATTCTGCCACCAATGCTTTAAGTTTTGTTCCACTGTTAGCTCTTTATCAGCAATGCTTGCTTGGGTCTCAGTTTCACTAAAGTAACCGACAGCCATACCAATTAACAACCCCGCGATGATTGTTAAGATTAAAGGGAATATGCTGAACTTCATTATCGTTGCTATCGATACACTTATTGCCACGCCAATTGACGCCCAAAATATAACTGGGTTTTCTAATTCGTTATCTGTGTTAGGTGATTTCATTTTTGTTATTCCTTAACCTATTATTTACCTAATAAAATACATTATAAATGCGCCAATACATGCACCTAAAAGGCCTGCAAGTATTACTGCTTGTGTTTGTATATTCATTAAACTAAAAGTTTTATCTTCAACTAGCTGTACTGCTTCACTCGCAACAATTAACTCTACTTGCTGAAGTTCAAAAACTGCAGCTAAACTTGCTACTGTTTCTTGTGAGGCATTACCGTAACGTTCAACTCGTTGAACTGTCCGTAAACTAATGGCACAAGCATCAGCTAGGTGTTGTTGAGTCCAGCCGTTAACTGTTCTTAATTCTTTTATCTTGCTCGCATTAACATCCATATTAAGCACCAAACGCCATTAACAAATACTGCATTAATAGGTAGCCAGAAATAAGTCCAAAGACAAAAATCACAGACACTTTCATCCAACCTTGCTTTCCTGATATTTGATTCTTCTTGAGTAACGCTTTTTTGATGGTTTTTACATGTAGGTTGTTTTTAATTAAAGTACAATGTGTTTCACCTTTAAGCATATCGACCACATTAAACTCCACTTCATAGTTATCTCCATCAATAGAAAAAGTCATAGAAGATTTACGTCTAAACGAACGTTTTGAAGCGACTAATTCACCATCTAGGTAAATTGACTCCTTACCTGATACTGAAGAACAGTGCACATTTATCAAGTGATTCGCATCTTCAAACTCAAAATTAAAACCGTTTCTATAACTGACTGTTTCATCGACACTATCCTGCTGCGTATTAACTTTATTATCTGGCATACTAAATCCTTTGTTGTTTTCTTTAGTGTTGTTATCTGCATCAATTAAATCATGATAATTACGATATTACGGCGACATTGGTATGACTGTCCCCCTAATTGTCATATGACAAGCAGGTGTCACATATCTTAACAGTCTGAATTTATGACAAAAATTCTTTTTTGAAAAATAAAGCTTCAGAAACAAAAAACGCCTGCACAAGGCAAGCGTTTTAATGTCATTATTGTAAAGTTAGCGTTTAGCTACCCTTTTCAACTTGACCGAATTCTAAATCAACTGGCGTTGAACGACCGAAGATAAGTACTGATACTTTAATGCGGTTTTTCTCGTAATCCAATTCTTCAACCACACCGTTAAAGTCAGCAAACGGTCCGTCAATAACACGAACAACTTCACCTGGCTCAAACAATGTTTTAGGTTTAGGCTTATCAGTTTCTTCAAGACGTTGAAGAATACGATCAGCTTCACGTTGTGAGATTGGTGCAGGACGATCACTCGTTCCACCAATAAAACCAAGTACACGTGGAACACTTTTCACGAGATGCCATGCATCAACGTCCATTTCCATTTGTACTAGTACGTATCCTGGAAAGAATTTGCGTGAACTTTTACGCTTTTGACCAGCGCGCATTTCAACAACTTCTTCAGTAGGTACTAAAATTTCACCAAACTTGTCTTGTAAGCCATGAATTTCAATATGCTCAAGCAAAGTTTTTTGAACGCGACCTTCATAACCTGAAAACGCTTGTACTACATACCAACGCAATTTCGGGTTTTGATTTACTTGTTGCTCTTCAGACGATGAATTCTCTTCACCTTCGTTAGATATATTTTCTTCAGACATAACTAAACCTGCATACCTGTAACTAAACCAACTAACCAGAATAGAACAGAGTCTAATCCCCAAAGTAATAATGACATTAATAAAGTCACTACTAATACAATACCGGTTGTTTGCACAGCTTCTTGGCGCGTTGGCCAAACAACTTTACGTACTTCAGTACGTGCTTCTTTTGCAAATATAGCAGCATTACGGCCTTTTTCAGTTTGCAGACCAATTAAACCTGCGATAGCAACTAAAACCACAACGGCAACAGCGCGAATCAATACTGATTCTTCACCATAGACGTAATTACCCGCAACAGCAGCCGCTAATAGTAAGAAAACAATTCCCCACTTTAACGTATCGAAAGAACTTACTGGTTGCTCTTCTGTACTTGCATTCATAATTCTATTCCGTAGTTATCTATTTTCTACAACACAACTTATTAATAAGTTATCGTATATAGGCTTACTTACCTATATCTACTCAAAATGGCAGGGGTGGAGAGACTCGAACTCCCAACCATCGGTTTTGGAGACCGCTGTTCTACCAATTGGAACTACACCCCTACAGTCGCACTAATGCGATAGTTACACTTGTCGGGTGAATCTTAGTTTTTTGGGAATTAAGAGATACTCGAGAAGTGAGGCGCTATTATACTCAGCCCAGTGTTTTACTCAAGAAGTATTTAAGTTTTTGGCTAAGATAAGCGTGTTATTTAGCATGGATTGACTTTGCCGTTGACATTTTTAGTTCTGAACATGGATTATCAACATGAAATCTCAGGGATTACCATTGATAATGTTTAACCAAAACGTTTAGTCGTCATCTTCGAGGTGTCCTGACGAAGATCCATTTTCTTCATTCTTGTTCATATTACAAGATCAAAAAAGGCCGCCCCTAATACTAGGAAACGACCTTCTTTATTCAGTATTATTTCTACTATGAAATTTGTTTGTTAATCGACGGGTTAACAAGGCGTGGACACGGAGTTGACGCTAGTCAATGAGTATCCGCAACGCAGTTAACCCTAAGAGTAACTACAAATTAGTCCATAATCTTAGAAACAACACCAGCACCTACAGTACGACCACCTTCACGGATAGCGAAGCGTAAACCTTCGTCCATCGCTACTGGGTTGATTAGCTCAACAACAAACT
>OLII01001001.1_pt1 | contig 10043 bp, 8 predicted proteins | sample 1609481 | NCBI WGS metagenome assembly OLII01 (sample SAMN05416859, study PRJEB24817) | seawater metagenome | isolation source: Sea water | place: Canada:Atlantic | collected 2013-11
CTACACAGAGTAGATCGTCGGCAGCGTCAGATGTGTATAAGAGACAGTCTTTATTAAATTCAGTGAATTAGGTTTTTTTATTTGTGTCTTTTAGAGCTCTTAGTTCTTAGCATAGTCAAACAATTATTGCATGATTTTAAAATGTGGCACAAGAATTGTTGTTCACAAGGAAACTTAAAAAAAAACTAAAAAGTTATTATGATTAAAAAAAATATTTACCTCCTGTTTGCAGTGCTTTCTTTTAGCTGCTCTAATTCAAACAATACCGATATTATTACTGATATAGAGGCTGAAAACCCTGTTTATCTTGACGTCAATGGAGTTACAGTTAAGGCAAAGGAATGGGCTGAAATAGGAGCGGTTGGAGAAGTTAATGGAATTGAATATACCATTGTAGATTTTAGTACACTTAGATCTATGATTCAATGGGGTAAAGATGTTTCCAAAGTGTGTACTTCGAAGATTACGTCTATGGGCACACTCTTTGAAAATGAATTTATTTTTAATCAAGATGTTAGTTCTTGGGATGTTAGTAATGTGACTTCTATGGACTTGATGTTCAGTGATGCGCACGCATTCAACCAAGATATTAGTTCTTGGGATGTTAGTAAGGTAACTTCTATGGGCGGTATGTTCAATGATGCGCATTCATTCAACCAAGATATTGGTTCTTGGGATGTTCGTAATGTGACTCTTATGGATATTATGTTTTTGCGCGCGACATCATTCAATCAAGATTTAAGTCCTTGGGATGTTGCCAATTTAACAGGTACAAGGCACTGTCAAGGTTTCTCAAGATACACTCCTCAATGGACACTGTCTAAACCTAATTTCCCAAACTCTTGTAATTAAAAGTATAAAGAGATAAGAAATTAAAAAGAGGAGCTAAACAAGGTCTTAGCCTTTTGTTATTGCATTACAGTTATTTAACGGTTTTTGTTATGTCTGTTAGAATTATTTCATCTTAGGATTGTCAAGCAATTGTTGTATAATTTTAAAATGTGGCTCAATAGTTGCGTAGTAGAAGGAAACTTAAAAAAACTAAAAAGTTATTATGATTAAGAAAATTATTTACCTCATGTTTGCAGTGCTTACTTTTAGCTGCTCTAATTCAGACAATACAGATGCTAATACTGATGCTGATGACAATAACCCTGTTTATCTTGATGCTAATGGAGTTACAGTTAAAGCAAAAGATTGGGCTGCCATAGGACAGAGTGGAAAAGTTAATGGGGTTGATTATACTATCGTAGATTTAAACACACTAAAATCTATGATTGAAGATAATCAAGATGTATCTAAAGTGTGTACTTCAAAGATTGAAAACATGTATCTTCTTTTTAAAGATAAAGAGCAGTTTAATCAAGATATTGGTTCATGGGATGTTAGCAATGTTACGACTATGGGAGGCATGTTCAATATGGCTACCTCCTTCAATCAAAACATCGGTTCATGGGATGTGAGTGTTGTAACAGACATGGCATTGATGTTTGGTGAGGCTAATTCTTTTAACCAAGACATTGGTTCATGGGACATCAGTAGTGTTACGACTATGTTCGGGATGTTCTCCATGGCTAATTCTTTTAATCAAGATATAAGTTCATGGGATGTTAGCAATGTTACGACTATGGGAGGCATGTTCAATAGTGCTACTTCCTTTAATCAAGACATAAGTTCGTGGGATGTAAGTAATGTTTTAGAGATGGATTTTATGTTTAGTGAGGCTAATTCTTTTAATCAAGATATTGGTTCATGGGACATGAGTAGTGTTACGACTATGCTAGGCGTTTTCAATAGGGCTACTTCCTTTAATCAAAATATTAGTTCTTGGGATGTGAGTAGTGTTACTGATATGAGAACTATGTTTTTTAATGCATCCTCTTTCAATCAAGATATTAGTTCTTGGGATGTGAGTAGTGTTACTGATATGGAAGGGATGTTTTTAAAGGCAACCTCTTTCAATCAAGATTTAAGTTCTTGGGATGTGAGTAGTGTAACAGGAAGTTGGAAATGTCATACGTTCTCAATAGATATACCACAATGGACGCAACCTAAACCTAATTTTCCGAACTCTTGTAATTAAACGTATAAAGAGATAAGAAATTAAAAAGAGCTGCTACACAAGATCCTTGCCTTATGCAAATGCTATCTAAAACAAGGAATAGTATAAGTGGTACATACTGTCAAAAGGAATTCTTTTTTTGTAAACAGTTATTTTAATTGAATCTGAAAGTTTTATCACCATTCTAATCATTAAAATAATAAACCTCAACTCTTTGTGTATAAAGATGTTGAGGTTTTTTGTTGTACTCGAGGTGGGAATCGAACCCACACTCCCGAAAGAACTGGATTTTGAATCCAGCGCGTCTACCAATTCCGCCACTCGAGCATTATAATAGGACTGCGAATTTAAAAAATATTTTACTATTGTGGGATTTATTCGGTAAAACTCATCAAATAATTTTATTTTTGTTCTTCACAACAACACAAACACAACTAAATGTCAGAAAATCAATTAACTCCCAAGCTTTTTGGATGCTCTCAAAGCATGGTATTAGCTGAAAAAATCGCTAAAGAATATGGGGTTCCGTTAGGAAAAGTAAAAACAACACACTTTAGTGATGGTGAATTTCAACCAGCTTTTGAAGAGTCAGTAAGAGGAAGAAGAGTTTTTATTATTGGTTCTACATTTCCTACGGCCGATAATTTGATGGAGATGTTACTAATGTTAGATGCTGCAAAAAGAGCTTCTGCTAGACACATCACAGCTGTGATGCCTTATTTTGGATGGGCACGTCAAGATAGAAAAGACCAACCTAGAGTTGCGATTGGAGCAAAATTGGTAGCAAATATCATTCAGGCAGCTGGAGCCACAAGAATAATGACGATGGATTTACATGCAGATCAAATTCAAGGGTTTTTTGAAAAACCTGTTGACCATTTGTTTGCTTCTACCATTTTTATGTCCTACATCAACGATTTAAAATTAGATAATTTAACCATTGCATCCCCAGATATGGGAGGTTCTAAAAGAGCCTATGCCTATTCTAAATATTTAATGTCTGATGTTGTTATCTGCTACAAACAACGAAAGAAAGCCAATGTAATTGGTCACATGGAACTAATTGGTGATGTAAAAGGGAAGAATGTAATTCTTGTTGATGACATGATTGATACCGGAGGAACGTTAACTAGAGCAGCCGATTTAATGATGGAAAGAGGAGCCTTAAGTGTGCGTGCAATTTGTACCCATCCAATACTTTCTGGAGATGCTTATGAGAAGATTCAAAACTCTAAATTAACCGAGCTAATTGTCTCTGATACAATTCCATTAAAGAAGCAGATATCTAAAATAAAAGTTGTAACTTGCGCGCCCTTATTCGCTGATGTTATGAACAAAGTTCAGCACAATACATCGATAAGTGATCAATTTTTAATGTAGCTTCGGCTACGTTCAGCCACCAAAAAGGTTGTTGACAAAAACAAATAATAATAATAATTAATAAAAAGTAATGAAATCAATTACAATCGAAGGATCAAAAAGAGAAAGCGTAGGTAAAGTAGCAACGAAAGCCTTACGTAATGCTGGTATGGTTCCTTGCGTTATATACGGAGGAGATAAGCCAGTTCATTTTTCTGCAGAAGAAAAAGCGTTCAAAAAATTGGTGTATACTCCAAATGTATATACAGCAATGATTGAGCTTGACGGACACAAATTTGCAGCTATTTTGCAAGATATTCAGTTTCATCCAGTAACGGATAGAATTTTACACGTAGATTTCTATCAATTATTTGATGATAAAGAAGTAACAATGACAATTCCGGTGAAACTTACAGGAACTTCTCCAGGAGTTTTAAATGGAGGTTCTTTACGTTTTACAAACCGTAAATTAAAAATTAAAGCACTTCCTGGTAAATTACCAGATTTCGTAAACGCAGATATTTCTAAATTAAAAATTGGAAATAAGTTATTTGTTACAGAATTAAAGAATGACGATTATACATTTATGCACCCAGACAATACAGTAGTTGTTCAAGTTAGAACTTCACGTAATGCTGTGGCAGATGCAATTGAAGAAGATGATGCAGCAGATGCAGAAGCAGCTTCAGCAGATTCATCTACTGAAACAGCTCCGGCAGAAGCATAAAAAATTAAATATTTTTTAAATGAAAGCGCTACATCTGTAGCGCTTTTTTATTTTCCTATTTTTACAAAATGAAACTCTTTGCATTCTTTTCTTGAGGATGAAAAGAAACAGAGAACAAATCATGAAAAAATTTCTAATTGTTGGTCTTGGTAATATTGGTGATCAGTATGCAAATACACGGCATAATATTGGTTTTCAAATTTTAGATGCTTTAGCAAAGGATTTGGAGGCAAAATTTGAAACTGAAAAATTAGGAGATATTTCTCGCTTTAGGCACAAAGGAAAAACATTCACTTTATTAAAGCCCAGTACTTATATGAATTTGAGCGGAAAAGCTGTAAAGTATTGGATGTCTCAAGAAAAAATTCCATTAGAAAACGTATTAATAGTAACTGATGATGTTAATATTGATTTCGGCTCCATCAGAATTAAAACAAAAGGAAGTGCCGGAGGACATAATGGTCTGAAAGACATTCAAGAAAAACTGAATACTCAGCAGTATACTCGTTTTCGTTTTGGAGTAGGAGGAAATTACCCAAAAGGGCGTCAAGTTGATTTTGTGTTAGGTCAGTGGAATAAAGATGAAGAAAGTCAGCTTATCGAGAGAATTCCGATGGCTACAAATGCGATCTTGTCTTTTGGAACCGATGGCACTAATAATACGATGAATCACTTTAACGGAAAGTAAATATTAATTTTCGCTTGCAAACCACTCTGCAAAAGAAGTCTCTGTTTCTTGAAGTTTGATAGAAAAAAGATGAATATTTTCTGGCAGTCTAGATTTTATTTTTTTTGCAAAATCAATCACCATCATTTCACTTGTTGGTTGATAATCTACTAAAATTACATGATGACCTCTATCACTTAATTCTTTCGCCAATTCAACGTGTGGTGTGTTTTTATTGAAAACCGTTGCATGATCAAACAAATCAACTATTTCTTCTTTTACAATTTTCTTTAAATCAGAAAAATCGATCACCATTCCATATTTCACATGTGAAGTGTCGTCAATAGGAATTCCAGAAACAGTAACCGAAAGTTTATAACTATGTCCGTGAACATTTCTACATTTACCGTCATAACCATACAGTGCATGACCGGTTTCAAAATTAAACTGCTTGGTGATTCTAATTGTACTCATAGAAAATATTTCGTCAAAATTACTTCTTTTCAATCAAGGGTAAAAACTTTCTTCTAAATTTTAGAATTAAAGGAATTCCTCTAGCTGCAATCCAAAGGATAAAGGTGAACCAAATTCCATATAATTTGTAATCATAATTATCAAAAATGAGTAAGGATGGAATAAAAACGATAAGCGTTGAGAATAATAGCAGGTTTCTTAAAAAAGCCATTTCTCCCATTCCTTTAAAAATAGCATCAAAAATAAAAGTAATTGCACACAAAGGTTGCATCACAAGAATGATCCAAAAGACCTTATTAAATTCTTGTTGCACTGTCTGATCTTTAATAAAAAGCGAACCAATTTCGTTGTAAAAGAGAAAGCCTAGACCCGTTAATAATAAACCAGTAACTAGTCCGTATTTAATCAATTGATTACTTAACTCAAGAAGTTTTTTATATTCTTTGCTCCCAAGTAATCTGCCTGCTAAAACATTTCCTGCACTAGAATAACCATCAATAATAAAAGCGCCTAAAAACCAAATATTAATGCCAATAGTATAAGCAGCAATGTATTCTTTCCCATAGTTTGTTGCATAGGATGTGGCAAAATAGAGCGCTAAATTTAAAGCAATTGTTCTTACAAATAAGTTTAAAACCATACCAACTAATTTTGGTATTTCTTTATTAAAAGGCAATGTTATTTTTAATGAAATACTCGTTTTCTTTAAAAGAAAAAATGCTGCTAAAATAGCCATACTAATTTGCGCAATAACACTTGCATATGCAGCGCCTTTTATATCCATTGCGGGAATAAAATCCTCGACACCATAGACAAAAGCAACATCTAAAACCACATTTAGTAAGGCTCCAAAAATGGCAATAATCATTGGATAATAAGTGTTTTGCAAGCCTCTAAAAACACCAAAAACCGCAAAAACAAATAAGGAAAACGGAAAACCAAAAATTCTAATTTTATAATACTCTACAGAATAGTCTAAGATGATCCCAGACGCATTATAAAAACTAAAAATCTGCTTTGCAAACGGATAGGTGATCATTAAAACGATGAAGCTTCCTGTAACGACTATTGCAATTGCTTGAGCTGGTAATGTCTTTATTTCATCTAACTTATTTGCTCCTAAATATTGAGAAACAATAGAAGAAATAGCACTTCTAATTTGGCCAAAAACCCAAACTAACATCGAGATAAATGCGCCTACAATTCCAACCGCAGCCAAACTTTCTAATCCATTAATATTGATATTTCCAACAATGGCAGTATCGGTTATAGAAAGAAAGGGTTCTGCGATTCCGGCTATTAAAGCAGGAATAGCTAACTTGTTAATTCGCTTAAAACTAATGTCTGTATTCAAAGAAAAAAAATTCAATTGCAAAGTTACAATATGGCAGTGGAAGAAATTTATATCCTCTAAAAAAATGTACCTTTGTGTTAGAATTATAAAATCTAAACGCTAATTTTATTTCTAAAAATCATGAAACATATTTTAGTTCCTATCGGCTCAACTACAAATGCATCCAACACGCTTCAATATGCTATTGATTTTGCAAAAGAAGTCAATGCTAAAGTTTTTGTTTTTAGAGCTTATAAAGTATTATCAAAAGCAGGGACCATTATCAACATTAATGATATTGTAGCAAGAGAAACAAATTTATATATACAGATGATGATTAATTCTGTAGATAGGAAAGGAGTTGATGTGAAAATGATTTCTGCAAAAGGGGGGACCATTGAAAGTATCAATGCGGTACAGGAGGAATTAGGAATAGATTTAATCGTAGTTGGCCCAAGAAGTAATTCAATAAAAGATGAAGTTTTTCTTGGAAGTACTTCTGGAAGTATTGTAAAACAAACAGAAATCCCTGTCTTAATTGTTCCAGAACAATATAAATTTAAACCATTTAAATTAGCCTTAACCGCTTTTAAATCAGGTAAAATAGATAAAAAAGGTGTGTTATTTCCTTTATTAGAAATTATAAAAGCTTTCAATACCAAAGTGAATCTATTACAGGTAAAAACTCCAGATTACAAAGAAGAAGACCTTATCTTAGATGATGCTTTAAAAGCGATTCAGAATACACTTACTATTTCTGAGAATGTAACTACTTTTCAAGGAGTTTTAGAGCATTTTCAAACGAACAACCCAGATTTATTATGCGTATTTAGACGTAAAAGAGGATTCTTTAAAAAGCTTTGGGAAAAGAATACGGTGTTAAAATCTGAATTTCACTGTAGTATTCCTTTGTTGGTTTTAAGTTAAAATACAACTAGCGTTTTAATTTGTCAGCTGATTGATTTCCTTTCAATTGACTTTTTTTTTCAATTTTTCCTTATATTGCGGGAACTAACAATTACAAACTCATAAAACCTTACTTAAAAGCTATGAAATTTTCTACTCTTAGCCTTGTTGCCTTATTTCTGGTGGCATCTACAAACTCTTTTTCTCAAGAGAAAAAAAATAAAGATTCAATTAAATCTGTCACTGTTGCAACCGTACTTAACAAGTATGTTGATGCTATAGGGGGCAAAGAATCTCTTCAGAAAATTGAAAATAAAATTCAAAAGACCTCCATGATGACTTCTATGAATATGGGAGGGAAACAAACAAACATGGAGTCAAAGATGATACAAGCCATCACTAAAGAAGGTAAAATTGTATCTATTACTGGAGTTAATGATGCATTACAGTCAAAAGTTTATTTTGATGGAAATGAAGGATATACATACCTTTCTGCATTTGGTTCTAAAACTCCCTTTGATCAAAATATGATTAACTTGTACAAAAGCACTATTCGTCTTTTTCCAAATACGGATAATTTAAGTACATACAGTAAAAAAGTCACTGTTCAAACTTTCAATGGGGAGCAATGTTATGAGTTGACTAATAAATTAGTTACAACAGGAATTGTAACAAACATTAAAGAATATTATAGTGTAAAAACAGGCCTACTGATTGGTTCTTATATTAAAAATAAAACATCAGAATCTACAACCTATATTACAGATTATAGAGAAATTAATGGTGTATTAACATCTTTACACCAAACTTCAAACACAAAAGTAACAGGCGGTACAACGATGTTAAGCTCTGTTAAAACAGAAGAGATTACCTATAATGGAATGATTGATTCTTACTTTGCAGATGACAATGAAATTGCGGCAAGACAAATTGCGAGTATTCCAATGTCTAAATCAAAGCATGAAGAGAAATTTAAAAGCATTGGCGGTGTAGTTACAAATACAGATACCACAGTTGTTGATTCTACAGATGCTACAGGAACCAATGCATCAAAAACGAGTGTTTCAACAAATTATCTAAACAAAAGAGATCAAGCATTTCAAGAAATCTTAAAGAATAAGGGAGCTATTAAAAAAGATTCTACTGTCGTTTCTACAGATGCTACAGTCTCAACTACAGGAAAAAGAACGGATGTAGAAGATTTAGAAGATGAGTACAAAGATTTTGCAGCTTTAAAGTATAGAAGAAGCTCATTATATACCTTAATGATTAATGATCAAAAAAGAGAGTTAAATAATGTTATTCGTAATGCATTTGGTGATACGGAATTATCGCCAAAATTCAACAATCATAATATCGGTCCTTATTTAATCCCAGGAAAACACGGAGAAAAAGACCAAACTCAAGTAATTGAAGGCTATTTAAATAAAAACAATGTTGCTAGAGAATTGGTTGCAAAATGGTTTAACAGACAACCAGACGGTTCTTTTAATATGGATTTAGTAGCGGCAAGAGGGCAATACAACGCGTCAGATTTAAGTAAGCAACTTGCAGACAATTCTATTAGAGGAAAAGCCTTATTAAAAGATGCAGGAACAGAATTAATAGGAAATACATTTATTATTGTGTATGATTACAAATACACAAACAAAGAGAAAACAGCAAAGAAAAGAGGAGGTTTCCTTAATGCTATTGCAAGTGTTGCTTCATTTATACCAGGAGCAGACGATATCGCTTCTGTTGCACAAACCGCTAAATTAGCTTCCGATGTTATTGGAAAAGGGTATTATGTAAGAACAACGACCTATTTATATAAGTTAGTTTGGGATGATGAAACTGCTGATAATTTTTACAGTAATTATTGGGTAGACGCTTCAAACCCTGATTCTAAAAGGAGTGATGCATTTGATAAAACATCGATGTTTAAATTAAAATATGTAGGAAGTGAAGTTTCAAGAAATAACTTACAGTCTACTATTTTTACTACAAAAACAAATGATCAATTAATTGAAATTGCAACCATTAGAGCCGTAGATAAAAATATTGGTAAATTGCAGAGAACTTTTGAGGAGTTTAGAGTGAAAACACCTTTATTGTCTGGAGATCCAATTTCAGCAAAAATAGGATTAAAAGAAGGAATTGAAAAAGGAGATAAGTTTGAGGTGTTAGAGCAAATGATGGATGAAGATGGAATTACATCTTATAAACGAGTTGGAGTTATTAAAGTAGATAAAAACAATATTTGGGACAATTTGTATTTATCTGATGAAGCTAAAGAAGCTCAAAAAAATAATTCAAATGCTCAAAAAGATACAGGAAAGAAAAAATCAATTCTAGCTTCGCTTTATGGAGGCTCAGGAAAAAAGAAAAAGAAGAAGAAAAAAGTTATGTTAATGAAAAAAGACACAAAGCAAGAAAACAAACCAGAATACACAATATTTACAGGAAAAAGCGGAAAATTTTATTCCGGGATGTTAATCAGACAAATTACTGTCTCTTATACACATCTCCGAGC
>OLII01001002.1_pt1 | contig 10020 bp, 12 predicted proteins | sample 1609481 | NCBI WGS metagenome assembly OLII01 (sample SAMN05416859, study PRJEB24817) | seawater metagenome | isolation source: Sea water | place: Canada:Atlantic | collected 2013-11
TCAGTAATTGGAGTCGCTTTAATCACCCTCTGTCCAAGAGTGAGATAAAATATTTAAGCACTATTTCGACCTACTTTATGAACATGCTAGGTTCCATTGTCTTTAAAAATTAGGGTATGATTAGAAATCAACTTCTCATTCTCGCTAGCGAACTTTTTTCAAGTCCCATAACAGCCCTTATGAAAAGTAATAGGTGAAAAAAGATAAATAGTATCCATCCTATTCATTTTTTGTCCTCATTTGAGTATACCTTTTATCCTATTTTTTGGACATTGTATATTTCTTACACCATTTTTTCATTCTAAGACTCGTGCAAGCTTCACATCCACTCATTTATAAACAAGTACATGAGCCAACAAGCAGGTCCTCGAAAACATATAAGCATCCAATTATTACTAGTATGTTAAAAAGAGCAATGAGTGCATCTAAAATTGAAGAATAGTTTCAATAAGAACCTCCTAAAACCTAATAAAAAATCCCATCACTCATGATTCCTAATATGATTACATGCAAATACCAATATAAAAGTAATCTTGAAGACCAAGATTTTCATTCTCAATTATATCATTCTGTTTCTATACTTTTATACGCGGTAATAATACGTTTTACCAAACGATGTCTTACTACGTCTTTATCGTCTAAATGAACATGGGCAATGCCTTCAATATCTTTTAGGGCTAGCAAGGATTCTTTGAGCCCTGAAATTTGTTTTCGAGGCAAATCTATCTGCCCAGGATCTCCAGTAATGATAAATTTAGCATTTTTACCCATCCTTGTAAGAAACATTTTCATCTGATTATGGGTGGTATTCTGTGCCTCATCTAAAATAACAAATGCATTGTCCAAGGTTCTACCTCGCATAAATGCCAATGGTGCAATTTGAATGATTCCTTTTTCCAAGTGCGACTCTAAACGTTCGTGTGGAATCATATCGCGTAATGCATCGTATAAAGGTTGCATGTAAGGATCTAATTTTTCTTTTAAATCGCCTGGTAAAAACCCCAGATTCTCTCCAGATTCAACTGCAGGTCTTGTTAAAATTATCCTTCGCACCTCTTTTTCCTTCAATGATTTGACCGCCAGTGCAACAGCTGTATAAGTTTTTCCTGTACCAGCAGGACCCACCGCAAAGAGCATGTCATTTCGTTGCATCAAGGACACCATTTTACGTTGATTTTCTGTCTGCGCCTTGATCAATCTACCACTCACACCATGCAATAAAACATCTTTGGTTGCAGCGCTTGTTTTACTCTCTTTCCCGGTTTCATTGATAATGCGTTCAATACTATTCTCATCCAATTTATTATACCTATTAAAGTACTTAATGAGCATGTCGAATCTCTTTTCAAATTCATCTAAAATTTCTGATTCTCCATAGATCTTCAATTTCGCGCCTCTTGCAACGATTTTAATCTTTGGGAAGTTTTTTTTCAATAGGGAAATGGTACTGTTTTGCGCTCCAAAAAACTCCTTTGGATCAATGTCGGTTAGCTCAATGATTCTTTCTGTCAAATGTGTGTATTTTAAATGGTTAAAAACGAAGCTGTTCGAAAAACGTTGTTGTAAAAAAATAAGATACATTCTCTACCGTATTTCTAGGAGAAAATTACGGATAAATTTCTAGAATTGATTAGCTTTGTGAAAAATTTTTAGGTTTTTTTTAGATACTCATTTGGAGGAGATATAGAATTGAGAGCAGAAGTTGAGTTTTCATTGATGCCGTCTTTTCAAACTATTAAACAGGTTGTCTTTACATGTCTTTTATTACTTTAACAACAGATTTCGGAATTAAAGACCACTTTGTAGGTGCTGTGAAAGGAGCTATATACTCTGAATTATCGGATGCAAAGATCATCGACATCACTCATCAGATATCTCCCTTTAATATTACAGAGACTGCCTATATTTTAAAAAACTCCTACAAGAGTTTTCCCGATAAGAGTATTCATATTGTTGGTGTCGATTCTGAACTTAGTATCCATAACAAACACATTGCTTTGTTATTGGACAATCATTATTTTATTTGCCCAGACAATGGTTTGATTTCTATGATTGCTTCTGAAATAAAACCAACTCAAATTGTAGAAATTAACATTCATGATAGAATTGAGAGTAGCTTTCCTGTATTGGATGTTTTTGTTCAAGTAGCTTGTTTTATTGCTCGTGGAGGAAACCTCGGAGTGATTGGGAAAGAAATTCAGACCTTCAAAAAAATGACTGAAATTCAGCCAAAAATAAATGCCATCCAAACACAGATTTCAGGGAGTGTCATCTACATTGATAATTACGGAAATCTGATTACAAATATTAGTAAAAAGCTTTTTACTGATGTTGGCAAGGGTAGGCACTTTAGAGTCACAGCAGGAAGATATACCTTTGATAAAGTACACCAGAAGTATAATGATATTATCAACTATAACATTGATGAAGATCACAAGCACTACGATGGCAATAAACTTGCTATTTTCAATTCTGCAAACTTTTTAGAAATCGCAATTTACAGGAGCAACTTGCAAACTGTTGGTGGTGCATCTACGCTTTTAGGATTGAATTATAGAGATCGTATAACTGTAGAATTTTATTAAGGTAATTGTATGTTTGTAAGAATTGTGAAAATGGGGTTTCATGCAAAGGAAGTTAAAGGGTTTCTAGCTACTTTCCACGCAAAAAAGGAACACATCAGAAACACCAAAGGATGTCAATTATTGGAGTTATACCAAGACAAAAACGACCGGACAGTTTTCTTTACTTATAGCTACTGGGAGCGTGAAATAGATTTAGAAAATTATCGAAAATCAGCCCTATTTAGAAGCGTCTGGGCAGAAACAAAAACACGATTCAACAAAAAACCAGAGGCTTGGAGTGTTGACAAAACAATCGTTTTAAACTAAGAAAATTAATAATCCATATATTCAGAAATTAATGCAAGAATCCCCATTCAACATGTTCCCCGAACTTTCAACAGAAAGATTACAACTACGTCAATTAAACTTTGATGATAAAAAAGCAATTTTCAGATTGCGATCTAATAGAGAAGTTAATGAGTTTCTAGATAGAGAGACCCCTAAAAACTTGAATCAAGCAGAAGGATTTATTCAAACTTGTTTGGATGGATTTGAAAATGAAAGCCAAATTTTATGGGCATTAGTATCACAAACCTCAAATCAATTAATTGGAACCGTTGCTTTGAACAACATCGATACTGAGAACAAGTTTTCAACCATTGCAGGAGAGATAAATCCAGATTATCAAGATGAAGGCTATATGAGTGAAGCCATGAAAGTTGTTTTAGACTTTGCAATCATGTCTTTAAACCTTACCACCATTGAAGCGAGCATACACCATAATAATACTGCAGCAACTGCGTTATTAGAGAAGTTTCTCTTTTCATTGCAAGCCGAACGAGAAGACACGCGGTCTAAAGACTATCGCATCTATAAATTTGGCAGTTAATTGACCTGTATTTAAATCGATAAGACCTATGTTTCCCATATTAAAAAAAGAATTCAATTCCTTTTTTGCATCTCCAATTGCCTATTTGGTGATTGGAGTGTTTTTAGTAATTAACGGATTATTTTTATGGGTTTTTAAAGATGACTTGAATATTTTAAACGCTGGTTTCGCCGATCTAAACAGCTTTTTTCTATTAGCTCCTTGGATTTTACTCTTTCTCATTCCAGCAATAACCATGAAAAGTTTTGCAGATGAAATTCACAGTGGCACCATAGAAACTTTACAAACCAAACCCATTACAGACTGGCAAATTGTTCTAGGTAAGTTTTTTGCTTCTTTGTTTTTAGTTTGTATTGCTTTGGCTCCTACACTAACCTATGTATATACAGTTTTACAGTTAGGAAATCCCTTAGGTAATTTAGATATTGGCAGCACCGCTGGTTCTTATTTAGGCTTGTTGTTTTTAGTTGCAACCTATACCGCTATCGGATTGTTTACCTCAACCGTATCGAAAAACCAAATTATTGCCTTTATTCTTGGTGTTTGTATCACCTTTTTTCTATTCTACGGATTCGATGCCATTGCGAGTTTATTTGCCAGTAGTTATACCGTTCAATTATTGGGTATGTACGAACATTTTAAAAGTATTGGTAGAGGGGTTATTGACACGAGAGATGTGATCTATTTTCTCACGGTCACCATGTTCTTTTTAGTACTCACTAAAAACCAATTACGCAATGTCTAAAAAGAACTATCGCGCTGTAACATTGCTTTTCATGCTCTTGCTCATAAACATGCTCGCAAGTCAATATTACCTGCGTTTCGATCTCACACAAGATCAACGATATACCCTAAAAAAGACCTCTCAAAACATTGTAAACCAAATCAAATACCCAACACTTATAAAGGTATATTTAAAGGGTAATTTTCCATCAGAATTTCAAAGATTGCAGCAGGAAACAAATCAGTTTTTAGAGGAACTCCGAGCAGAAAACTCCTTGATAAATATTCAATTTATCAACCCTGAATCTTTTAAGGAAGACCTCATTAAGAAAGGAATGACTCCAAGTAGGTTAACCGTTGAGGAAGACGGAACACTATCTGAAGCAATCATCTTTCCTTGGGCAGAGGTAATGTATCGGAACAAAGTGAGTTTGGTTAACTTATTGCCCAATACAAACGCTGTCAATCAAGAAGAGCAATTACAGTTTGCCATCGAAAACTTAGAATACTCTTTTGCAGCTGCCCTGAACAAACTCGTTAAAAAATCAAATAAAAAAATAGCGGTTATCTCTGGAAATGGAGAATTAGAAGATCTGTCATTTTATAGCTTTTTAAGCATATTAAAAGAAAAATATAGCTTGGCAAAGTTCTCATTAGATGCCGTTGCTTCAGCCCCACAACAAACACTTGAAGATCTTTCAAGTTTTGATTTGGCTATTATCGCAAAGCCCACCATCAAGTTCTCTGAGGATGAAAAACTCACCTTAGATCAGTTCATTACCAATGGAGGAAAAACATTATGGATGGTTGATCAGGTGCAAGCCGAGCAAGACAGCTTGTTAAAAAATGGTAAGATGCTCGTATACCCAAGAGATTTAAATCTAACAGACCTTCTCTTTTCATATGGGGTTCGAATCAATTCAAGTCTTGTAAAAGATCTCTATGCTGCAAATATTCGATTGGCAACAGGCAACGTGGGTAACCAAACACAATATCAAAACCTACCTTGGTTTTATCATCCTTTGGTCAATGGAAATAGCTCTCACCCCATTACCAAAAACATCCGCCCTATTCGTTTGCAGTACACCACACAAATTGACACCCTAAAAAATGGATTGAAAAAGACAGCTTTGTTAACGAGTTCTTTGCTTTCGGGTAAAATAGGGACGCCAAATTTTATCGATTTAAAAAGCATCGCCGACGAACCCAAACAAACAGACTATAGCAGCGGTAGACAGTTGCTTGCCGTATTGTTAGAAGGCACTTTCAATTCTGCTTATAAAAACCGAATCAAACCTTTCACTACACCGCTTTACCAAGCAACAAGCAAAGCCAATAAAATGGTGGTGATTGCTGATGGAGATATTGGACGAAACCAATTAGTGAAAGGACGTCCTTACGATTTATCAATAGATAAATGGACGCAAGAAACAAATGGAAATAAAGAATTCTTACGTAATACTGTAGACTATTTATTGGATGATGGTGGATTGATACACCTGCGAAATAAAGGATTAAAAATAAACCTATTAGACAAACAAAAGGCTTTTCAAGAGCGTCTGTTTTGGCAAGCTTTCAACATTGCATTGCCTTTGTTGCTATTGACTATTTTTGGTGTTGTATTCACCTATCTAAGAAAAAGAAAATACACTTAACTATGCAATATATCTGCATACTTAAAGGAGTACTTTAATTTCCTTTTCAACTTCTCACTGCAGATTTCCTTTAAAACGATTGGCTGTCCCTCTTCAAAATCAGGAGCATCTAGTCCTAACTTTTGTTTTGCATTGGTATAAAATTTTCTTCGCGTGGGATGTGTGTCTGCACAGGCATTAAAAATGTCATTCCTTACGCCTGTCACAATGATTTTATGAATGATGGCAATACAATCTTCTTGATGAATCATATTGACAACTCCCTCAGGATTTGGAATGAGACGTCCTTTTTTAAAGAAATTACCCGGATTTCTTCCTGGTCCATATAAGCCTCCAAAACGCAAGATTGTGGTATTGAAGTTATCGTTTTTTACAAAAAGTTGCTCAATACGAGTCAATGCGGTATCTAAGGTCTTGTCTGTTTCTTTCAAAGCATCCTGAGACGCACCATACACAGAAGTAGCACTTATAAAAATTACTTTCTTTACGGTTGTTTGGCTTATCTGTGCAATGAGCCGTTCGAATCCGCTGAGATTCTTTGAAGGAATTGCAATGACCAACACATCTGTTGAAAAAAAATCAGCGTCAATTGCGCTCTCTTCATCAATATCAATAAGAAAAGGCAGCACTCCTTTCGACTGCAATAGTTGGCTCTTCTCAGCCGTTCTCGTGGCTCCTTTCACCGCAAAACCTTCTGCCATCAAATGAGCCGCTAGTGGCAAACCGAGCCATCCACATCCCAAAACACTAATTTTTTCTTGAACTTTATCCATCAACACCCTGCATCACAACATTGTTCATCTTTTACCAACTTACAAGAAACTACAGCCAATAAAGCTCCAATTATTGGCGCTGTCACATACAACCACAAATGTTCATAATGTCCGGAAATAAGTGCCGGTGCAATAGAGCGAGCTGGATTCATTGAGGCCTTGGTCATAGGACCTGCAAACATGGCTTCCAATAGAACTACACCCCCAATGGCTATTCCTGCCATGGTACCAACTTCTTTGCTTCCTGTAGACACATTGATAATCACCAGCATTAAGAAAAACGTTAGCAATAGCTCTAGTATAAAAGCACGCCACATGTCTAAAGTTGGAATGGTAGCTCCATAAAACTCCGCATCTGGAAACAAATACAGCAAGACTAAACTTGCGAATACAGCGCCTACTAATTGCATAGCAATGTATTTAGGAACCTCCTTCCATGCAAACTTTTTGGCATAGGCAAAAGCAATGGTTACAGCAGGATTGAAATGCGCTCCTGAAATTTCTCCGAAGGCATAAATCATAGCCATCACAATCAATCCCCACGTAATCGCAACACCAACATGGGTCACATCACCGCCAGTAACCTCATTGACTGTCATCGCTCCAGTTCCACAAAAGACTAATGAAAAAGTACCAATGAGTTCTGAAATATATTTTTTCATGTATTCTTTTAAATTTTGTCAAAGATACAACCCCCAAGGTTAAGACATCGTTATGAATACAGCGTCCTTCTTTTTTTTTATTGTTTAATTGTTACAAATAAGCTGTATTTTCGTTTTATAATTGAAGCACATCAATAATTACCTACAAAATGAATCGGATAAAACTCGTTATTTTCAGTCTTGCACTGTTACTTTCAATAGCTGTATCGCTAAAAATTTATCAAAGTGAACAGACACAGCAACAGCATAAGAATGACATCGTAGCCTTGGCTAGTGTAGAATACGGACTGCTTAATGTTGATACATGGGAAGAACTCTTAGCGACTGTCATTAGCAGTAAGTTATCCAATTTAGAGAAAGAAGAAACCGATAGTGAGTCTATGAAATCTACTGTTGGTGCATTGCTAAAAACATTGATTGATGACTACGAAAAAAGCATGCAAAAGGAAAACAAGACTGGAGATCTTTTTGGATCGGTAAAAAACTCCTTGTACGCGTCTGCTTTTGATGGCATTCGAAAAGACATCCCAATGCTTACTGATAAAGTCATGACATTTCTAGATGTAGATAACAATCAAGAAGGGATGAAGCAATATATTGTGATTTTGTTGAGAGCCTATACAGAAGGCACATTTTCAAGAACTGATTATTCGAAAATCTCACCAATTATAGAAAAAAATGGAGGTGAATCACGTGCAGATACGGTTGTCATACTCGAACAAAAACTTCAAGAAGAACGCGAAAGTCAGCAGGTATATGTAATACTCTTAGGAATTGTTTTTACTGCATTCATAATCCTATTCATCCTTGCAAAAACAATCACAACAGGCACATACATCATTGGAGTTCTATTTAGTTTTATGTTACTACTTTTAGGAATTACGTTGCCAATGATAGAAATAGATGCACGCATCTCTGAAATTAGCTTTTCTTTTTTAAATGAGACCATTGCATTTAAAAATCAAGTACTCTTTTACAGAAGTAAAAGCATTTACGAGGTGGTACTATTACTCATCGACCAGCAAAAAATAAGCATTATTTTCGTTGGAATACTAATTTTATTATTTAGTGTTGTTTTTCCAATCACAAAATTAATCTCATCATTCCTTTATTTGATGAATACCCGTTTTAAAGAGCAGAAAATGGTTCAGTTCTTTCTCTTTAAAACAGGAAAATGGTCGATGGCCGACGTGTTTGTCATTGCTATTATTATGACATTTGTTGGCTTTGAAGGCATTGTCTCAGAACAACTCAATCAACTAGAAAATAGTTATGAAAGTGTGGAGGTACTCACGACGAATAATTCAAGTATTTTGTTCGGATTCTATGCTTTTACAGCCTTTGTGATGTTAAGTATGAGCATATCACACAAACTGAAGCGACAAAACGCAGCACATCAAAAAGACCTTTAAAACAAAGCTAATTTAAATACAAATGGCAACCAAATACCTCTTTAGTAGTGAAAGATTAGGCTTTCGCACTTGGTCTGCAGATGATCTGAACGCGTTCTATGCATTGAATGCCGATGCATTGGTAATGCAACACTTTCCCAAGACGCTAAGCAAAGAAGAAACAAGAGACTACATCACAAAATTACAAGAACATTATGAAACCTATGGACACTGTTACTATGCCACAGAAATTAAAGAAACAGGAGAGTTTATTGGATGTATCGGACTCGCTTTTCAGGAATATGAAACTGACTTCACTCCAAATGTAGATATTGGTTGGCGGCTAAAAAAAACGAGTTGGGGAAAAGGATATGCCACAGAGGGCGCTAAAAAATGCCTCGACATTGCCTTTGAAAATTTCCAACTTCAAAAAGTAATAGCCACCTGTACAATACAAAACAGCAGCTCTGAAAAAGTAATGCAAAAGATAGGCATGCAAAAGATGGCAACTTTTAAACATCCTAAACTAGCGCACCGTCCTGAAATTCAATCGTGCTTACTTTATGAGATTAGCAGAGAGCAATATGACACTGCAGATATTCATGAAAATTAAATTCATAATCGGCGAATCAACGGGTTCTACTTTATAGCTAAGAACTTCATGAACATCATATACAGCACCACCCCTTCCTCTTTCATCTAAAGGTCAGATCCTTCCAATTCAAAAATAGCCTCAACAGATGCATTAAACAGTTTCGCTATCTTTAATGCTAATACTGTAGAGGGTACATATTTCCCCTTTTCAATTGCATTTATTGATTGTCTCGTTACTCCTATTTTTTCTGCCAAATCAGCTTGTGTAAGGTTATGAATAGCTCGTTGTATCTTTAACTTATTCTTCATAACGGAGGTATTTTGACTTTAAAACAGTAAAACGAAAAACAAAAAAAAGTAAGGGGGTGAACATATTAAAAAACAGGATGTGCAAAAAACTCATGTCGTACACAAACAAAATTGCAATCAATAAAATACTGTAATTCACTATCAAGGCCCATACTAAGGAGTCTTTTCTCAGCTTATAGATAAATTCATCTTCAATTTTTTCCTTGGTAAAACCAATGAACACCCCACCAATAATTAGACATAGTGATACCAATTCATCAAAAATACCATTCTCTATGATTTGAAAAAATGACTTCTCCCGAAACAACTCATCATGATAAATAGAAAGTACTTTCATTTTTAAATAATCAGTAGTATCAATATCTGTAGCATACATAAAGAATCCGCCAAGGATTCCAATACTGAATAAAACCCAACCAACACGTTTAAAGTCTGTCTCTTATACACATCTCCGAGCCCA
>OLII01001003.1_pt1 | contig 10013 bp, 9 predicted proteins | sample 1609481 | NCBI WGS metagenome assembly OLII01 (sample SAMN05416859, study PRJEB24817) | seawater metagenome | isolation source: Sea water | place: Canada:Atlantic | collected 2013-11
TCTTCATGGAGCTGATTATAACTGACTAGCGAATTGGATTTATGCAACAAGGCCGCCTGTATGTGTGAATTTAATAACCCTAGTATAAGGCTTCGCTATCATATCGCTAAATTTAACAATGATAAAAAATTTACCAATACGTATTGCAATTAGCAAGTAACCTAATTAGTATCGCGACCTTCAATTTCTATTCTTATTTACTGTAAAGGAGGTTTACCATGATTAACAATTTAACACCCTTTGCAGGTCCACTTTCCTAAAGCGATATCTCGTCTATTGGGTCTTTGACCTGCCAATTCATATTTTTTATTAATTTATAAAAGGATTGGTATATGGACAACTGCGTCCAGACAATTACTAAATCAGTATGCTTAATCGCATCCAAAAAAACTTGGATAGAAGATTTGGCCATACAACAACTGGTTAAAACATCACAACTTAATGGTATGCACCGCGTAGCCGGTATGCCAGATTTACATCCGGGGCGTGGTTACCCCATTGGCGCGTCGTTTTTTAGCAAAGATAAAATTTACCCTGCACTGGTGGGTAATGACATTGGCTGTGGCATGGGCTTTTGGCAAACGTCTTTGGCAGTATCGAAAGTTAATCTAGATAAAATAGTGAAGAAACTAGCGGATGTAGAAACTGCGCTAGATAAAAGCTGGCTTGATGAAATAGCCATTGGCAAGGCTAATAAGTCAATCACGAACCATCCATTTGATCATTCATTGGGAACCATTGGTGGCGGTAATCACTTTGCTGAATTTCAAGCCATTGATGAAGTCTACCAGAAAGACTCTTTTAACAAACTTGGCCTAGATAAAAAACGCTTAATGTTGCTGGTGCATTCGGGCTCAAGAGGGCTAGGGCAATCTATATTGTTGGATCATGTGGCAATTCATAATCATGATGGTTTGGAAACTATCGATAATGACTTCCTTGATTACATGGCCAAGCATGATGAAGCGGTGCGTTGGGCTGAGTTAAACCGCTCTTTAATTGCAAAACGATTTATCAAAGCCGTTAAGGCAAGTGGTGAATGCATTTTAGATGTTAATCACAATTTAGTGTCGGCTAAAAAAATCGATGGCATAGAAGGATGGCTGCACCGTAAAGGGGCCACACCCAGTGATAATGGCTACGTTGTTATACCTGGTTCTCGCGGTGATTATAGCTACTTGGTTAAACCCATTGCCTCGTCTAAAAGTCTATTTTCTCTTGCCCATGGTGCTGGGCGCAAGTGGAAACGAGGCGAATGCAAAGGACGTTTAGATAAAAAATTTAAACGCGAGGATTTATATCGCACATCGTTTGGTAGCCGAGTGATATGTGGGAATAAAGAACTGCTTTACGACGAAGCACCACAAGCTTATAAAAAATGCGAAACCGTTATTGCCGATATGCAAGAGGCAGGGCTAATTGAATTAGTGGCAAGACTTCGCCCTGTATTAACCTTTAAAACTCACGGTGAATGTTCTTCATGATGTTATTACAGTTGTCAGTAGGGACTGGCCCTGAGGAATGCTGTAAGGCGCTTGCGCTTTCTCTTAATGTATTGGATAGAGAATGTAAGGCATTAAATGTGAGCCTGACAATACTCGACCAGCAGGCATCTAAACAAGGTTATAAATCCCTGTTGTTGCAGTTAAGTGGTGATATGGCGCAGCAGGTGTCCTTGAATTGGAGCGGGGCCATGTTATGGAAGTGTCAAAGCCCTTTTCGGCCATCACACAAACGCAAAAATTGGTTTTTTAGTGGCAAGGTATATGAAGTAAATGAGCGAGAAATGGATACGGCCATTCAATATCAAGCTTGCCGCTCATCCGGTGCGGGTGGACAGCATGTGAATACCACTGACTCCGCTATACGTGCCACACATATTGAAAGCGGTATTTCAGTACGCATAGAAACCGAGCGAAGTCAGCATGCTAATAAACGCTTAGCCAGAGCGCTAATATTTCAAAAGCTGGAGCAGCAAACACAAGAGAATATGTCACAGCAAGAAAAACAACGCTGGCTGCAACACATACAACTTGAAAGAGGCAACCCTAAAAGAGTGTTTGTGGGAGAAAATTTTAGAGAAGCATAGAAAATAAAAAATTAATTTTCCTTTTATACGGCATATAGAAAAATCTAATTTTGAACTACATAAATTGAAACTGCCTTTTGATTTTTTATAAAACAAAAGGCAAGAGTTAATTGGCACTAATTCCAGTTAAAATACTCTGAAATGTATAAACTATCTAAAATAGTTAAGTTGCCACTATATGAGTAATTAATTTTTCGCTCTATATTGCCATCATTATTGGAATCGTAAGTAATTTCAATTTTTACCCCTTTATCATTAAAAGTTATGGTGGTTGTACCATCATATTCATCGGTTATTCTTTCTGTTAAGACATTACCTAATTCACTATAGTCAAATATAGCTAGTCGCTCAGGGGTGCCATCAGCATCATAGTCGTGTGACTCGCTGGATAACTGTCCATCGTCATTGTAAACATAGTTACTAATTTCATCGGCAATGCCATCGCCATTATTATCAATCGTTCTGCTAATTAAATCGTAGTTACTGTTGTATGCGTAGGTATAAGCTCTATCTATGCTGTTATAGTCTTCACTGTCTTGCGGTGGATTATTGTTTCCTCCCCCTTCTTGTGAAGGCGTATATTCAGTCACCTCATCATATATGCCGTCGCCATCATAGTCATGACTTGTACTGATTCGGTAATTGTTTTCATCATATTCATGCTCTGTAATATTATTAAAGATGCCATCACCATTATCATCAATGCTTTCACTGAATAAAGGGTAACCATATTCACCAGAGGTATAGACGATAATGCGATCAAAAATTCCATCAGCATCATAGTCATAATATAGGCTTTCTGTTCGGACTAAATCATTAACGCTATAAGTTCTTTTAATATCTAAAATACCATCGCCATCATTATCATAACTGGCAATTTCGAGTCTTCCTTCAGCATCGTAGTAATAACTATGTGCACGATCATTAATGCCGTCATTATCAGCATCATAAATTTCACTTAATTGATTGCCGCTAATATCATAAAGAAGGGTGTATTGTTTGATAGGGGTCGTACTGTCAAATGTTTCTTGAGTAACAGTGATAGAAAGTTCAGATTCAGAGCTTCGTTCTAGGTCAAGATTGTTTTCATCGTTATTATCACTGCCGCAGCCTATAATAAAGGCCAAAGGTATTAAGCTTGTTGCCTTAAATATCTTATTCATTCCATTGAGTTTCCATAAATATTTGAGGAGGGAATAGTACAATTATTTTAAATTGAATGCATTCACACAATTAAAATAATATTGGTTATAAATTGACTAATGGATTGTTCAAAGAAAGGAGATTTGAAAACTACTTGCTAGCTTCAAGCTTTATGTATTAAGGCTACAAGTTAAATCTGTAGCCCAGATTAAAAAGGGTTACTTATACTCAACCTTAACCAAAACACCCAAGTCCAAATACTTTTGTCTTAAGCGATAAATCATCGCGCCGTAAGTCATGATTGGCAGCCCCGCAAACTCAGGGTGCTGATCGTGTAAATCGTCCTCTTCGATAAAGCGATACAAGGTCACGGCATCTTGTGGTGCTGTTTTGAAGGCTTCAATTGCTTCATTGGCCGTGTCGGTCAGTAATTTATCAATGGCCACAACTTTCTCAAATACATCTTGTGGTACTTTCTTTTTACCCGATTCCCATTTACGAATGGAGCGTTCATCTACATCAATTACTTTCACTAGGGTAGAAATAGACAGGCCTACGGCCTCTCTTAAGGTTTTAAATTCTGCTGCACTCATGATTGGCTCTTTTAAGTGATGGTCTAACGATTAGCCAACATGTGAAGACTAATCGTTCAATAAATAGGGAGGAGGTTATTTTAGCAGCTTGTGGGTTTTATTGCTTTGGATGAATGAAGGCCAAAGCAATGAAGCTGTCTGTTAAATAAAAGGGGTTTACCAATCGATAGAAAGCGCTGAGCTGGTATCACCGATTCTTTGATAATCTAAGGTTCCTGATGTACTGGTGCCTGCAAAACTCCATTGAGCATTAAGGGTAATGGTGTCGTTATCTCTTATATCTTCGTACTCTAAAGACCCTGAGCAGTTTGATGCTTCAGAAGCCGTCCAGTTAGTGCTAGGGGAGGTCCAGTGTACAGTTTCTGTGCCGTCGTCAGTAAGAGTCGCTTGTCGTGAACCAACGTTGCTGCCCTCCTCATAAAAATCAAGCGTAATATTACCTAGGTCTCCAATTGTGCCTTGCAATACCAGTGTCTGCTGTAAACTTGCTGAGGCATCAGCTTTGGTAGAAACTGTGGTTGTATAGTTTTGGCCTGAACCCAATACAGTTTCAACCTTTAAAGTGCCTTCTTGTTGATAATCATTTTCCCAATTGCATTGGTTTAGCGCGTACATGGATTCGGTACAAACATAGAATATATTAAAGCCAGCAAAGGCATCGGCGAAGGAGGGGGCTAAAAATGCAGTGATAGCGAATGCCCCTTCAAGTTGATCGGCTTCAGGCAATGAATCAATTTCATCTGTGCTTGCTGACACAGCCTCCACCATGCTTTCAATTAATAACCAACTTTCGGACTTATTGATGGCTTCATTGGCAGTTAATAAACTATCACCTTCGCTATCCTCGACGTGTTTGCAAACTCGATGAGTCTCAATTCTAGGGCCGCCTCCAGTAGAAGTGCCATCATCGCCAATTAAGTCTTGATCATTGGAGTTTTCACTTACACAAGCCGTCAGCAGCATACTGCTTGTTAATACAGCTAATAGTTTTGTCATTGAGTTCAGTCCATTGATGAATTATTGAATGGCTTTGGTGCACTCAGAAAGGGTACTCCACAACCCATGACAAAAAATGAGCAGCTATTCTCACTTTTCACCAATGAAGCGTGACAGGGTTAACTTCTGAAAGGCTGGATGGGTGAATTAGGTTTATACTTAAATGATGTATACACAGGGATTATTATTCTGTGTGATTAAAAGACAGCACTTCCCTTTCGGTTAAATAACGCCATGTCCCTTCTTCAATGTCTAACACCACCTGGCCAATTTTTTCACGATGCAGTTTCACCACTCGATAGCCTACAGCCGCAAACATGCGCTTTACCTGATGAAATTTTCCTTCGGTAATGGTAAGTCTTGATTCTGTTGGGCTGAGTATTTCTAACATGGCGGGGCGCGTTAACTTCTCTTCTCCTTGCAATTGCAACCCATTTGAAAATTGCTCTACCAGAGTGTTTACTTTTTCTTGCGATATGGGTTGAGACAAACCCACTATGTAGGTTTTTTCACAATGCTTTTGTGGGCGAATAATATCAAACGACCAGCGCCCATCGTCCGTCACCAACACTAGTCCAGTGGTATCGGCATCTAATCTGCCAGCCACATGTAACTCTGAAGTGCGTTCTATATTTAAACCACTAAATAACGAAGGGTAAGCTTCATCCACGTTAGAGCAAATGGTCTGGCTGCGCTTGTGAACCATTAAATAACGAAAAGGTCTTGCCATAAGCGGTTGGCCGTTAAGGGTAATGGTATTGTTTTCGTGTATCTGTACAGACTCATCCAATACGGAGGCACCATTGACTAAAACGCTACCATCGTGAATACACATGACCGCGTCATGTTTATTCAGGTCGGTACTTTTACAAATAAATTTATCAAGACGCATGTTGGGCTATTGGTTTTCATTAGTGCTAAGAAGAAAGGGATTATCCTTGTTCGTGGACATAAAAACAAAGGCTGGTTTACGGTAGCATACTCGTAGTTGGCAGCCTTTATTTTTGTAGAGGTGTGGCCTTATATAAATAGTGTATGCCTTGCTAAGAATGAAAAGTACAAGTTAAGAAATAAAAGGCCTTTATTAATATCACCTGTAAGTCTAGTGACTAAACAATTTATGCTGCATCTAACGCCTCCAAAAAGTCATCGCGAATAAGCTCAAAAGATTCTATGCCAACCGATACTCTTATTAAGTTGTCTTCAATGCCTAATTTTAAACGCTCGCTTTTATCAAGCTCACGATGGGAAGAAACTGCGGGCACTATCAACATGGTGGCCACATCGCCAAGTGTTGGTCCATAAGGAATATTTTCGGCGGCTCTTAAAAAGGTATTTAAATTTTCATGCCCGCCGTTAAGTACAAAGCTAACCATGGTTCCAAAGTGACCATCCAATAACTTTTTCGCCATACTGTGGTCAGGATGTGTTGAAAGCCCCGGATAGTGAACTTTAGTCACGTTTTTGTGCTTGAATAAAAGTCGTGCCAGCCTTGCGGCATTGCTTTGTGCTTGCTTTAAGCGTAAATCAAAGGTGTGCAAGCCACGCTCTGCCAGCCAGCAATTATAGGGGCTGGCGTTTAATCCAAGAGTCGAAACCGTTTCATCTAATTTGTTTAGTAATTCTTGGTCATTGGCCCCAATATACCCCAGGGTCAAATCACTGTGTCCAGATAGCATTTTAGTCACTGAATGCATAACCATATCCGCTCCATGATCCAGCGGACTAAACCCAGTGGGCGTGGTGAAGGTATTATCAATCACCAGCAATGCACCCACATCTTTGGCAGCTTTTACCAAAGCCGGAAAATTTGTCACCCTTAACATTGGGTTTGAGACGATTTCGGCTAAAATAATTTTGGTGTTAGCGGGTATGGCATTAACAAACGTAGCGGAGTCAGATGCATCAAAAAAAGTGGTATTAAACCCTAAACGCACCAAAACCTGAGAGGTCATTTTTAAAGACTGGCCATACAGTTGTGTGGCGGCTGCGATGCCATCTCCCGCTTCTAAAAGGCCCAGAAAAACAGCAGAAAGAGCCGACATGCCTGAAGCGGTCATGACGCCGCCTTGCGCATTCTCCATCCATGATATTTTATCCGCAAGCACTGCAGAGTTAGGGTTACCGTAACGGGCGTAAGTAAACCCCTGTGCTTGTTTGTTGTAAACCGCTTTTAAATGATCCACATCTGGATAATGAAAAACCACAGATGGTGACAATGGAGTGGTAAGGGGGGTGCCAATATTTTCAGGTTCATGGCTTCGTCTAACGACTGAACGACGTTTTTTACTCATATAAAAGTTCGCTTACCAAAAATATTTATTTTGTAGTGCATTAATCGAGATTACTTGTTCTGAATTCGAAGCTGCTTAAATCATTCTGGATTACGTATCATATGCGCTGTTTTATAGCTTTTTTGCCCAGCAGGACAGACGCTAATGGGGCGAAGGTTCTAATTATTAAAGCCTTTGCGAAAAACCATGCTCTGATTAGACGTTAACCACTAAGGAATGGCAACCACTAAACCATTAAAGGTGGGTGAAGGGTATTTATGTGCATCGTGTTTAAGATATTTAGTTGTTTATAGCAAGACAGGAAAAATAAAAATGAGTTTTTCAAATGAGTGACCTTTATTAGCCATTCTATTTTTTTGGTAAAAATATCGGGATAAAGCTTAAAGTTACTCTGGTAAAGGGTAGATCTATTCTGAAGTCCCAAAGGGCGTGACTTCAAGCACTCATTGTCGATATTGCGCTACTTGAAAATGGAACCAGCATTTTGCTTCCTAGCGCGGTTTGTCACTGCATGCTTGACGTCACGCAAAGAAAGTAATCAATCATTAGAGGTGCCCTATCGGGTTTACTGAAGAATTTGAATAAGGTCACAACAATGTATGAATAAATTATTGCCCTATATTCTATTTAATTTTTAAGTGTGCTTTATGACTCTATTTTAAGTCATTACACTCAGTTTTTAAAATTTCGTTTAATGGGCAGAGGCGAATCTGTAAATGGTCATTCACTTGTAATTAGGTATTAATTGGGATTTGTTTAACAATTAAACAAGTTAAATGCGAATTACTTCTCCATGTCAAACCCAGTGCTGTGCTATTAAAAGTGACAATTATCCTACAGTTAATAGCTAATTATTCACTTAAGATGCTTAAAAATTAGCCTTATAAACTAACCATAATTTGATATAATTTTATAAAATATGCAATTAGGAAGCGCTTGTGAAAAATATCATGGGTTTAGTGGTCTTACTTATAGGATCTTTTCACGCGCAAGCGGGAATCTATAAGTGTGTAATTGATGGAAAAACTACTTTTTCAGGTGAGCCTTGTAGTGATAGCGCTCAAGAATTAAACGTTCAAATACGCACCCCTAATAAACAAGAAGTAGATACAGCCAATAGTCGTCACGAGCGTATTTCCAAAGCTCTAAATATTAAAAGTATTGAAAATAAAATTGAAAATTCTGAAAAGAAGGTTGAAGAGCTTCAGCGCTCTATGGATCGAGACACTAAAAAATTGGCTCTTAAGAAGTCGTACGCTAATAACAATTTAGCTGGAGCTACCTGGGAAAACAGCATATCTACAGAAATTAGAGGGGTTATTGAAAAGTACAAAGTTAAAATAACCAGCGAGGAAGAAAAAATTAATACATATCGCTCTCAGCTAGAGAAAGCACTGGCTGAAAACTAAGACTTATCCCTCCGTGCAAGTGATAATTTCATTATTGCTATAGGGAGGCACAGGCTTAACTCAAAAAGCCGTACGGTTGAAAGTTTGTATTACATAAATCAAATAAATGAAAACGTCTCAGATTTCTCGTTATTGTTAGCAGAGTATAAAGCTAAAAAATAAAATAATTAATCAATTGTTAAGTGATTAGACTTTAAAGTTAGTGATTTTTATGCGTTTAGGAAACACCTGATCTGACTTTAAAGCCTATCATGCTATTACTTATTATTGTGTTTGAGCCATTAGCGTCCAAATAATTTGCTCTTCAATTGTGATTTCGCCACATCTAGTGGTTTCTTGAGTCTTTTTGGGCGGATAACTAATTCACCAGAGCAATTAGGGCATATCCCTTCCATATCGGTGGTACAAGATTGACAAAAAGTGCATTCAAAAGAGCATATATAAGCCGTTTCTTTAGGGGCTGTGGAAGCATTGCACTTTTCACATGCGGTTTTCATTTTTAGCATTGTTGTGACCTATCGTGAAATATAGTTACAGCATAGATCAGCCAAAGAGGTGTTACTTTATCAATTGTTAAGTTCTCTCTTCATTCGGCTAAACGATTCAGGGGTAACACCAAGATAGGAGGCAATACTTTGCATAGGTGTTTGCTCTACAATTTTCTTTTCCATGGTTTCGCAAAAATAAAGATAACGGTCTTTTGATGATTTATGGTGAAGCATTCTTAGCCTTCTTTCCATTGATAAGTAGTGCTGCTCAGCTAAGTACCTGAAAACTGTATCAATCTCATGATTTTCTTCTCGACGCTTGTCTACCTCTTTTAGAGGTATCTAAATCCCTTCACATGGCTGCAGGCATTCAATGTATTCAAGTGATTTTTTACCCGTAATAAACCCAGCATAACTCAGTACTGCGCTGTTATCCGTCATGAGCCGTAATATGATTTCCTTGCCATCGTTAAGGTAAAAGCATTTTACTAAGCCACGGGTCATATAAAATAAATGACTTGAATCATCTCCTTCACGATATAGCAATTCGTTTTTATTGAATTTTCGCTTTCTTCCTATATTGCTAATGGAAGATAAGTACTTTTGAATATCATTCGAATTTTTGGGCGTGATATTAAACATATAGAATCACTGCTGTCCCGCAGTTTAAAAATAAAAAAGGCTTAGCAATCAATTAGTTGGTAAGATTAATCACCACAAAAAATCATCAACTAGATTACTAAGCCTATGAGTCATCGTAACACAGTTCTCTCCCAATTTTTAAAGCTAGTGCCAAAATATGAATTTTTAAAGCTCGCGAAAGAGCATCATAATGGACAAAACTTTCGTAAATTTACTCGATTTGATCAATTCATCGTTTTGTTTACATTGCAAGTTACGGGTAGGAACAGCATTCGAGATGTCATTGAAAATGTAAAAGCCCAAGTCAGTAAACTTTTTCATATCGGCACACAAGCAATGTCGCGTAGCAGTCTTAGTCG
>OLII01001004.1_pt1 | contig 10009 bp, 10 predicted proteins | sample 1609481 | NCBI WGS metagenome assembly OLII01 (sample SAMN05416859, study PRJEB24817) | seawater metagenome | isolation source: Sea water | place: Canada:Atlantic | collected 2013-11
ATCTACACAGAGTAGATCGTCGGCAGCGTCAGATGTGTATAAGAGACAGGTGCGGTATTACACTACTTGTCAGAAACGCAACACAAACAGCTGTCTCATATTCAAAACATCGCTAGAATTGCAGAAGACAACTATGTTTGGATGGATCGGTTTACCATCCGAAATTTAGAATTATACCATGGAACCTCTGTGAATTCAGTAACGCTCTTAGACATTATTGACGCTACTATTTCGCCCATGGGTGGTCGCTTACTTAAACGTTGGTTGGCATTGCCTCTCAAAAACAAAGAAGCGATAGAAAAACGTCATAATACCGTAAAATACCTCATTGATTCAGAAGAATTCTTTTCTCTAAGCAGCTATCAACTGAAGCAAATTAGCGATATAGAACGTCTCATTTCTAAGGTAGCAACCGGTAAAGCGTCTCCAAGAGAAGTCGTGCTTCTTAAAAACTCTCTAAAAGCCATTCTACCTATAAAAGAGGCCGCAGAAAAAAGCAAAAATCCATCTGTAAATCAATTGGGAAAACAGCTACATGACTGTAATGAATTGATTGCAAAAATAACCAACACCTTGTTTGATGATGCTCCAGTAAGTATCCATAAAGGCAATGCTATTGCCAATGCTGTTTCAGAAGAGCTAGACGAGCTACGTGCGATTTCTAATTCAGGAAAAGAATATTTAGACAATATGCTTGCTCGAGAAACCGAAAGTACTGGAATCTCTAGTTTGAAAATAGCCTTTAACAATGTTTTCGGGTACTATATAGAGGTTCGAAATACACACAAAGATAAGGTGCCTGCAACTTGGATTCGAAAGCAAACTTTGGTCAATGCCGAACGTTACATTACTGAGGAACTCAAAGAGTACGAAACTAAAATTTTAGGTGCCGAAGAAAAAATTCAGGTCTTAGAACAAGAGATCTTTGCAAAGTTAATTCAGTACATTATCAACTTTGTAAAACCCGTACAACAAAATGCCAGCGGCATTGCACAACTAGACTGTTTGGTCTCTTTTGCTAAAACGGCAATAGACCTCAACTATGTGAAACCGATTCTAGATGAAAGTACCGATTTAGAAATTAAAAACGGTCGGCATCCTGTGATTGAAAAACAATTGCCTATCGGCGAAGAATATATTGCCAATGACGTTGTGCTCAACAGAACTCAGCAACAAATTATTATGATTACTGGTCCAAACATGTCTGGTAAATCGGCTATTTTACGACAAACAGCATTGATTGTACTGCTGGCGCAAATGGGAAGCTATGTTCCTGCACAAAACGCTCGAATTGGGATTGTAGACAAGATTTTTACTCGTGTTGGTGCGAGTGATAATATATCTATGGGAGAATCTACTTTTATGGTAGAAATGAACGAAACGGCTTCTATTCTGAACAATATTTCTGACCGTAGCTTGGTACTATTAGATGAAATTGGTAGGGGAACCTCTACCTACGATGGAATTTCTATTGCATGGGCCATTGCAGAATTCTTACACGAACACCCTTCAAAAGCTAAAACCTTATTTGCTACACATTACCATGAGTTGAATGACATGACAGAAACTTTTGAGCGAATAAAAAACTTCAATGTGTCTGTAAAAGAACTCAAAAACACCATCATCTTCTTGCGAAAACTAGTTGCAGGAGGCTCTAATCATAGTTTTGGGATACATGTAGCCAAACTAGCTGGGATGCCAAATATGGTGATTCATAGAGCACATAAAATTTTAGAGCAATTAGAGAAAAATCACTCAAACAAAGAAGTGAAAGACACCCTGAAGAACGTACAACAAGAAGAAATGCAACTTAGCTTTTTTCAGCTAGACGATCCTTTATTAGAAAACATTAAAGAAGAAATTCTGACTACAAATATTGACACATTAACGCCCATTGAAGCCTTGATGAAGTTAAACGAAATTAAGCGAATGTTGACAAATACATGATGGTAGACAATTTAGAACAAGGGTTTTTCGGAATTGGAATTCAGAACGGCAAGACACCTGAAAACTTAGGCGTGTTGTGGCGCTCTGCTCAAAACATGGGGGCTAGTTTTATTTTTACCATTGGCAACCGCTATGCAAAGCAAGCTTGTGACACACACAAGGCCGTTGGTGCCATGCCCTATTTTCATTATGATACTTTTGATGATTTCTTTAAAAACCTGCCGAAAGGTGCCATGCTTGTAGGAGTAGAATTGCATGAAAAAGCAGTGCACTTAGAAACATTTACACATCCGAGACGCTGTGTCTATTTATTAGGTGCAGAAGACCATGGGCTTCCAAAAACAGCCATTGAAAACTCCCATCATCTCGTGAAATTTAAATCAACATTGAGCTTGAATGTTGCTGTTGCAGGCAGCATTCTGATGTACGATCGACAAGCAAAATTACACTTTTGAAATGTAGGAAACCCTTCCTTGAATTGCACGAAGGATTCTCTCTTTAAAATTCCCAAAACACAATGTAAGAAAGAAAGTTGCTGAAATGTGTCTTCACTATTTTCTGTTGTGCATCAAGCAAATGAACAGCTTCTTCAATACCAATTTCTGAGGTGCTCGAGCATTTGTTGCATTTGCATTCGAACTGTATTTGTAGATTTCTTAAAATGGTTATTCATAAAACTAAACGCCAATACCTTTCCGGAATTTGTGATTACATAGCCACTGATGTTGTAATTATTTCCCAAGGTTCCTGATTTTGCATAGACATAGGGTTTATTTAGCCCTGCATACCAATTTTTTATAGTTCCCGATACACCCCCTGCAGGGAACAAGTTGAACAAGCGATTTTGAGGAATACTTGAATACAATTTGATCAGCACTTCTACAAAAGACTTAGGAGAGAATAAATTATACCTACTGAGGCCAGAGCCGTCTACCCAACGTGGACGCTGCTTCAGTTCTTTCAACTGAGTATCTAAAATGTGATTTCTTACACGAGAAGTACTTAAGGTATCTGATAATTTTGAAGATGCTAGAATTAAAATTTGCTCTGCTAAAAAGTTGTCACTTACCTCCATCATTCTCTTGTATAAACTATCAGAAGGAACACTGTATGCTATTTCTGAAAGACCTAAGACTGTTCTTTTTTGGCTCCAAATTTTATTTGGTAAAAGTTGCCTCCAAAGATTTACAATCACGGTTGAATCGATGCGCATAGGAATTTCGGTGACTCCCTTTCGATCTTTCCTAAAATAAAAAGTATTCCTGTACTCGTCTCTTCCAAAAAAATCATTGGTGATCTTTAGCTTATTTTGAAAATATACAGGTTGCACAGTAAGGGTGTCTTCATTCTGAATTGTCAATACATTTCCATACATAGGAAAAGCACTGCGCTCTGGACTAAAATACGAATCAAAATCTTCCCAAGCCCAACCAGGCCCATATCTTTTGTCTTTGATATTATCTGTTATGATGTTCACTTTTGCATACTTCTGTGCAATTTTCAAAGCCGTACTATCTTTAAAATGATGGTGTAAAAAAGTAGGGTCTCCTGTACCCTGAATGGTAATTGTATCTTTATCAACAGCATACTTCAATGCAGGTATGCTATCTCCCAATAAGGACAACCCTGTGAAAAGCGTAAAAATCTTAACGTTACTTGCCGGAGTAAAATACTTATCTCCCTGGTAATTAAACACCTCTCTATTTGCTTTGACATCATAGATATACACCCCTGTAAATTGATTCTCATTAAAAGCAGATTGTATGTTTTCAGAGAGTCCTTTTGTAAGTTTCGTTGCTTTACAATTGGCAAATAAAAGCACTACAATAACACTAAGAAATACTTTTTTAAGAAACATTATCAAGCCATTTAAGTAGAAGTTCTAAATTACAATTAATATTTAGAATGTAACCAAGAAATGGTTAACTTTGCAGTATTATGAGTGCACAATTTTTATTTATTGGAGGTCCAGAAATTATTGTCATTGGCTTGCTTGTTGTTATGTTATTTGGCGCAGATAAGATTCCGGAAATTGCCAGAGGTTTAGGTAAAGGAATGCGTCAACTAAAAGACGCTACCAACGATATTAAGAGAGAGATTAACGATACTGCCAATAATCAAGGTATCGACTCCTCTATTGCAGAGGATGTAAACAAAGAAATCAATAAGGTCAAAGAAGATATTGACGATTTTACAGGACCTATCAAAAGACAATTCTAAATCATGTCAAGACGCAACATCTTCGCGCATTTTGACCCTGGCGAGTGCGCATTCACTTTGAATGGATTTTAGAGGATTTATTTCACTCTACTTATTGTCAAACCGTCTCTTATAGGAAGCAATACAGTTTCCAAACGAGGGTCCGTGTTTAACAGTGTATTGTATTCTAATAACACTTTGGTGTCTATGTCTTTTGGCTTTAGTTCTTCTACCACTTTACCGCTCCACAATACATTGTCCGATAAGATAATTCCTCCAGTATTCATCTTATCAATAATCAGATGAAAGTAGTTGATATAATTGGACTTATCAGCATCAATAAACACCAAATCAAACTTCTGATCAATGGTTGGAATAATTTCTAAAGCATTGCCAATATATTGCTGTATGCGCCCTGCATACGCAGACTTTTGAAAATATTTTTGCTGTAAAGAATACAGCTCTTCATTTTTATCTATGGTATGTATGCAACCTTGTGTATGCATTCCTTCGGCCAAACTGAGTGCAGAATACCCTGTATAAGTTCCTATTTCTAAAATGTGCTTGGGTTGCACTAATTTCGAAATCATAGACAAGACACGACCTTGAAAAGCCCCACTTAACATACGTGGATTCAATACTTTTTGCCAAGTCTCTCTGGTTAGCTCCTGCAAAATTTTCGGTTCAGATTGGCTGTGATTCACAGCATAATCATCTATTTTCTCTGGTAAAAAATGCATGGTTCTTTATGCTTCTAATTCTTGTAGTTTTCCCTTTAGCTGCTCCTTTTCTTGTGAAGACATGCATGATATTCTCTTTTTGCAGTCGTTGGCTTTCATTTTGAACACTTTCGACATCATCACATTTTGCTTGCTATACATTCTACAAATTTTACACCCAAAAAAATGAAAATTCAATTGAATTTTTTCAAACAATGTAGCCTCTCCATACTGACTTTTATCGCAAATGGTAGTTGCTTGATCACAGCTTATTTTCAATTTTTCAAACATATGCCTACTTGTTAAACCAGTTATCTTCCATACACCTTCTTAGCTGAGTTCTCGCTCTATGAATCATCACCCAAAGATTTGACGCAGTAATGTTTAACTCCTTACAAATTTCTTCCGTTTCAAATCCCTGAATAGTTTTCATGCGAAACACCATGGCATATTTCTCTGGCAAATAATCAATACATTGCTCAATTGTGGCCTTTAGTTCTTCTGACTCTATCTTTTTATCTGCATCCGAACTCCATGTTTGCGGAACGCGCTCCTCCAGCCAGTTGCCCTCACTATCTCCATCTTGATAAAAATTCATTCGTACTTCGGCCTTTCCTTTTGCAGAATTGATTTTTCGATAATAATCGATTACCTTCCTTTTTAAAATAGCAATCAACCATGTGCGTTCGGCAGCTTTCCCTTCAAAATTACTTGCCGATTTCAATCCTGCAAAAAAAGTTTCTTGCACTAAATCTTTTGCGATTTCACTATTATTAACACGTGATATTGCGTAATTAAACAGATAATCTGCATAAGTATCAATCCATTTATTAGGATCTAATGTATGTGTTTTGGGGCGGTTCGACATTGCTATGAATGAGCACCAAATATATTCAATTTTAAACAAAAAGAATGTGTGACCTTGAGAATAAGGTTAGGAATCTGAAATAGCTTCGGACAAAACAGTAAAAAACTCAGTAAATAATTCATTTGTAAGTTCTGATGAGAGGCAGTAGTTGGCAAAAAAAAAGAGCATATCACCGAATAAATATGTATTTTTACGACAGCTTAAAATACAACTATGTCTATAGCAAAGAAACAATATAAAAGAGTGACGACGAATTCATTGGTAGAAATGAAATCTAACGGTGAAAAAATATCCATGTTAACGGCCTATGATTATACGATGGCAAAGATTGTAGATGGGGCGGGAATTGACGTTATATTAGTTGGTGATTCTGCATCTAACGTAATGGCGGGTCATGAGACCACATTGCCGATAACACTTGATGAAATGATTTATCATGCAAGTAGTGTTGTTAGAGCTGTACACCGAAGTTTGGTTGTTGTAGATTTACCCTTTGGAAGTTATCAATCTGACCCGAAAGAAGCTCTGCGCTCTGCCATTAGAATCATGAAAGAGTCTGGAGGTCATTCTGTAAAAATGGAGGGTGGGAAAGAAATCAAAGAATCCATTAAAAAAATTTTAAATGCAGGAATTCCTGTGATGGGACATTTAGGTCTTACTCCACAATCTATTTATAAATTCGGAACGTATACCGTGCGAGCAAAAGAAGAAAAAGAAGCAGAGAAGTTGCTCGAAGATGCATTGTACCTTGAGCGAATCGGATGTTTTGCTATTGTTTTAGAAAAGGTTCCTGCGAAGCTTGCAAAGAAAGTAGCAGAAAGCATTTCAATTCCAGTGATTGGTATCGGTGCTGGTGGTGGTGTAGACGGACAGGTATTGGTAACCCACGATATGCTCGGCATGACACATGAGTTCAATCCTCGTTTTTTACGTAGGTACTTAGATATGTATGAAGGCATGACAAACGCTTTCAAACAATACAATACAGATGTTAAAAGTCAGGATTTCCCAAATGAAAATGAGCAGTACTAAAACAAGCTCAACAAAACAGGGCTACATCCAATACAAGAGTTGATAGCAAAACCGAACCAACAGTTATGCGCATCCTACATCTAGACAGCAACCATTCGCTCTTATTAGAGCAACTCAATAATTTAGGTTTTCAAAACGAGGAAGATTTCAGCAGCTCTAAGGCTGAAATTGAAGAAAAAATTCACGAGTACGATGGCATCATACTTCGAAGCAGGTTTTCTATAGACCACTCCTTTTTAGACAAAGCCACCAAACTAAAATTCATTGGACGCGTTGGGGCTGGATTGGAAAACATTGATTGTGAGACTGCTGAAGAAAAAGGAATTCTCTTAATTGCTGCTCCAGAAGGCAACAGAAATGCGGTAGGTGAACATGCATTAGGCATGCTTCTCTCTTTGTTCAATAAGCTCAATAAAGCTGACAGAGAGGTTAGAAATGGCCATTGGCTCAGAGAAGACAATCGCGGTATTGAATTAGACGGGCAAACCATTGGCTTGATTGGTTATGGCAATATGGGAAAATCGTTTGCTAAAAAACTCAGTGGCTTTGATGTGGAGGTGCTCTGTTATGACATCAAGCCTAGCGTAGGCGATATCAATTGCAAACAGGTATCTTTAAAAGAATTGCAAGACAGTGCTACTGTAGTGAGCATACATACCCCACAAACAAACTTAACCACACAGATGATTTCGCTCGATTTTATTCATCAATTTGCACATCCTTTCTGGCTTATCAATACAGCAAGAGGAACCGCTGTTTGTACAAAAGACCTTGTTACTGCATTAAAGAGTGGAAAAGTATTAGGCGCAGGTTTGGACGTACTTGAGTATGAAAAAAAGTCTTTTGAAAATTTATTTACCACAGCAATTCCTGCTGCATTTGAGTATTTAATTGCTGCGGAGAACGTTTTACTATCTCCACATGTTGCGGGTTGGACCGTTGAAAGCAAAGAAAAATTAGCACAGACCATCGTAGATAAAATTCAACTGAATTTCTGTCCTTTACAACCCTGAAAAGTTTGACACAAGACTACAAAACAAAATAACCCATAGCTAACGAAGCAAATAAAGCGCATTAAGACAACAAAAAGACATTACTTTTTTGTAATTTTATTTTTGAACCATTTAAATTTAGCACATGCAAGTAGTAGATGAACACGGAAATCCAGTACTAAAACAATCTAGCAAAAGAGTTGCTGCAGGTATTTTAGGAATTCTTTTAGGAGCTTTAGGCATACATAAGTTTATTTTAGGCTACACAACACAAGGCCTTGTTATGCTGCTATTAAGCATTTTAACCTGTGGAATTGCAGCATGGCTCATGGGATTAATAGGACTCATTGAAGGCATTATTTACTTGACAAAATCTGACGAAGAATTTGTTGAAACCTATCAAGTAAATCGAAAGCATTGGTTCTAAATCTTTACGTATTTTATTTATCCTTCTTTTCCTTGTTGCGCCTCTGTAGCTTTTTTCTCTAGTTCGGCTTGAAACTCCTCCATTACAGGTTTCACAGTGCTATCCGGGATATCAGAAACACGAATATACATAAGTCCATCTACTGCATTGTTAAACTTCGGATCTACATTAAAGGCCACCAAACGTGCGTTTTGTTTTACATACTTCTTGATTAAGACAGGTATTCGAAGTGCTCCCGGTTCTATCTCATCAATAAATTTATCGAATTTTTGCATGTCTGCTTTTGTGGCGTCAAATACAAAATCCTTGTCAACATCTTTCAATTTCACCTTAAACTCTTTCTTAGGGAAAATATACTGCGCAATGTAAGGGTCGTAGTAGTGAGATTTCATAAACTCAATCATTAACGATTTTGAAAATTCAGAAAATTGATTGCTTATACTCACTCCCCCCATCAAGTATTTGTAATCAGGGTGTCTTAATGTTACATGCACAATTCCTTTCCAAAGTAAAAATAGCGGCATGGGTTTTTGCTGGTATTCTTTCACAATAAAAGCACGTCCCATTTCTATGGTGGCCTCCATCATTGGATACAATTCTGGCTCAAAACGAAATAAAGTATGGATATAAAACCCTGAAATACCGTGTTGTGCATAAATCTCTTTCCCTAAGCCCATTCTATAGGCTCCAACAAGAGTTTTTGCTTCTTTATCCCAAAGTAACAAGTGGTGATAATAAGCGTCAAACTTATCTAAGTCTATCGCCTTATTGGTTCCTTCCCCAACATCTCTAAATGTAATCTCTCTCAAACGTCCAATTTCTTGTAATAAAGAAGGGATTTCTTTGGCTGCTGCAAAATACACTTCGTAGTTTTTGCTCTGTAAAAGACGACTTTCATTTTCTCTTAGATAATTGATCTCCTTGATAAAGTCATTGACGTTTTTTTGAGAAATAATTTCTTTTGGCGTTTTTGGTATTTTCAAGTGCTGCTTTGAGAGTATTGGCGAGGTCTTTTTCTCAAAAGGGTTTGCCAACATGTAGGTTTTCTTGCGTATAAATTGATAGAATGAAGGAATGTCTTCATAAGCATCTTGATCTTTAACAGCAATTGGTTTCCCAATACGAACTTTGATCACCCTATGTTTTTGCGATAATAACTCAGAGGGTAGTTTGGCTGTTCTAAAGGTATCACTAATCTTAGACAATACATAAAACAAGGTACTATTCTTTGCATGAAAGTAGATAGGGATTACAGGAACATTTGCTTTTTTAATTAAACGAACAGCTCCTTCCTCCCATGGTTTGTCTACCATCAATTTACCATCTCGGTAGGTAGAAACTTCTCCGGCAGGAAAAATCCCCAAAGGAAATCCATCTTTTAGATGCATCAATGCATTTTTAATTCCAGCAACGCTCGATTTCGCATCCTTATGATTTTCAAAAGGGTTTACGGGCATTACATAAGGCTTTAAAGGCTCAATTCTATGCAATAAGAAGTTGGCAATTATTTTATAATCTGCTCTTTGCTCTATCAATAATTTTAGCAGTAACACTCCATCAATACCTCCCAATGGATGGTTTGATATGGTGATAAAAGGACCTGTTTTGGGAATCCTTTTTAAATCTTCTTCAGGAATTTCAAATTCAATTTTAAACTCACTTAAAATACCGTTTAAAAAATCCAGATCTGATTTGTGTTTGTGCGCATTGTACACCTCATTTACCTTAGAAATACGTAAAATTCGCATCAGTAACCAACCAACGAAAGTCCCTAAAAACTGTCTCTTATACACATCTGACGCTGCCGACGATCTACTCTGTGTAG